>LSQX01198650.1_pt4 | contig 12087 bp, 11 predicted proteins | sample 654561 | NCBI WGS metagenome assembly LSQX01 (sample SAMN04489861, study PRJNA283612) | anaerobic digester metagenome | isolation source: 4 biogas reactors fed with cattle manure at either 37C or 55C with and... | place: Denmark: Kongens Lyngby | collected 2014 | reverse complement strand
ATAGAAAGATCCACCTTATCCAAATGACCCTGTGAAGCAAGTTGAGTCAACAATTCAAAATCATCTAAATGCAGAACACTTTTGGCAAGACCTAAAACCGTACCGCCTCCGATGCCGGAACCGATGATATGACGTACATACTCTTGCTTCGCCTCAACAAAAGCAGTGCCGGTACCGAGGCTGACCACAACGGCATGATCAAGGCCGGTAAGAAAAAGACCACCTAAACCCGTTGCAAGAAATTCTTGAACATGAAAGGTCTTAATACCAAGAAGATCACCGGTGGGGAAAGAAGCCCCTACACCGGTGATCATTAATCTCGAAATATCTGAAATATGAAGATGGTTATGGTCAATGAATTTGCCCAAAGCACCGAATGCCGAAGTAATTGGATCATCTGCCTTGACAATCTCGCTGCCGATAATACTACCGTCAAGCATCCCGACAATCTTTGTCGTGCTGCCACCGACATCCAAACCTATGACAATACTCATTCATATGCTCCGAGGCAAGAATTATTAAGTCTTTACACGAATCAACGAGCCATTCTGAAGTGCTCTGTTGCGTATGTCTGCGGCTGAGGAGCGGTCTCCTTGTCGAGCAAAGTGACGCTACGAGGTGCAGCAACAAATGTCAGATGACGCGAATCAATCGGCTTAACACTGCCATCCATAGCATATACGGAACCGGAAATATAGTCAATCACGCGCTGAGCAACATCGCGGTCAACTCGCTCAATGTTGCAAATGACAGTGTGTCCTGCTCGAAGATGATCAATAACCTTCTTGGCAGACTCAATACGGTCCGGCTCGATAATAACGAGCTGTTGCGCGGCAGAATTCGACTTGAGTGGAACAACCTTGTGTTCCGATACTTTTCGCTCTGACTTCGGCTGTATCATCGGCTCCTGAACAAAATTGGAAAAGTTGCTTTGTTCAAAATCAGCCTGCTCCTGAAACTGCTCGGACGAGACCTCTTCATATCCGTAATCGTCGTCATAGTCAACATAATCTTCATCCGAATATCCGGAAAGTTTATCTACCATTTTCTTGAAAAAATTTGCCATCTTCATTTCCTCCAACACTTATTCAATAAACTATTCTTTTCGATAGATTGATTAATATAATACACAGACGAAAAGAACTAATGAACACAGTATAGAAATCTTTTAGACAACGTTCAATGGTTCAGGGGAACACGTAAAAGATATGTAACGGCTCGGAAACAAAAAGCGGCAATTCTAACAGGAGTCTTACACGAAACGATGAAATTACAGCGTTCTTGGTCCAAAAATGGCCGTGCCGACGCGAATATGTGTCGCTCCGTGTCGGATCGCAAGTGAATAATCCTGGCTCATTCCCATTGAAAGCACTTTCCAATCCGACGTATTTTTGACATTGGCGCGATGCCGATTGAAAAGCTCTCTAAGCTCAGAAAAACATTTATCCGCCTCTTCGGACGGTCTGTCAACCATGATGGGTGCCATCGTCATCAGTCCTATCAATCGAATGCCCGACAATGCGTTCGCTCGGTCAATCGCTTCGTCAAGTGATTCTTTTTCAAATCCATGCTTCGAAGGTTCTCTTGAGATATTTACTTGAAGTAGAATATCTGAAGTTACGCCTGACGATTCGGATTTCGAAGCAATCTCATCCATGAGACGAATTGAATCCACCGAATGTATTAGCGCGGTCTTGCCGACTACTGATTTTACTTTGTTCGTCTGAAGTGTGCCAATCAAATGCCAGTTCGGATACAGATCTTGACTGGCAAGAGCAGACATTTTTTCGAGCATCTCTTGTACTCGATTCTCACCCAAATCATGAAATCCCAATTCATAAGCCGCTCTAGCGTATTCGGGCGGAAAGAATTTCGAAACGCCAATAACTGTCAATTCATCCCTTGTTCTACCAGCGGCACGAAGCGCTTCATTGATTTGTATCTCAAAGGATGCGATTCGCTCTCTCATCTGCGACAAAATTCGATCATAGTTCATCATTTTATTGCTCAACCTTCTCGCCATCAGAAATTGTATGCGGATTGGTGATCACTATTGTGCTTTGATTCGGTTGATCAAAACCCTCAACCGGAGCGATAATGGCATATTCTCGATCGTAATCCAGCAGAATTACGGTTAGCGATCGCGCATACCCGCTGGAATTGATAAGGATTTCTGCAAAGCCTTTTGTGTAATCCGGATCGACCAGTGACGATACCGGCACTCTTAATCCTTCGGTGCTTGTCTTAATAATCTCAATATCCACAGATCGACGATCCAACAATCGCTCAATCGAATTGCTAGTCTGAAATACGACAAATACATTGTCTTCATATTGTGTCGAACGAATCACTTTACAATCGTCTATGAGAATGCTTTCTGCCGGAACGCGAATCTTGTGCACTGATTCTAAAGGATACTCATATACACTGGCATCCGATACAGTACATGCAAAATATTGAATCTCATTTTGACTGATTCTCAATACCACATCTCCACTATTAATGACAGGATCCGTTGTGATGATTCCTGATGAATCCGCTATGTATTTTGAGCACTCGGAAGGCAGCATATTTTGAAGAAGCTGATAAGTCAGAACGGTCTCAAGGCCATCAATTTTGTATGAGACCACGCCGGGCATGACCGCTGCTAACACTGTCGATCCTGCCGATAATTCTCTCTCGTACTGAGACTTAGTATTACGCAGTGCAATCAACTGCTCATCGTTAAATTCGACATTCTGGAGGCTCTGATCACGCTTATCCATAATCACCTGAATGGTGGATGTATATGAATGAATGTCAGCCAATCGCCCGCTCATACTGTCACTACGAAGCAAATTGATAACGGGAAGCATTTCACTGTTCATTTCGTTGTAAATGAGTTTTGCGGTCTCCGCTTGGCCTTTGGCAACAAGCTCTCTTTCGATTTCAACAATTTGTTGCTGAATATTATTAAGATTGGAAATCGTGGTATCCATTCCTTCAGGAATAACCATAGCCAGCTGCTGCAACTTTGCCACTCGACTGCCCTCTGTAACCAGCGCCACCAATGTACCGGAATTCTGTGAGCTAAAGACCGCTTCATCTCGAACAATCAGCGCAGTCGTGCCGACAGAGTGCTCGACTGAACCGGTCGTTACAAATGCAAACCGCGGTTTCGCAGAGACAAAATCATTGATATAGATAATAGCAGATGCGGTAACCACCATAAGTAGAAGCGTTACGATGACAAGAAACAATGCCGCACTTAGTGTCCGTTTTTTGCGAACCTTCTCGAGGTGGCCGATATGCTCATAAGATACATAACGCTTATTATGAGACTCTGTAATTGGTCTTGGATCCTGAGATGTTGTGCTGCTTTTTATCTTCTTGTTTTGATCTTCGGTATAAGCACGCTTGGTCACTGACGTCGTATGTGCATCTTTCGAACCGGAAGGCTTATTCATACTAGATTTAGTATGAGCTTTTGAATGACTTGAGGCAAGAGTGCTCGGGCGATTCCCCGTCGATTTGCCTTGACGTTCCTTCGCTGACAGAGAATTCGACTGCCGCTTCTCAACTCGATGAGTAGGCTTTCCAGATTGATTGCCCGGCTGTCCTTTCGAAGATCTCGAATCGGTTCGGTTGACTCCCGAGCTCTTTGTATCATGACGCTTTGGCTTATCACTCAAGCGATTCGACCTCCCATTCTTTCAACGGCCAACATCGCAGCCAACTTGACCTGCTCACTGACCAATCCGCCCTGCATATATACCATATACGGCGACTTAATCGGCCCATCTGCCGATAATTCAATTGAAGAGCCTTGTGTAAATGTGCCCGCAGCCATAATCACATCCGAATCGTATCCCGGCATCGGCCAAGGTTCCGGAGTAACAAAAGCGTCAACTGGCGAAGACGCCTGAACAATTTTGCAAAATGCAATGACCTGCTCCGCATTTTCGAACTGGACACTTTGTACGATATCTCCACGCAAATCCGTTGAAGCCGGTGCACATGAAAACCCAAATTTTTCAAAAAGTGCGCTGGCAAAAATTGCGCCCTTCATGCTTTCTGAAACAATATGCGGAGCAAGATAAAGGCCTTGCGCAATAATACGATTAAACCCAAGAGATGGGCCGACATGACTGCCCAAACCGGGCGCGGTCACATGTGACGCGACCTTCTCAACTAAATCGGCTCTGCCGACGATATAACCGCCGGAAGGACAAATGCCGCCACCGGGGTTCTTGATTAATGAGCCTGCACAAAGATCTGCACCCAACTCACATGGCTCTTGGTCCTCAACAAATTCACCATAGCAATTATCCACTAAAACAACCACATCAGGATGTAAGGTCTTAACGGAACGTATGGCATCTGCCATAAGCGCACTGTTTAGACAAGGCCTTGTCGAGTATCCTTTGGACTTTTGGATAAGTACAAGCTTAGTCTTCGGTGTAATGGCATGAAGAACGCCTTCTATATCCACTGAACCATCCGTTTTTAACTCGACTTGTGAAAAACCAATGTCGAATTCTCGTAGAGAGCCGTTGCTTTTAGCATCGTCAGCCTTCAGGCCGATTACCGTGCACAATGTATCATAGGGAAGGCCGGTTGCACAGATCATATCGTCACCGGGTCGCAACACACCGTAAAGACAAGCAGCAATCGCCTGCGTACCGGAAGATATCTGGACACGAACATACGAAGACTCTCCACCAAAGACTTCTGCATAAATCTGCTCTAGTTTCTCTCTCCCCACATCGTCATATCCGTACCCTGTCGGGAATCCGAAATGAACTTCGGATAAACGCGCATTCTGAAAAGCACGCAAAACTTTCAGTTGATTGCGACTACAGATGTCATCCACACGTTGATACGCACCTGAGATGGACTCTTTCAGTTCGGAAGCCACCTTGTAGGTCGCATCCGAGACGCCAAAAGACGAATAAGGATTATTCATTAGACGCCGTAGACCTCCTCGGAGGAAAGAACACGTATACCCGCTTCTTCCAACTTGGTCAAAGCTAATTCCGGATCTTGAACACGAATCACAACAACCGCATCATCGGATGAGCGTCCGACATAAGCGTAAAGATACTCAAGTGAAAGTGATCCCTGCGAGAGAATCGAAAGAGCATGATCTAAAGTGCCGGGTTTATCGGCAATTGCCAAAGCAATTACGGGAGTGCTACTGACTGTAAACCCTGCCTGCGTCAAAATATCGACGGCCTTTTCAGGTTTATCGAGAATCATTCTCAAGATGCCGTACTCCGTAGTGTCCGCTATATATAGGGCTCTAATATCTATATCGTTATCTCCCAAAGTCTTAGTGACTTCAGCTAAACGACCGGATTGGTTTTCCAGAAAAACATTGATTTGACGTACTAACATATGTCATACCTCCACAAACTAATAAAGCGCAAGAATAAAGAATCTTGACTTAATTATACATGAATGTTCTGGCGAAGTCCCGACCCTTTTCAAACGCTTCGATGTTCATCGGTATTGTTGCAGGTTTTTGGGCAAATGCCTCTCTAATAGAATCATGCCAAAGTGATTCGGGAAAATCCGAAAATACACTTAACGCACCTAGAAGAACAATGTTTGTCGCCTTAGTACTCCCGACTTCCCTTGCCATCGACAACGCATCCATTGAGAGAACAGTTGACGGATTCGCACATGCACTGCAAAGCGATTCTGAGATAGCATCAGGATAATCCAGCTGGCCCATCAGTACAGGAAGTGGATTAATTTGCTGTGTGTTAATAATCATGCGACCGCTGTTCTTTAACAAACCGGCCCACCGAAGCGCCTCAAGGGACTCAAAACATAGACAAAAGTCGGCTGTTTTTTCTTCAACGATTGGCGAAAACACCTTCTTGCCAATACGAACATACGTAATGACGGATCCTCCACGCTGGCTCATACCATGCACTTCAGATACTTTAACATCCAATCCCAACTTCAAAGCCAATATGCCGAGAAGCTTGCCTGCAATGAGTGTACCTTGACCACCAACTCCGGCCAGAACAATAGACAGAACATGACCGTCTTCAAAAGAACGAATTGGAAAAACCGGTTCAATTTGTTTGTTCATTATTCGACTCCTCCGACACTTAATGCATCAAAGCGACAGACATTGATACAAAGTCCGCATGTATTACAAGTATCTGGATCAATCACAGGCATTTTGTCCGGTCCGGCAATGAGTGCGGGACACATGATGCGGATACACTGACCGCACGCCGTGCATTTATCCTTATCCACGAGAACCGTCATACCCTTCGGTCCCTTTCCAGTAGGAATCAATGCACAAGGCCGCCGTGCGATAACAACGGAAACACCGTCTTCATTCATTGCTTCTTTAATCACACTCTGAGACTGCGCCGTATCCACTGGGTCGACGACTCGAACAGACTTCACACCGACACTCACACAAAGAGCTTCCAAATCGACCGCAGGAGCCGGATTCAGACGAATATCCATTCCGGTAGAAGCATTTTGCTGATGTCCGGTCATTCCGGTAATAGAATTATCTAGTATGATGACCGTAATTTTACTTCGGTTATATACGGCATTGATAAGATTGGTAATTCCGGAATGAAGGAATGTAGAGTCACCGATAACAGCAACGGTCCTCTCGGAATCCACGCCGTCGGTCGCTAAATCAAAACCGTGCGCCATGCCGACAGACGCTCCCATGCAAACACAAGCATCAATCGCTGATGTTGGCGGCAATGCGCCTAGTGTGTAACATCCGATATCTCCCATGACTTGAGCTTTAAGGCGATTTAACGCCATAAATAGACCCTTGTGCGGACAACCGGCGCACATCATCGGTGGACGATTCGGCGCCTGACATAGTGCACTCGTATTGATTTCTCCCGTATCTTTTTCGATTCCTGTGATCGCTTTTCGAATCATTGACGCTTTGTACTCACCTTGGAGCGTAAAAAGAGACTTGCCTTCGCAAGCAATACCCATCGCCTTGATTTCGTTTTCAAGGTAGGGATCTAGCTCCTCAACCACGACCAAGCGCTTGACGCTTGATGCAAACCTAGCAATAAGGTCCGAAGGAATAGGATAAATAAGGCCTAACTTCAAGACTGTTGCATTCGGCAACGCCTCTCGAACATATTGGTATGCGGCTCCGGCCGTAATAATACCCACTTGATCATCGCCCTTAATCCATTCATAACAACCAACGCTTTTATCTGATGAAGCGTCCTTTTCCATCCGCTGCAGACGATCCTCTACCCAAATATGTCTTTTAACAGCCATCGCCGGCATCATGACATTCTTAGCCATGTCTTTAACATAGTCTTTGACAACAATCTCCAGAGGCTCATCAAGATGAACGATTGATCGAGAGTGAGAAACACGCGTGTGCAGTCGAATGATGATGGGTGTATCGTATTTTTCGGAAAGTTCAAAAGCCCTTTTTGTAAAATCTTTACATTCTTGAGCATCTGATGGCTCAAGCATCGGTACTTTCGACGCGCGCGCATAATGGCGACTGTCCTGCTCATTCTGAGAGCTGTGCATTCCGGGATCATCGGCAACAACAAAGACCAACCCACCGTTAACGCCGGTGTAGGATGCTGTAAACAGAGGGTCGGCTGCGACATTCATACCCACATGCTTCATGCATGTCATCGCTCTGGCTCCGCGTATAGATGCTCCGATTGCAACCTCCGCACCGACTTTTTCGTTCGTAGACCATTCGCATCGAATACGATCGTACGCTGCTATTGATTCCGTAATCTCGGTACTCGGTGTACCCGGATACGACGACACGACCTTCACACCGGCTTCATATGCGCCTCGCGCAATCGCTTCATTGCCTAAAAGGATCTTATCCAAAACCATCCCACCTTTAACCGATTATTTCAGAAGTCAGTATACCATACCGGAATTTGGGCTTCATCTAAAATTATTAGAAGGATTTAGAACGGCGATCGATGACGCGATGTGATTTGCCCGCAGTGCGCTCCAAAGTCTTGGGGTTTAGCAAGGTCACTTTGACATCGATTTGAAGAACGGTTCGAATCTTGTGACGAATCTCGTTAGCAAGCTTTTCTAGATTTGAATAACTGTCAAGAATCGCTCCGTCGAGAAGTTCGACTTGCACTTCCATCTTATCCATATACTTTTCTGTGGTCACAATCAGCTGATAATGTTGGCCGATGCCTTCAATACCCATGAGAACCGCTTCAACCTGCGACGGGAAAACGTTGACACCACGGATAACCATCATGTCGTCCGAGCGTCCGCGAACTAAGTCCATTCGAGCAAACGTTCTACCGCAAGCGCATTGATCGTATGTCAATGTTGTGATGTCTTTGGTTCGATAACGAAGCATCGGAATTCCCTCTTTAGTTAGTGTTGAAATCACCAACTCACCTTCGCATCCTTCAGGCAAGACTTCTCCGGACACCGGATCAATAATCTCCGCCAAGAAAAAGTCCTCATTGATATGCATGCCGGTATGATGTAGACACTCATACGAAAGGCCGGGACCGCATAATTCGGTTAATCCGTAGTTCTGTGTGTCATTGATTCCAAGACGCTCCTCAATCTGAACACGCATCTCAGGGGTGTGTCCTTCTCCGCCAAACATGCCGGTCTTAAGGGAAATGTCGTCCTTGGTCACGCCCATATCCGCCATGATCTCGGCCAGATGCAGTACATATGATGGGGTGGCGATTAGTACGGTAGTCTTCAGATCCTTCATGAACATAATCTGTCGCTCGCTATTACCCGAAGAAATGGGCAACACCGATGCCCCGACACGCTCGAGTCCATAATGAAGTCCAAAGCCCCCCGTGAAAAGACCATAGCCGAAAGCAACCTGCGCAACGTCATCTTGCGTCACCCCAGCAGCAGTACACATGCGCGCGCAACACTCTGTCCAATTCTCCATATCATTTCTTGTATAGCCGACAATGATCGGCTTTCCCGTCGTGCCTGATGAACTGTGAAATCGAACGATATCTTTATTTGGGACTGCGAACAAACCCGTCGGATAATTATCGCGCAAATCCGTCTTGACGGTGAACGGAAGCTTTGAAATATCGGAAAGCTTCGTAATATGCTCCGGTCGAACGCCTACTTCGTCCATTCCCTTTTTGTAAAATGGCACCCTCTCGTAAGCATATGATACCTGCCATTTAAGACGCTCCAATTGAATCGCCTCGATTTCAGATCTTGACAGAGTTTCTGATGGACTCCAGAACATGTTTATTCCTCCCGTGCATGCATAGTATTATTGAACTTCGTCTTCGGGCAACTGTCGCTTCTGATCTGCTGCTACTTTGATGGCGTAACCTTCAAACGCGTGTTCAACGACTTCGTTTCGGATTTTGGGTGTCAATAGCGACACGACCGGAACCAATACCAACCCAAAGAGCATCGTAAATGCGCCGGCATTAATCGGCGAAGCCAGATTAATTGCCAATCCCGTGGGGAAAGCAAACGAGTGCCCAAAAAGAGGCCCGTTAGATAAGACTAAATGCGTCAGGGTCAGGCCGACACCACTGATAAAGGATGCCCAGACCGCCACCTTTGTCACACCTTTCCAAAATAACCCGTAAAGGAACGGCGCTAAAAATGATCCGGACAACGCCCCCCAAGATATAGACATCAGCTTGGCAATATACATATCGTGAGTCCGGTAAGAATAGAGCGCCAACACCATGGAAACAAATACAAAGATGGCAAGGAAGATACGAATCCAAGTGACCTTCATCTTCTCAGTCAACGGTTTCTCCGGATTGGCTGCAATCAAATCAAGCGTAATAGTCGAGCTAGAGCTCAAGACCAAAGAAGACAGCGTCGACATAGAGGCAGAAAGCACCAGCACGACGACCAGAGCTATCAGCACTGGGGGCACTGCTTTTTCAAGCATTTCAGGAACAATCATGTCGGAATCAAATGCACCGGTCACTGGGTTGGTCGCCTCTTCAGCCGAGACAAAAATGCGGCCGAATGATCCGATAAAATATGATCCGCCGGCAACGATAATTGCGAAAATCGTAGATATAACTGTAGCGGCACGTACCGACTTCTCGTCTTTTATCGAATAAAACTTCTGAACCATTTGCGGCAAGCCCCATGCGCCCAACGAAGTCAGTATCACGACACCCAATAAATTCAATGGCTCCGGGCCCAGAATGGATGCAAACACACCATTGATATCAGAAGTTGGCGAGTCAAATTGTGACAACGCTGCCAAGGAACCCATCAAACCGCCATGGTTGCTAAGCACCGAAAAGACCAAAACAACTAACCCAATCAACATGATAATACCTTGAATGAAGTCATTGATTGCCGTTGACATATAACCGCCCAAAATAACGTACGCCGCAGTAAATATACTCATGACAATAATACAAAGTTCATATCCGTAAGGAATACGATTCAAGCCAAGTGCCGTTGTAAACAAGTGCGATAGGCCGTTGAATACCGACGCAGAATAAGGTATCAGGAACACAAATACGATTCCCGCCGCGACGGTTCGGAGTCCCCTGGAATCATATCGGCTGCCGAAAAAGTCCGGCATAGTATTGGAGTTTAAATGTTTGGTCATGACTCTGGCACGACGACCCAGCAAACGCCACGCCACAAGACTGCCGATAAATGCGTTTCCGAGGCCGATCCAGATGGCAGATATACCGAAATTCCACCCAAACAGTCCGGCATAGCCAATGAAAACGACGGCTGAAAAATATGTGGCACCATATGAAAACGCAGTCAGCCAAGGACCGACTGATCGTCCGCCTAATACAAAAGACCCAACGTCTTTCGTGTGCCTACGGGAATAAATACCCACTGAAATAGTAATTGTAAAAAACACCAGAATAAAAGCTGCATGCATAATGTCTCGCCACATAACTACCATCCTCCTGTCTGCCTTCAGACGCTACAAAGACCGCATCGTGCGATCAACTCATAAATGATAGCAAAGAACATTCTGCGTTTCAAATGTTTTACGACCTAAATCAATAAAAAATGAATGATTTCAAGTATTTTCCATCGATTTTGTATATCAGAGGGGCTCAAATGCAATATTTTCCGCATATTCGAATCGTAGCGCTGCCACCAAACAATACGGACCCATCGCAATAAGATATTCGTACACCGTTATAGATTTGATTATATCCACCTTGCTCAATTAATATATCTCTTCGATCCCAGAGGTCATATTGGAGCATATAGTATGCAAAAGCACTGTTTCCGGAACCGGTAGCCGGATCTTCCAAGTAACCGAACTTCGGTGCAAAAACGCGAGTAATATACCCAGTCAACAGTGCTATCTTCTTGCTTACAGACAACATCTTCCGATACAAAACCTTTATGTTGCATCGCAATCTCCTGCATATGTGCGCCTGAAAGCACTTGATTCGAATCAATAAAAATGCACGCAGCCGGATTGCCCATCGACCCACCGGAAGTAAATGCGTCCAACTCGCTGCTTTAAGTCCACTCATCGAACCTCTACCGTCTCGATAAGAGACTTTTCGAAATGATTCTATTCCACAAAAAGAAAACGCCCAACGGTTATAAACCATTGGGCCATAATTATTCGTCAGCTGCTTCTCGATAAATGCCAGAGATCCGTCGTGTCATATCGATTAGGTAAACGTATCCAATCACCGTCGGATACTTCTATATACCAACGATTCTCATCAAAATCGTACTCCATCCAGCCATAATCACCGTAGTCGGACGAGATATCCTCATACCAATACTGCCATTGGACGGGATTAATCGTATCGTTCTTCCAAAAGTAACAATCCGTGGGCTCGTCATAGTACGACTCATACTCACTGTCCCACTTACATGTTCTTCCAATTTCGCTAACGAAAATATCTTTTTTGGCATTACTAGTCGACTTAGGACTCTCGGAGTCGTCGGACTGACTACCTACCACATTGCTGAAGGCTTGCGGCAATTTTGATGCGTTCTCTTTGAATCGATCAACATCCATCGATCCACCCGACAACAAAAAAAACAGTCCAGCCGCGACAATAGGCAACGTAATTAGCCATGCAATAAGCCTTTTCAAAGGATGTACATAAGCGCTTCCACTTTGTCTGGAAT
>LSQX01285096.1_pt1 | contig 12088 bp, 16 predicted proteins | sample 654561 | NCBI WGS metagenome assembly LSQX01 (sample SAMN04489861, study PRJNA283612) | anaerobic digester metagenome | isolation source: 4 biogas reactors fed with cattle manure at either 37C or 55C with and... | place: Denmark: Kongens Lyngby | collected 2014 | reverse complement strand
GGACGAGGCGGGGTATATAAGTCACGAGGCCCATCCCCAACAGTAATAACAGGTACTCAGGCACGCTCACTGTTTTTCACCTGACGTATTTTTTTCAAAACAAGCATGGCGCCTGTTGCCGATAACATTGAAGCGAATATTACATACAGGTTTCCGGGTAGCACCATTGCAAATATTACTGCCAGTATGCCGGCGAATAATGCAGTCAGCAGATATTTCCGTCCCTTCATCTGCATGGCAAGCAAGCCGATAAACATGGCTATCAAGGCGTAATCAATCCCAAAAGCACCTTCGGGAATGAACTCTCCTGCATAACCCCCGATAACAGTGCTGGCAATCCAGGAAAAATTGGAGATATGGTTCAAGGTGAGGGCTCTCTCAAAGGTCCAGTTACCTTTGCGAAAGTTTATCAGGTTTACAGCAAAAGTCTCGTCCGTTATACCATAAGCAAAAAGCGAAAGCCATTTGCGATTTACTCTGTCTAAATAAACGGATAGCGAAGAACTCATCAGCAGGTGGCGCAAGTTTACAGCAAAAGTCGTGATGATAATTGAGGCCATGCCGGCTCCACCAGACAACATCGAAATAGCGATAAACTGGGCACTACCACCAAAAACCAGGATTGACATCAAGCCGATCTGCCAGGGCTCGAGCCCCGCATTCCGAGCTATCACTCCAAAGGCAAGCCCTAAGGGAATATAACCAAGAAAAATTGGCCAAGCGGCAACGGCGCCCGGCAATATTTCCTGCTTGAATATAGCCCCTTTCTTTTGCTGTAATTCTGCCATGGAAGACGCTGTTGTTTAAACCTCAGAAACCAAATTCAAAAAACTTAGGTTGTTATTAATCGTTCACCGCAATACCTTTTTCTTTAAGGTATTGCTTCACTTCACCAACGCCAATTATACCAAAATGGAACACCGAAGCCGCCAAAACTGCCGAAGCTTTTCCCAAAACAACTGCCTCATACATATGCTCAACTGTTCCGGCCCCACCAGAAGCAATTACCGGAATGGTAACAGCATCTGCTACCGCACGAGTCATTTCTATATCGTAGCCGTCCCTTGTGCCATCAGCATCTTTGCTGGTTAAAAGTATCTCCCCTGCTCCGAGGGAAGCGGCCTTGCGTGCCCATGAAACGACATCCAGGCCAGCAGTATCTTCACCGCCTGCTATCACAACTTCAAGCCTTGGCAGACTGCCGCCAGGGGGGTTCTTCCTCCCATCAATTGCGACCACTAAACTGGACGAACCGAAACGGAGAGCTGCTTCTTGTATCAAAGAAGGGTTTTTTACTGCCGCCGTGTTGATTGATACTTTATCTACGCCAATAGCCTTCAGTGCTTCAATGTCATCAATTGAACTGATGCCACCACCCACTGTAAAGGGAACATCGACAACATCACGCACATTTTTTACCCATTCAAGGCGGGTCTTGCGATTTTCAGCAGTTGCAAAGATATCCAGGAAAACAAGTTCGTCAGCCCCAGCCTCGGAATAAGCACGGGCGGCTTCCACAGGGTCTCCCGCGTCTTTGAGGTGAGTAAAATTAATTCCCTTTACCACCCTCCCGTTTTTTATATCCAGACATGGGATTATTCTGATATTTTTCAACTTACCTTCCGATTCCTCGTGTGATTATCGTTTTGAACTGCCAGCATATTATATATAAAAATGATGCCTATGGCACATTTGCCACGATAACCATATTTTAGCTTGACAAGTCTACTTCAACGACAGCTCTTTCCAAACCAGAGGATGAAAGCAACGAGATTGGTTTAAAGCCAAAAATCTTTGCCAAAAAACGATCAGGGACTATTTCGAGGCGTGTGTTATAAAAAGTGGTTATCTGGTTATAATAATCACGCGCCAGAGTCAGGCGCTGTTCCGTCTCAGTTAAACATTTTTGCATATTGAGAAACTGGTCATCCGCCTTGAGAGTTGGGTATTTTTCAGCAACTGCCAGAAGGGTCGGAAGTAACCCTTTTATTTCGCGCAAGTTTTCATCTTCCTGTGCAAGTTCAACCTGACTTCTGATCTCAGTTACAGTTTTAAGTAAGCCGGATTCATAGTCCCTGTAGGCAGTAACCGTTTCCATTATACGCGGGATCAAATCGTAGCGCCTTTTAAGCTGAACTTCTATTTGCGAACTTGCCTGTTTCACTCGCAAACGCAACCGAGCCAGGCTGTTGTAAATGGTCCATACCCATGCGACAAAGAAAGCTACCAGATAAAACGCAATTACTGGCGCCAACATCATCACAAGAGACAGCGCTAATTCTCCAGTCGCATAGCATATGGCCGCCGTACCAACGGAGGAGGCAAAACCACAAGCTGACCAGAACCAGAATTTTTCCTTTAAACCACGACTATGATGGCGTTCATCATGTGTGGATATCAAAAATATCGGCGACTTTTTGGATTTTACTATTTCAGCAGCCACGGCGTCCTTCCTCTCCTGGGCATGACCAATTACATAAAGCTTGGCTTTCAATGGAATAGCGTATTCAATAAACCGCCGATAATGAGTCGAATCAGAAACAGAGTGGGCTGGCCCTTTTTCATAATAAAGAGGATTGTTGCGACTGCAATTAGTATTAAACACCTGTTTGGCATGGATTTCTGCGCCCGATGGGTTGATACGGATGACGCCGGTATCATCCCTTAAATAAAAGGGAGGTCTTTTTTCTACACGAGACACAACCTGCCAACCAGACTCTGTGCGGGTGCGCGTTTGGTGCCTGCCTTCTGAATCAGTATATGATTCTGTTACGGTACGACTCCAGTGCTCCTCCACTTTATATGAGAAATATACACATTCTACTTCGGCAAGAAAACTGGTAAGCGGTTGCTCTACTTCAGCTGTCCCTGACAGTTCGCTGACCCCGATAAAGACCCCGTGGGTTTTTGACGTTGGCAGATCGTCAATCAAGCGCTTGCGGCGATACAAACGGAAAGCGTAGATAAGGCAAAGAATCCCGATAATTATGCCCACCGCTAATACAACTATTACGTAAATTTCAATACCCCGCAAAGCGCCTCCGAGTCAGCTATTACGTCATTAAATAGCTGGTTTGTCATGATTTATCATCAGACTCACTCCCAAACGGCGAGCCTGACTTGGTTTTACTGATTATCGTTATTGTACCCTATGGCAAATCATCCAAACAACGGCACTCGAACAAGCATAAGCATGAATATTTTTTCTTGTATTCAACACCTCTTCGTTTTTGTTGACAAAGCTGGTAAATTAGGGCTATATTGTTGGTTAACCTAAAAACTTGGAAAAATGGGCTTTGCCCTTTTAGAATAATTATTTTTAGGAGGTTTTTATGGCGAAGAAGGCTCTCGTCCTTTCAGTGCTCTTCTTGGCCACCGTGCCTCTCGGCTGGTACCTCTCGGACACCTTGGGCATCATCTTCTTTGACGATGCTTGGTGGCTCCTGGTAGCGTTGGCAGTCCTTGGTGCGGTGCTCGGTGTCGTTAGCGGGTTGACCCGCCCCAAAGAGCAAGTAGTTAACGGTAAAGTGGAGCGCCACGGCGCCCGCGGCTTCCTTTCTCATTGGGGAACTTCTATTGGCATTTTCACATGCCTAGGTACTGGTATTTTCATGGGATTCCTTTTTATTAAACCATTCATGAAGACTCTTGGAGATACTGCTCTGCCCCTTAACCTGCATTTTACAGGAGTGGCCCTGCTGCTTTTCGCAGGGTTTTTCTTTGCGCTGGACTATCTTGCGATGCGCGATTGGGGCCGGCTCATACCTAACGTTAAAGATCTTTTTCATGGTATGCTCGGTAAATACTTCTTGCGCCGCAAGTGGACTGCAGAAACCAAATACGCATCCAGCCAGAAGGTAGCAGCCTTTGGAATGGGTGCTGTTGGCGCACTAATACTGATAACTGGCGCTATTAAAGTTGCCTGTCGTGTCTGGGAAATCCCTGCTTCCGCCTGGGGCTGGGTCACAATCATTCATGACATATCAACTTTCCTGTTCATTCTTGTGCTTGCCATTCACATTATCCTGGTTATTGTTCTTAAAGCACATTGGCCCAACCTGGTTTCCTGGATCAAGGGAACGGTATCAAAAGACTTCGTTGAAGAACATCACCCGGTATGGTATGAAGAGATTACAACTGGCAAGCAGCGCCCCTACAAGTTATTCGGGTACAAGGAGGACAAATAAGTGAAAAATAACAAGTTACCTATAGCGTTGCTTTTTGCATTAGTTCTCCTCTTGGTTCCGTCTCTTGCTGCCTGCGGATACGATTCTGTGTCGGCGGATGGTGTCAAGCATATTCCTCATGACGTTGATCTGAAGTTTGAAAACTGTTTTGTATGCCACACTGGCGGTCTTGTGCCAGCTGGCGGAGAAGCACTGGGAGAAGTACATAAATCCTACCCTCTGGCGTTATGCTCTTCCCCAGCCTGTCACCCTTCGGAGCCGGTCGCGCCTAAGCCCACTACTCAACCGACCACTGAACCAACAACCAAGCCAACCAGCGGTCCAACAACTGATCCGACCACTGGTCCCACGACTGAACCAACAACTAAGCCAAGCGGTGAACCAACAGCCGAAAACGCGCCAGACATCTCCCATCATCCTAGCGGCACCGGGTACGATGGCCTGTGTTGGGTCTGTCATATGATTGGTGGAACCGATCCTATGCCTGATGATGGCTACCACGAAGATTATGAAATGGACACTTGCTACGATTGCCACGTAGTGGCATTTGAGGGATAATCTCTGGTTATCATAAAAAACAACCGCTTGCATGCAAGCGGTTGTTTTTTCTTGTTTTATAATTCACACAACTAATTAATTTATGCTATAATCCCTTCGTAGGTAATCAGCTTTGAAAAACAAGAAGTTTCTCATAGGTGGAATCATCATTGGCTTAGCCATTGTACTCCTGGCTTTTATGGGGTTTCAGGGGGGAGATAGCTATTACTTCACCGTCGCTGAAGCTTTAGAGCAAAGAGCTACTATCGGAGACTCCCAGCTGAGGATACAAGGTGAGGTTATTGACGGGTACGAAAGTTCCAATGCTGGCCAAAGCCTCTTTTTTACAATTTCCCATATTAACGATGATGATGCACCCGAACCAATAACTGCAACTATTGACGTTTTCTATACTGGTGCACCTCCAAATAACTTTGAAGCCGGACGCCATGTAGTTGTCGAAGGGCGTTTTGCCGAAGACGGGAGCTTTTCTGCGGTGAGCCTTGTCACTGCCTGTGCTTCTAAATATGAATCGGCTTAAAGAAAATAGGCAGGAATAATGGTAGAATTAGGCTATATCGCGTTGGTTCTCGCTCTCCTCGCAGCTGTTTTTGCCCTGGTTGGCTTTATTTATGGCGGCAAAGAACAAGCATCCTGGTTAAATCGCACTGCTCGCAAGGTCTCTATTGGCGTTTTTGCTCTTGTGACGGCAGCTGTACTCATACTTGAGATAGCACTCCTCACCCACAATTTTGAAATACAATACGTTTACCAATACACCAGCACAGACATGTCTCCGATTTATCTCATCAGCGTGTTATGGGCTGGTAATACAGGCTCATTGCTTTTTTGGGCCTGGGTTCTATCTATCTGCTCATTTATCCTGGTTTTACGTCAGCGCCCTGGAAAACGCGAGCTGACGCCCTACACCCTTGCTGTTGTCACCTTTGGTCAAATATTTTTTCTTTTACTCTTGATTTTTTTCGCCAATCCTTTCGCTCGGCTTGACCCTGCTGTTTTCCCAATTGTGCCCTCGGAAGGCGTAGGCCTGAATCCTTTGCTGGAAAATCCAGGGATGCTGTTCCATCCACCAACCCTGCTCGCCGGATGGGCTATTTTTACTGTCCCTTTCGGCTTTGCAATATCAGCACTGATCAATAACAAGCTGGATAATACCTGGATAAGCCAATCAAGGCGCTGGGTGGTCATGGCATGGTTATTGCTGGGGGTTGGCAATATTCTGGGTGCCTGGTGGGCTTATGCCGAACTTTCCTGGGGAGGATATTGGACCTGGGACCCGATTGAAAATGCTGGACTTATCCCCTGGTTATTGTCTACTGCCCTTCTTCACTCAATGGTAGTTCAAAAGCGCAGGGGTGGTTTCAAGTTTTGGAACATCGGGCTGGCTACAGCCACCTTTGCTACAATTGTCCTTGGCGCCCTCCTGACCCGCAGTGGAATACTCCAATCCAAGCATACATTCCTATCTTCTGCCATGGATGTCATGTTCGTGATTCTACTTATTATTGTTATCGCCGGCTCAATAGGCCTCATCATCTGGAGGCGTAATGAATTAAAAACTGACATGACCATTTCTAACCTGGTTTCACGCGAAGCTACTTTCTTACTGACCAACGTGCTCCTTGTTGGTTCAGCTATCGTAATTTTGATAGGAACCCTCTCACCTTTACTGCCAGGCCTCCCTACTGTAGACACCACCTTCTTTAACCGGGCAGTGCTACCTATTTTTATCGCTTTGGTCCTGCTTATCGGCTTATGTGCAGCAATCGGGTGGAGGCGCCCGCAAATACGCAAAATCCAAAAAACTTACATCGCATCCGGCGCCTTAAGCCTGGTACTCATTATAATACTCATAGTGGCAGGACTGAGAGAATGGTGGGCTCTGGCCCCGGCTTTTATTGCGCTGTTTGCCCTTTTCTCTTCACTTATAACCTGGGTTGGAGATTGCCTCTCCCGCAAGAGGGCGCTTTCGGAAAACTTTTTCCAAGCCGCACTTAATCTTATTCGAACTAACCGAACACGCTACGGTGGATATCTCGTACATATTGCGATAGCCATAATGGCAATTGGGGTAATTGGCTCATCGGTATACGATACTGAAACTTCTACTGTATTGGCACCGGGTGAAACGATGACCTTCAGCGGCTATGAGATTACCTATGAGTCATTAACGGGAGGCGGAGATGGCAGTCGCATGGAAGTGGGTGCAAATCTTACTGTCAGCCAAAATGGCAAACTGATCGGCAATATGAGGCCCGTCAAACTTTTCCACAGGAGCTATCCCGGCACTTCCAGCAAGGTAGCTATCCGCTATTCATTGGTTGAAGATCTGTATATTAACCTTACCGGGTGGGAACCAATCGATAGTGAAGATATTCAAAAGGGTTACTGGGCAGGGTTTACGGTTAAAATCAACCCACTTGCAACCTGGATTTGGATAGGAGGCTTCGTGTTACTCGCCGGGGGCTTGATATGTTATTGGCCAAAGGGCAAAAAAGGACCTGCTCCGAGCACTGAAGAATAATTTGTTTGCTCAGCACGGTGGTTTCTTGATAAGTTATGAAAAATTCCATCGAAGTAACTAACCTGTGCCGAAATTTCGGCAGCTTCGAAGCTTTGAAAAATGTTTCCCTGGTAGTACAACCTGAAGAAACACTGGCGATATTTGGTCATAACGGAGCAGGAAAAACAACCCTCTTGAAGATCTTGTCTACTGTTATGAAACCCACGAGTGGGTCTGTTTTATACGGCGGCCTTGATATGCAAAAAGATCCAGAGAAAATCCTCTCAAATATCGGCGTTATCAGCCATCGCAGTTTCCTTTATTCCAGCCTCACCGCATTAGATAATCTTACCTTCTATGCGCGGCTGTATTCAGTTCCAGACCGGAACGCGCGCATCAAACATCTGCTTACCGCCATGGGACTCAGGACTCGCATGTATGACAAGGTTAATACATTTTCAAGAGGAATGCAGCAAAGGCTTTCCATCGCCCGGGCTTTGTTACACGATCCAGGAATAGTGCTTATGGACGAACCTGAATCCGGGCTGGACAACAAGGCGTCTGAAACCCTGTGGCAATTATTGAATGAGAAAAAGCGCACAATTATCTTTACGCACCACGATCTCGAAAGAGGTTACGCCATGGCAGACCGCTTTATTATTCTTGCACGAGGTTCAATTTTCTTTGCTCCAGACAATAAATGCTCTCTTGCAGAACTTGAGGCTGCGTATTCTGCCAGCTTGGAGGTTGCATGAAAGATTTGAGCAATGCTTTCATTATCGCATCCAAGGATATACTGACCGAAGTTCGCAACCGGGAAGTGTTATCTTCTGTTGTGGTTTTTGCCATTCTTGTAATTATAATTTTCAACTTCGCTTTCGGGAACAATGAACAGGCGGCTGGATTGGTAGCACCTGGGATATTATGGGCAACGTTTGCCTTTGCTGGAATACTTGCCTTTAACCGCTCTTTCGTCATGGAAAAGGAAGAGGACTGCATTGAGGGTTTAATGACAGCTCCAATAAGCAGGGAAGCTATTTATCTGGGTAAGTTTTTTGGGAATACCTTTTTTATACTACTCGTTCAGCTGATTGTTATTCCGGTATTCAGCCTGCTGTTTAATATCAACTTTTTCAACCTGGAACTACTTGTTATTACAATACTCGCAACGCTTGGCTTTGCCTCAACCGGCACCCTGTTTGCCGCCATGGCAGTAAATACACGGGCACGAGAACTTGTTTTGCCAATTTTATTTTTCCCGATAGTATCGCCAGTAATTATTGGCGCAGTCAACGCATCTGCCCTGGTACTTGAGGGGCAAAGCTTTGCCGCTATCAATCAATGGATTGGTATTCTGGTTGCATTTGATGTTATTTTTATAGTAGCAAGTTACCTTATATTTAGTTTTATAATTGAGGAGTAACTTTTAATTTACTCCAAGGGGGTTTTATGAAGCGAAAAATACTATTTGCCCTTTCTTCAGTATTGATTCTTCTGTCTTTCTATATGGTGCTGGTATACGTACCTACAGAAAAAGACATGGGGATTGTACAACGCATTTTCTATTACCACGTGCCACTTGCCTGGGTTGCTTTCATGGCTTTCTTTGTTGTTTTTATTGGTTCAATTATGTACCTGGTCAAAAGGAACCAGAAATGGGACTATATCGCTCATGCATCTGCTGAAATTGGGCTGGTGTTTATCAGCCTGATGCTTGTTACGGGCTCCATATGGGCTAAACCAGCCTGGGGAGTATGGTGGATATGGGAACCCAGATTAACGACCTCTTTAATCCTCTGGTTTATATATGTTGCCTATTTTATTGTCAGGGGCTATATTTCCGGGGAAGAGAGGAAGGCTCGCTTTGGGGCGGTCGTTGGAATTATTGGCTTCTTGAATGTGCCGCTCGTTTTTCTGTCAGTAACCTTATGGCGCACACATCATCCGCCGCTGACAATCTTCTCAGGAGGGCTTGAGCCTTCAATGCTTTTAACTCTGTTAGTGTGCCTTTTTGCATTCAACTTCCTGTATTTCTACCTGCTGGCGGAAGGAGCTATGATGAAAGAAGATGAATATAATATAAATCTCCTTAAAGATAAATTTTCACGGAGGAACAATTAATGGAAAATGTAGGTTATATGCTCGCTGCTTTTATTATAATCTGGGCTGCTCTTTTAGCTTATACTTTTGTTGTTGCAAGTCGGCAGGCCAAGATGCGCCGGGATATCGAGCTTATTAGGGAGCAGATGGAAGAAGATAATAATTAATAGTAATAACGATTTTCACGCTTGAATAATAAGCCGGCAGCCAACCCTGTCAGCAAGCCACCTGCGTGTGCCTGCCAGGCAACTCCAGATACGAACGACAGGATTAAAAACCCGCCAATAACCGCAATCCATAAAGGCATTTTCGCCGGGATGGGGAAGACAACCACCTTTACGTTGGGTGCAAGTATTGCCAGCGCACCACCAAGAGCAAATACAGCGCCTGAAGCACCTATCGCTAACGAGTAGGGTTCCAATAAAACAAAAAACGCGCTTCCTACCATTCCACCCACCAGATAAAGCAAGGTAAACTTTTTTACTCCGATAATACTAAGCACAGAATTACCAAAGAAATACAGGGTAAACATATTGGCAAACAGGTGGAACAGATCGTAATGGGTGAAAATACTGGTAATCAAGCCCCATGGCCTTTGCGAAAAAAGTGGTCTGCCCCAAACCCCCAGATAACCTAACAGGTCAGGCGATATCCGCACCGCGACAAACACTATTACATTTATCGCCATTATTATCATTATCGGATTTAAATTACGGAAATTGAGGTTACGTCTGTTGTACATTTTCACCAAGCCTTAAGAAATTACTAGACTTTATCAGTTTAGCGTGCCAGATAGCAAATTGAAGAAGATTGTTGCGAATCTTGACGGTTCACTGTTTACACAATAGCAACCATGTAAAATCAAAAAAGTGTCGGCGACGGTTTAGTCGCCGACACTTGTCTGCTGATACTGCCGGAGCTATAAGCATGCCTTATTTGTCTTTTTCATCAAGCACTTTGACAGTCTTAACCTTAATTTGCTTGGGCTTGGCCTCTTCTGTCTTGGGTAACGTCAGAGTAAGTATGCCATTTTCAAAAACAGCCTCTGCTTTTTCAGCATTTATAGCCGCTGGCAGGTTAATTGAACGGCTAAATGAGCCATATCTTAACTCTCTGCTATAATAATTGGCTTCTTTTTCCTCTTTTTCTTCCTTATGCTCACCCTTGATGACCAATACGCCTTCCATTATGGACACGTCAACCTCATCCGGGTCAACGCCTGGAAGTTCAGCTTTTACTACTACATCTGTATCAGTTTCTTTCAGATCAATTGCTACATCAGCAGCAGATACAGAACTCAAACCAACTGGGCGCACAAAAGAATCCTCAAATAATCTGTCCATAGCTTGCCTTAGTGTCATCATCTCTCTTAATGGTTCCCATCTTGTTAAATTTGTCATATTTTTATCCTCCTGGAAATTTTTTCCGGCAGTATTTACCCTTTTTTAACAGCTTTTACTTTAATCTGCCTGGGCTTGGCCTCTTCTGCCTTAGGCACAATAATTGTCAGGATGCCATCTTCCTGACTGGCTTCAATAGAGCCTGCATCAATCAAAACAGGAAAGGTAACTGAGCGACTCACGTCACCATAACCCAATTCTGAAATGTGCCATCGATAATCTTTAGCATCCTCACTGTCCAGTTTGGAAGGAATGCGAGCTTTCAGGTTTATGGTGTTGTCATCAACGCTAATGTCTACATCATCCCCCTTTACGCCCGGTAAATATGCCTTTAAATAATAAACGTCATCCTTTTCATACAGATTTACCGCCATTGCCCGACCTGGATCCTCCTTTCCATTTGCGTGTGACGACCGAACGAAACTTTGTTCAAAAAGACTGTCCACAGCATCCTTCAGGGAAACCGGATCAGTAAAAGTAGTTCTAAGATTTACCATTTTTTTCCTCCTCTATTTTTGGTTTCAATATTTCGCAAATACCAGCTACATTGACCCCTTTTTCTTTAAGCTGTTTTACCTCAGACAAGATTTTCAAGTCCTGCTCGGTATAAAGCCTGTGTCCCCCTTTGCTGAGGCGAGGGGCGAGCAATCCGGCCTTTTCAAGCCTTCTTAAATAATGAGACGGCAAGCCCGTTACCTTCACCACCACACCCGTCACATACCTGCCTTCCATTTTTATACCCGCCCTCCCCCAATTACATGGGACACTCAACTCACCTACATGGTTATTGTAGTATTTATTACCTACCATTGTCAACTTTGTTGGTTTTTATTGACAGCATTGTTGACACGCTCCGTATCAAGTATTATAATGGTAGCACAATATTAATTAGAGGTTAAGGAGTAATTATGAAGCGCAAAACAGGAGTCTACATCATGCAGGTTGCTGCTACATTGACCGGACTCCATCCACAAACTCTAAGGAAATACGAGCGGGAAGGTTTGCTAAGCCCTACGCGTATAAATACTATACGCTTGTATAGTGACGAGGACATCGCTCAATGCCAGATAATACGCCGCCTGATCGATGAGATGGGCCTCAACTTGGCCGGCGCAGCTTTAGCCATGAGCATGAGGGAGAACCTGCTCGAATTGCAAAAGAACCTGCTCGAAAGCACCTCGCCTAACCAAAAGAGAAATTTAGCGTTAATAGAAGAAATGCTCCAAATGATCGGAGAATATTAAAAATTTTGCAAGGGAGGAAACGAAGATGTGGAAGATAAAATCATGCCCTAAATGTGGCGGGGATCTGTATCTGGATTATGACGAATATGGCGATTA
>LSQX01222074.1_pt2 | contig 12088 bp, 12 predicted proteins | sample 654561 | NCBI WGS metagenome assembly LSQX01 (sample SAMN04489861, study PRJNA283612) | anaerobic digester metagenome | isolation source: 4 biogas reactors fed with cattle manure at either 37C or 55C with and... | place: Denmark: Kongens Lyngby | collected 2014 | reverse complement strand
AACCCATTGACAATGGCGCAATTATAAGATAGAATTTCATACAATATTACAAATGCGAGGAAAGGGACCAATAGGAGTTTTTGAGACTTTTAGAGAGCCATGCAAGGGTGAAAGGTGGCAGTCGAGAGGCTTTGAACTCGCCCCGGAGCAGCAGCCTGAAGTAACAGTAAGGCAAGACGAGACCCATCGTTACAGGGACCTTTAAGAGGGTTATATAAGATAACCAATTTGAGTGGTACCGCGGGAAATCCCCGTCTCTTTGAGGCGGGGTTTATTATTTTATAGGAGTTGTAGTTATGTATAATGTGAAAATTGATAGTAAATGGCAAAAGAAATGGGAGGATACAAAGCTTTACAGTTTTAATCCCGAGAATGTGGATAAGAAACTTTATTGTCTTGAGATGTTCTCTTATCCTTCAGGNNTCGGGAGCCAAGCTTCATGTAGGCCATTGGTATAATTTCGGTCCTACAGATTCTTGGGCAAGGTTTAAAAGGATGCAGGGCTATGAAGTGTTTCAACCTATGGGTTTTGATGCATTTGGTTTACCTGCAGAAAACTATGCAATAAAAACAGGCATACATCCTCAGGATTCAACGATTAAAAATATTGAAACCATGGAAAAACAGTTAAAAGAAATGGGAGCAATGTTTGACTGGGATTATGAAGTTGTTACATGCAATCCCGAATACTATAAATGGACTCAATGGATCTTTCTAAAACTATATGAGGCGGGCCTGGCCTATAGAAAAGAAGCCCCCGTTAACTGGTGCCCCAGCTGTCAAACGGTATTGGCAAACGAGCAGGTAATAGATAATTTTTGTGAAAGGTGTCAATCCGAGGTCATAAAAAAGAATCTGACTCAGTGGTTTTTTAAGATTACCGCTTATGCAGATGAATTGTTGGAAAAATTGAATGTAATAGATTGGCCTGAAAGAACTAAAAAGATTCAGGTAAATTGGATAGGCAGGTCAGAAGGTTCCGAAATAGAATTTGAAATAGAAAACTCGGATTTAAGGTTTAAAGTTTTTACAACAAGAGCAGACACCTTATTCGGGATTACCTATATGGTTTTGGCTCCGGAAAATGAATTAGTTGATAAAATAACCACTGATGAATGCAGGCAATCCGTAGAAGATTATAAAAAGTGGGCTGAAAAACAAAGTGAAATAGACAGAATGTCAACAGTGAAGGAAAAAACAGGAGTTTTTACAGGAGCTTATTGCTTCCACCCGCTGACAGGGGAGAGACTGCCTATCTGGATATCGGATTATGTTCTTGCAACCTATGGCACAGGATGTGTTATGGCCGTTCCGGCACATGATGAAAGAGACTTTGAGTTTGCGGAAAAGTTTAACCTTCCGATTGTAAGGGTTATTGACAGTGAGGACGGCAGTGATGCCCCTTTACCTTATATAGACTACGGAGTTTTGGTTAACAGTAACAGCTTTAACGGTATGAAATCCAAAGATGCCATGAATAGCATAGTTGAAGAACTGAGCAAAAATAATAAAGGTGAGATGAAGATAAATTATAGGTTGAGGGATTGGCTTGTTTCAAGGCAAAGATATTGGGGTACGCCTATACCTATAGTTTATTGTGAACACTGCGGTGCGGTTCCCGTGCCGGAGGAAGAATTGCCTGTACTCCTCCCTTATAATGTTGAATTCACTCCCGACGGTGAGTCGCCTCTTAGAAAATCACCGGAATTCATTAATACGAAATGTCCCAAGTGCGGGGGACCTGCAAAAAGAGATGCGGATACCTTGGATACTTTTGTATGCTCTTCCTGGTATTTCTTACGGTATCCCGACAATAGGAACGAAAAAGAAGCTTGGAATAAAGAATGGATAAATAAAATGCTTCCTGTAGATAAGTATGTTGGCGGAGCAGAGCACGCGGCTATGCATCTTCTGTATGCACGGTTTTTTACCAAGGCTTTGAGGGACTTAGGGTATTTGGATTTTGACGAACCCTTTTTATCACTGAGACATCAGGGGGTAATATTAGGAGCTGACGGTAATAAAATGAGTAAGTCAAAAGGCAATGTTATATCACCTGACAGTTATATCGATGAACATGGTTCTGATGTATTCAGGTTGTATTTAATGTTCGGTTTTGCTTATGAAGAAGGCGGACCCTGGAATGACGACGGCATAAAGGCAATAGCCAGATTTTTAAACAGAATTGAGAGATTATCGGAAAAGGTTATAGCATTAAAAGGCAAAAAAGGTATAGGTAAAATCGGGGCAGCTGAAAAAGATTTATTATATAATAGGCACAATGCTATAAAAGAAGTTACCATAGACACTGAAGATTTTCATTTTAATACGGCAATAGCAAGAATGATGGAACTGTTAAATGCATTGTATAAGTATGATACAGAAGTAAATGAAAAAAATATCACCTTATTTGAGGAGACTTTTGCCGATTTAATCAGGATTATCGCGCCCTTTGCACCTCACTTTGCCGAAGAAATGTGGGAATCCATGGGATATGAATATTCAATTTTCAATCAACCTTGGCCGAAATGGAGCGAAGAGGCTTTGATAAAAGATGAGGTTGAAATAGCGATTCAAATTAACGGCAAGGTTAGGTCAAGAATTATGGTGCCTTCTGAAGCCGATGCCCGGAAAATTGAGGCGATTGTAATGGATGATGATGAAACAAAGGATTTTATTAAAGATAAGAAAATTATCAAAGTAATAGTGGTAAAAGGCAGATTGATAAACATAGTGGTAAAATAGAAAAATAAAAAATAGTTGCCGTGTGATAAACATTGGCAACTGATTTTTTTTGGAGGAAATCCTAAGTCAATGTAGAATACTAACCTATATGGCTTGCTATATTATTTAATATAGGGGGTGCCCTAATGGTTTATGGAATAGGCACTGATATTATTGAGATAAATAGGATTAAAAACGTTATCAAAAAGTATCCAAATCTTTTGAGCAGATTATTCAGCGAGGAAGAACTGGAATACTATGAATATAAAAATTGGAATCCGCAAAATATTGCCGGTGGGTTTTCAGCAAAGGAAGCGGTATTTAAAGCTATTGGCACAGGGCTTAGCAGGTTTAAGTGGAAAGAAGTAGAGATTATGAGGGACGGCAGCGGACGTCCCTATGTCAGATTAAACGGTAAGGTTAAAGATTATGCAGACAGCAACTATATAGGTTTGATTCATGTAAGTGTTTCTCATTGCAAACTATATGCCGTGGCTACAGCCGTTGCGGAAGTTTCTCTTGAAAAGAGGTGGATGGATATTGAAAGTATGCTCATCTCGGCAAATGAGGGCATCAGCCGAAATATCCATTAATGATTGTGAAAAAGTATCAGAAACAAAACCGCGTGTTATTGACGAAAGTTATGTTAAAAATTTCTTTGGGAATAGGGAGAATAATTCTCACAAAGGTACTTATGGGAGGGCCTTGATTATAGCGGCCTCAAAAGGTATGGCAGGTGCGGGACTTTTATCTTCAGAGGCAGCGATGAGGGCAGGTGCCGGCATAGTTATGTTGGCTGTGCCTGATAGTCTGATGAATATTGTAAGCGGCAGGGTGCCGGAGATCATGACAAAAGGCCTTGCAGAGGATGGACAAGGCTGTTTGTCTGCAGAAAGTTTTGATGAAATTGCCGAGGAATGTGATAAGTCTACTGCGATGCTTATAGGGCCGGGTTTGGGCTCAGGTAAGGATATTTCACAACTTGTAACTAAATTAATAATGGAGTATAAAAAACCTCTAATAATAGATGCGGACGGGTTAAATGCGTTGTCAAAGGATCTTTCTGTTTTCAAAAAAAGAAAAGGAGAGATCGTCATAACCCCTCACCCCGGAGAAATGGCACGGTTGCTAAAAGTCAGTGTTGCCGATATACAAAAAGACAGAATAAGTTATGCCCAAAAGTTCGCAAAAGAATACAAAGTAACGGTTGTTTTAAAAGGACATCATACTGTAATAAGCATGCCTAACGGGGAAGCATTGATTAATCCAACAGGAAATCCGGGCATGGCTACAGCCGGCTCGGGGGATGTTTTGGCAGGTATTATAATCTCATTGATTGTCCAGGGATTTGAACCGAAAAATGCCGCAACATGCGGTGTATATATTCATGGCCGCGCCGGTGACAAGGCTGCACAGGAGATAGGGCAGTGGGGTATGGTTGCAACGGACATAATCGGATTTATTCCTAATTCCATTAAAAATATAAATCGTGTAGAAATCGGTTATAATTGCGGTATTTTGGATGAATCTGCAAAGTGTAAAAATAAGGGAGGTCAAGAAATGTATGATTTAAATCAAATAAGGCCGGTATGGGCTGAAATAAACCTTGATAATTTGGCACATAACATGCGGGAGATAAGAAGGTTAACGGATAAAAATGCTTTGATAACCGCAGTGATCAAGGCAGACGGTTATGGCCACGGTTCCAAGTATATTGCTGAAACATTATTGCAAAACGGCGCGGACAGGTTTGCGGTGGCAGTATTGGACGAAGCTTTGGAGCTCAGAAAATTTGGGATAAAGGAACATATTCTTATTATGGGGTATACGGGCCCCGAAAGAGCGGGAGAAATAGTCAAAAATGATGTGGAGCAAGCGGTATATTCTTATGATGTGGCAGAAGCTATATCCAAAGAGGCTGTCAGGCAGAATAAAAATGCCAAAATTCACATAAAGATAGATACAGGAATGGGCAGAATCGGCCTTGTACCAAATGAAGATGCCGTCAGCACAGTTAAAAAAATATCATTATTACCTAACTTGTTTATAGAAGGTATATTTACACATTTCGCCGTTGCGGATGAAACGGATAAAGAATACACTTACAAGCAATTTGAAAAATTTAAATGGATGTATGACAGACTTGCGGAAGAAGGCGTAAAAATCAATGTAAGGCATTGCGGCAATAGTGCTACTATTATTGATTTACCGGATATGCATTTGGATATGGTTAGGGCAGGCATAATACTTTATGGATTGGCCCCTTCCGAAGACGTTATGCTTGATAGAATTGATTTAAAGCAGGTTATGTCATTAAAGGCACGCATTACACATGTAAAAGATATTGAAAAAGACGTAAGCGTAAGCTATGGAAGAAAGTTTATCGCACCGAAAAAATCTACAATAGCATCTTTACCTTTAGGTTATGCAGATGGGTATACAAGAATGCTGACAGGCAAGGCTGATACAATAGTTAAAGGGCAGCGGGCACCTATTGCAGGAAGAATATGCATGGACCAATGCATGATAGATGTGACAGGTATTGATGATATTAAGGTAGGGGATGAGGTTATACTTTTTGGTGAACAAAATGGGCAAATGATTTCTATTGACGAGATAGCAAATAAATTAGGCACTATTAATTATGAAATAGTATGCATGATAGGAAGAAGAGTACCCAGGGTTTATATAAAGGAAGGAAAAGTAGTCAACATCGTGAATTATATCTATCCACATTAATATACATCTAATATTATGGTAAAAACTTATATAAATCGCTGAAATATCAGACCTTATTTTTGCGGATAAGGTTGCAAATGGCAGATATTATGTATAGCTATAATGTAAAAGCTGGTATATAATAGTCTATATGTGGATAGCATAAATTCATGGAGACTGTTGCGGGGTTTGGTATTCTTACACCATACATAAAGTAAGACAATAGAAATACTGGAGGTGCTAGTGTGGCAGAATGTAAAAGGATTGTGATAAGCTTACCGGGCAGCCTTTTAGAAGAAGTAGACAGCATGATCTATATTGAACAGTGCAATAGAAGTGAATTTGTGAGGAAAGCTATGAAACATTATTTAACTGAAATCAAAAAAATGAATTTTACCGAAGGTATGAAAAAAGGCTATATAGAAATGACGCAGATAAACATAACATTAGCTGAAATGGGGCTATGTGCTGACCAAGAGTGTATATGTAATTACGAATCCAGGCTTGCGGAGCGTGAATGATGTGATTGTAAAGAGGGGAGATATATTCTATGCTGATCTGAGTCCCGTAATAGGCTCGGAACAGGGAGGAACAAGACCGGTTTTAGTAGTACAAAACGATATAGGTAATAGATACAGCCCTACTGTCATAGTAGCGGCTATTACTTCTCAAATTAATAAGGCAAAACTGCCTACACATATAGAAATAAGCGCGGAAGAATACGGTTTGGCTAAAGATTCCGTTATACTGTTAGAACAGATAAGGACTATAGACAAAAAAAGGCTAAGAGAAAAGATAGGCCATCTTACAGATGAGCTTATGGAAAAGGTAGACGGCAGTTTAGGAATCAGTTTTGGTTTAAAAGAATATAATGTTTAAAAGAGCGCAGGCTCTTTTATATTTTCAACTTCTTCTTATATTTCAACATTTGTACTATAGTTCAGAAATTTTATGCTTGCATGGTACATGCTATGCTTTGGGATATATTTTTGTCGAATACAGGATTTTATCTAAAATTAGCGAATTATATCCTAAAAGGGTTGATAGGAGGCAAGATTCATGAAAAGAAATGTTAAAAAGTTAAGAATAGCGGCAGTTTCAATTATAGTAATAATTGTTGCAGCCTCACTGTTTGTTTTAGGCATGGCAGATGGCGCTGAACCCGGTTCGGAAGGGGACCCTATCGTTACGCTTAGTTTTGTGGAAAAAAAGATAGAACAGATAAAATTTTATATGGATTCGAATCTTGATTATAGTCGAGCAGAAATTGATGACATGGTATTGGAATTAGAGAAGATGGATGAAATAATTAATGATCTCAAGGAAAAAGTTGAAAATGCGTTGACCTTTAAAGTTGTAGAAATGAAAAAAGGTCAGATCTTATTAAGCGGAGAAGGTGCGGAGATAATCGTAAGATCCGGTAAAACAACGGCTATATATGGGAAAAACGGCGGGCTGTCTGATATTACCTCTGCAAAGGATTTAAAAGACGGCGAAGCAATAGTTCTAAATCATATGCTTATATCATCCAGGGATGATGGCAGAGGCATTAAAGCCGGGGATGGCGTTTTTATACTCATAAAAGGAAGCTACATAGTAAAATGATAAAAAAATAAGAAAATAAATTTTAGCTGTTTTTTAAACGGGGGTCAATCCGGTGAACACATTGGAAAGAAGAGACAATATCCTAAAAGGAAATCTATATAGAGTTATTATCTCCTTGTCGTTACCAATAATGATAAACAATTTAATTCAGACCTTATATAATCTGGCGGATGGTGTATGGGTAAGCAAAATCAGTTCTGTTCATTTTGCTGCAACAGCACTTGTTTTTCCCGTTGCTTTTCTTTTCATTTCGTTGGGTATTGGTATCTCCATTGCCGGAGCTTCCATATTATCACAGCTTATAGGTGCATCTGATTACGAAAGTGCAAAGGAATACGCAACTCAGATAGCGGTGGTATCGTTAATTGTATCTATTGTGTTTGCTGCATTGGGGTATATATTAAGCCCTATCGTGATAAGATTGATGGGTGCAAAAGGGCTTTTAGCCGAATTGAGTATCATATATTTGAAAATAACTTTCTTGGATATGCCTTTTACATATATGTTTTTTGTGGTTAATTCCATAATGAATGCCCAGGGCAATATGGTAATACCTACAATACTCAGTGGGATAAGCGCAGTACTTAACATTGTCCTGGACCCCGTATTTATTTTTACTTTCAATATGGGAATAGCAGGTGCAGCTATAGCGACATTGATTTCAAAGGCAATTCTTGCTTTTTCGGGATTTTATATACTTATGAAATCGCCGACTTTTATCAAACCGGAGTTCAGTAAATTTAACTTTAATAAAAAGATTATAAGGAAGGTTTTTAAAGTAGGGTTGCCGGCCAGTGTAGGGCAGTCCGGTGCTGCTGTGGGATTTATAGTATTGAATAGTTTTATAGCATCCTATGGCACTTCCACTATCGCCGCATTTGGGATGGTTAACAGGATTACCGCTCTTATTATGCAGCCTGCTATGGGGGTAGGTGCCGCTCTTACATCAATAATCGGTCAAAATATAGGTTCCAATCAAATAAATAGGGCAAAAGAAGCTTTTAATAAATCTATATATTTAACGGTTTCTTTTTCCGTAATCGGGTGCATAATTCTGTTGTGGAAGGATAAGCCGGTAATCAACTTTTTTATGCAGTCGAAAGATGATATCACGGTAATCTCACAGGGTATTACTTATCTAAGATATATAACCGTATCTATGCACCTTATGGGGATTTTTAGTGTTATACAGGGATTTTTACAAGGGACGGGACATACAAAATATTCCATGGCAATGGAAATAGGCAGGTTGTGGTTTATCAGGCTGCCCATGATATTGTTTTTTAAATATTTTACCTCTATAGGATCCACAGGGATATGGTTTTCTATGAGTTTTAGCAATCTATTGGTTTGTGTTTACGGTTACGTGATATATAGGAAGGGCTTATGGCAATATAATATTATAAGGACGTAGCTTGGGGGTTTGGATGATTTGAATTCTGATCTTGTCATAAAAGATTACGAAGATGAAATTTGGCCGGATGTGCACAGGTTGTTTAGAGGGGTATTCGGTAAGGATTTGGACAAAAGATACTTTAAATGGAAGAATAAAGACAACCCTAACGGTAATTCCATTGCAAAAGTGACCTTCTGCAGGGAGCTGATTATAGGGTATTCTTGCATTATTAAATACAGAATGTGTTTCTTAGGTAAAAATATAATGGCAGGACAGTCTGTGGATGCCATGGTTGATGAAAAGTTTCGCAGGAAAGGCGCCTATGAAAACATGGCAGTTGAAGCATTGAAAGATGCAAAAAAACAAGGGCTGGGACTTAGGTTTAATTTTCCCAATCATGATGCATATATGGCATCAGTAAATAAAGTAAACATTAAAAAAGTCTGCGATGTTCCTCAATTTTTAAAAATATTAGATGGGCCAAAATCTTTTGGCATTTTCACCGGCAATAAATTACTAAAAATGCTTGGCGGTAGCTTACTGAAAATCCGTGGCTGTATCCAGTCTTTTGGATTGAAGATGAAAAAGAATCTGCAAACATATGAAATCATAGAAATAAGAAGTTTTGACAAAAGATTTGATGAATTGTGGCAAAAGGTCAGCAGCGGCTTTTCCATAGCTGTTGTGCGTGATTCCGATTACCTGAACTGGAGATATGCACAAAGTATCAGCGATTATAAGATAATTGCTGCTTTTATGGATAAGGAACTTGTCGGTTACATAGTTGGTACCATAGAAGATAAAGTAGGTAAGGATGGAGAAATATTAACCTTAGGACATATAGCGGATATAGTATGCCATAGTGAACACAGTGAAGCGGCAGTGAAACTTATAACTGCAATGGAGGAATGTTTAAAGTCAAAAAATGCTTGCGCTGTTTCATGCTGGATGCTGAAACATTGGTTTTATGCAAAAATTCTAAAGAATCAGGGATTTTTACAATTACGGTCACCTGCTATGCTTGCGGCGTTACCTATAGATGATACTGTTAAAAATGAGGAAGACACAATATATAATCAGCAAAATTGGTTTATTACTATCGGTGATTCTGATTACATATAGTAAAGGGTTGTGTTTTATAAGTGAGAGGTTTTTTAAAAGAAATATTGGCAGGGCCTGCAAAGTTGTTTAATAAAACTGTTTTAAGCCTATATTTGATAACAGCCAAAGGTAGAATAAAAGGCCTTAAGCCGCTTCAATTGCCCGGGGGCAAAGCACTCATATTGGCACCTCATCAAGATGATGAGATACTTGGCTGTGGCTGTTTTATACTGAAAATGATAAAAGAGGGAGGCAAAGTTAAAACAGTATTTTTTACTGATGGTTCTAAAAGCACCGAAGAAATAGAACCTGAAACATTAAAAAGGATAAGGAAAACAGAGGCACAAAAAGTTGCAAAAACATTAGGCATGGAATCACCGGAGTTTTTAGACAGAGAGGACGGAGAGCTGGATCATAGGGATGTCGGTGCTGCCATGAAACTCATAAAAATAGTTAAAAATTTTCAACCTGACTTGATTATGGTTCCATATTTTCTTGATGGACATAAAGATCATAGTGCGGTAAGCGGGATATTCATTAATGCCTTAGAGTCGATTAATTTTAAAGGCAGATTGTTTGCATATAAGACTAACTCACCCATTTCAATACACGGGGTTACACNNNCAGTTACACATTTTATAGATTGTACTGATTTTATGGAATATAAGAAAAATGCATTGAACTTATATGAATCCCAATCCATGTCTTTTGAGTCCATACTATTGATGGATAAACTAAACGGCATTATTGCAAATGCGGAAGAGGGTGCAGAACTGTTCAGAGAACTCAATCTAAATGCATATAAAAAGGCATACAGGAAATATAATAAGGACAATAATATATGGAAAAGCTTCAAGCAAATGTACAGTATATATTTTATGGTAATAGCTTATTTTAAGGGTATCAAGTTAAAAAAGGAAATAGCTGACTATCAAAATATCAAATCACGGAAACCAAAAGAAATGGAGCTTTAAGCAGCCGACACACTGATAATTAAGTATTTATATTAAACAAATAATCATATACAGATATGGATAAGCATATAAAATGCATTGTTTGAGTTAAGATGCTAAGTAAAATGAAAAACTAAATATATATAATATGTTGGAAATAGTGTAAAATAAGTTTATGTTACTTGATTGAAAGTAAAAACCGGTAAAAAACGGAGGTGTATATATGAAAATAATAGATGACAAAGGAAGACTATTCGGAATAATAAATATAATTGACTTGTTTATAAGTATATTGCTTATTGTGCTTATTGGATTCGGTGCATATAAGATATTCAGAGTGAATCCTACTGTTGCCGTAAATACTCAAAAAGTTACTATGGTATATTTTATTCAGGAAGTTAGAGATGTTACATATAATGCTATAGAAGAAGGAGAAATAGCCAAGGATTATGACAAAAATAGTGTTTATGGCAAGATCATCAAAAAAGAAGCCCTGCCTGCAAAAAAAATGGCTGAGACAGCTGATGGAAGGTTTGTGGAAGCGGAAATCCCAAACCGTTTTGATGTAAAGATTTATATAGAAGGTGATGCTGTTATAAGCAAAACCGGTGTCTATATGGGTGGGCAGGAAGTAAGAGTCGGTTATACGGCAGCTATAAAAGGAAAAAGGTTTGGCACCAGAGGTTTTGTTTACGACATAATAATCGACGAATGAGGAGATTCAGCCATGAAAGATACATCTAAAATTCTGCTTGCCATATCTTATTTTGCGGACAAGATGGAAAAAGCTTATCAAAACAGTCTATTTTTAAAACTTTGCAAAAAGATTAATGAGATATGGCAACACAGTACTTCCGGTAAGATAATTTCCGGCTTTTTTAGTTATGACATGCAGAATAACTCTTTGTTTTATAAGACTGTTAAGTCTGTGGTAAACAGATCAGCAAGAGGAATTGCCGGTTTTTTTTCTGTTAAAGAAGCTATAAGTAACAGTGAATATATAAAAGGGGTAAACAGGCTTTTTTTAAACATCAGTTTTAATAAAATGCATGGTATCAAAACTGTTTTTAAGAACAGCTTTTTTATAAACATCATTTACGAATACTGGACAACAGTGGATTGAGGGAGGTGCTGCAATGGTTATGGTTATGAAGCTTATTGGCGGTATGGCTGCATCAGCCATAATAATGAAAAGCCCTCTTTGGGGACTTTTTACTCTAATAATAGCCATTCCTTTTTTACCTAATGAAGCCATGTTGATATTGACTGCGTTGGTGGTATTTTCCTTTATCATAAAAACCTTTATTGCCGGAGACTTTAGTTTAATACCGGATCCTTTAATTATGCCTTTGCTGGCCTTTGCCCTTGTTCAGATTATCAGTACATTTACCTCCGTATCACCTTTTTTAAGCGCACAAAATTTAATCGTAAGTTTGGTGAGCATGGCGTTGTATTTTGTAATTATAAATACAATTAAAACAAAAGAGGAACTCGATAAGGCCATAAAGATTTTTATTATTACAGCCTTTATAATGTCCTGCTATGGAATAATGCAATACTATACCTTAGGGACCACGAGCAAAGCTTGGGT
>LSQX01153459.1_pt2 | contig 12088 bp, 11 predicted proteins | sample 654561 | NCBI WGS metagenome assembly LSQX01 (sample SAMN04489861, study PRJNA283612) | anaerobic digester metagenome | isolation source: 4 biogas reactors fed with cattle manure at either 37C or 55C with and... | place: Denmark: Kongens Lyngby | collected 2014 | reverse complement strand
TCCGCTGCAATTGCGTGCAAGAACGCCTGACAAAGGAAGGAGGAACGCAATATGAACTTACTGGTAAAAGCGGTTGAAAGCGAATTTCTGCGCGATGCTCACGAGCAGGTGGAAATTGGCGATCACGTCAAAGTTCATCTCAAAATCAAAGAAGGCACGCGCGAACGTGTCCAGATCTTTGAAGGTACCGTCATCGGCCGAAAAGGCGTCGGTGTCAATGAAACGATTACCGTTCGCCGTCTGTCGTACGGTGTTGGTGTCGAACGCGTACTGCCCGTGCACTCGCCGAAAATCGTCAGAATCGAGATCGTGCGCAAAGGCCGGGTCCGCCGTGCGAAATTGTTCTACCTGCGCGACCGCGTAGGCAAACGAGCGAGGGTCAAAGAAAAACTTCGCCCCAAGAACTGAGAAACACGAGAAACAAGCGGCTGCGGCCGCTTTTTTCATGTCTTGAAACGCCCTGACCGCGGATGCGATACAATGAGCGCATGTCGATTAACTGGTATCCGGGACACATGGAGAAAACGTACCGACAAATGCGTGACGCGCTGAAACGCGTTGATTTTGTCATCGAAGTCTGCGATTCGCGCGCAGCCTCTTCAACCCGAAATCCCGAACTTGCGGAGTTGACCGCTCACAAGGACCGTCTGCTGCTTTTGAATAAAGCGGATTTGAGCGATCCTTCCGTGACAGACGCATGGATCCGGGCCAGCGGACAGCAGGGCGTGCTGGCACTCGCCACCAATCTGCACGATCCGAAAGATATCGAACGCGTGCGCAAGGCCGTGTCGACAGCAAATCGCGAGCGCCTTGAACGGGCTAAAGCCAGGGGATATGTGACGCGCGCACTCCGCCTGATGATTGCTGGCATCCCGAACAGCGGAAAATCGACGCTGATCAACCGCCTTTCCGGCAGAAGCAGCCTGAAAACGGAGAATAAGCCGGGAATCACGAGACAGCTGGTATGGCTTCGGGCCGGAAAGAATCTGGAACTTCTGGATACGCCGGGCGTGCTTTGGCCGAAACTGGAAACGACTGAAGAACAGTTCGCACTCGCGGCCACGGGAGCCATACCGGACCATCTGCTTCCGCTGGCCGATATTGCCGACTGGACGCTGCAGATCGTCGCGAAACGCTATCCCGCCGTGATCATCGCGAAGTACGGGCAGGATGTGCAGAATGCGGCGGCGCTGGCAACAAGTCAGGGGCTTGTCATGGCAGGCGGTGAACCGGATACGGAACGGGCGGCAAGGCGCCTGCTTGACGATTTCCGCAGCGGCCGGCTGGGGCGCATTTCACTGGAGCATCCCGCGTGAGACTGACTGAGAAGGACAGGACACGCTGGAACGCCATGTCACAGCTTGAGGCCGAACTGCACGAGTTGGGCTATTGGCACATTGCGGGCATCGATGAGGCGGGCAGGGGACCGCTGGCCGGACCGGTCGTTGCGGCGGCCGTGGTGTTGTGCGAAAAGCCGATTTATGGCATCAACGACTCGAAACAGGTGACGCCGGCACGCCGCGAAGTACTGTATGACATTATTTTGGATACATGCCAGGTTGCAATCGCCCAAGTACCGGCGGCCGATATTGACCGCATGAACATTCTCGAGGCGACGCGCGTCGCCATGCAGCTGGCGGTTAACAAACTGCCAACAGTTGATTACACACTTTGTGACGCCATGACATTACATGGCCTCACCTGTCCGCAGCGATCGGTCGTCAAGGGTGACACAATGGTCAACGCAATCGCGGCAGCATCCATCGTCGCAAAGGTCACGCGTGACCGCCTGATGTGCCTCTACGACCGCGAATACCCGGAATACGGTTTTGCCAGACACAAGGGATACGGTACCGCCAATCATTTCGAGGCGATTCGCCGGCATGGCCTGACGCCGCTGCACCGGCGCAGCTTTTTGCACGATTGATCAAGGCTGTATGCTTGTCATAACCAGTGCAGGCGGTTGCCATGATGCGCTCCTTTGGATATGATGTACTGACATCGACGTGAAAGGGGATTTTCCCATGAAACTAGATAAACACTCGAGCATTCCGCTCTATGCCCAGCTTCGGGAGCTCATCGTCGAACGCATTTCGGACGGAACGTATGAGCAGGGCGACCGCATACCGTCGGAGCTGCAATTTTGCGAAGAGCTGGATTTGAGCAGACCAACTGTACGCCAGGCTATCGCCGAGCTGGTGTCGGATGGTGTGCTGGAAATCCACAAGGGAAAAGGCACGTATGTCACGAGCGAACCTGAACGTCTTTCCGTTCCGCATTTTGCGCCGATGACCTTCTCCTTTCTGAACCTGAACAGCTATGAACAGATCGGACTGAAGTCCATTAAACATGTGGACCCCGAGCCGGAGCTTGACACCATATTCGGACTGACGGGGAAGAAACATCCGGGTTATTGGCTCGCTGCCTGGCCTGTCGTATATGAAGGCAGAACACACGGCTGGTGCTCGTCTTACATTCCTGTCCCGCTGTTTCCCGATCTTGCTCAAGCCGTCTCTGCCGGCAAGCGCATGGTGGACATCAAGTCGAATAAATACGCTTTTTTGCCGGTTAAAGGCAATATCGCCATCCTGGCGCGGCCGGCCAAAAACAAAGAGGCGCAGCAGCTTGAGATACCGCGCCGTTCGTTTGTCCTGATTGCCGAAGGGTCGCTTTACGCGCGCAACGGCAGTATTGTCGAATTTATCCGCACTGCCATGCGGCCCGACCTGATCAAATTGGAGATTTCGTAAGCGTTGGCCGTTTATCTTGATCATGCCGCCACTTCACCGCCTGCTCCGGCCGTTTTGGCATATTACTGCGATATGCTGGCCGAATACAGTTTCAATCCTTCGTCGGCCCATGCGGCCGGGAAGCGTGCGCGTGCGCTGATTGACGAGAGTCTGTCGATGCTTGCCGGGTGTCTCGGCACATCACCCGAGCGAATCATTGTGACGTCAGGCGGCACGGAAGCAATTAATCAGGCGCTGCGCGGATATATCACGCCGCGCCGTTTTGAGCCGCACCTGCTTGTCTCTGAAGGAGAGCACAAGGCGGTGATCGCTGCGGCAGCGCACTATACCGAACAAGATGCCGCCATTTCCCATATTCCGCTGGATCGTGAAGGCAGACCCGATATCGACAAGGTGATGCTGGACGCAGACAAACCGCCCACCATGATTTCGGTCATATACCTCAGCAATGAAACGGGAGCCCTGACCGATCTCGAACGGATAGCGGCCTGGCGTGATACGCACTGTCCGCACGCTGTGATTCATGTCGATGCCGTGCAGGCAGCCGGAAAAATACGGCTTGATTTCGATCGAAGCGGCTGCGACTTTCTGTCCGTTTCAGGTCATAAATGGGGTGCACCGATGGGACTAGGCCTGCTCCTGCACAAGCAGAGCGAGCGCCTGCGTCCGCTGATCAGCGGTGCCGGCCAGCAGAGAGGTCTGCGTTCCGGCACGGAGAATGCACCGCTTCTGGCTGCAGCGGCGTTTGCCCTGAAACGGGCGACAAGTCAGCTTGCTGCATATGAAGAAACGGCAGTATCGCTGAAACAATCGTTCCTGACCCGACTGCGGGAAACGAAAACAATGTATACACTGATATCCCCCGCGTCAGCGCTGGCTCATATCGTCACGATTGCCTTTCCGCTTATGGGTGAGACAATGGCCAGAATTCTTTCGGACGAGGGCTATTTGGTCGGGCGCGGAGCCGCCTGTTCAGCAGGTGCCGGGCACAAAAACCGCGCGCTGAAGGCACTGGGAATTCCGGAGGAAACGGCGCGGCAAGCGGTGCGCATCTCTTTTGGTCCGGACAACACGCCGGAAGACGTGCTGGGACTTGCTGACACGATTCATGCGGCACTCGATCGCTATGGAATGCACACATGAACCATTGAACTGGAAAGAACATGAAGATGACAGAGACTGACCGACCGCTGGTGCTCGCACGCATCGGCGAGATTACCCTGAAAGGGCTGAACCGTTACAAATTTGAAGACCGTCTGATGCTGAACATGCGATATCGCCTCCGGCATATGGGCAAGGTGTGGATCCGGAAAGACCAGAGCCGATTTCTCGCAGAGGTGCCGGAAGGCTGGACGAGCGATGCCGTGATCGAAGGGCTGAAAGACGTGTTCGGCATCGTTTCGCTGTCGCCCGTTTTCGTGGCAGACGGTGATGCAAACGATCTGCTGGCTGCTGCCGATGACGTCTTCGATCTGCTGATGGAGGACGGAAAAAGCCGTTCCTTCAAAGTGGAGACGCGACGGGTCGACAAAGCATTTCCGCTTCGTTCCTATGATATCTCAGCGACAGTCGGGCAACGGCTTATGGAGCGATTTTCGGGGCGGCTCACGGTCGATGTTCACCAGCCGGATGTGACGCTGCATCTGGAAATCCGTGACCGCTTCTACCTCTACCACGAAGTGGTGCCGGGACCGCGTGGTCTTCCGGTCGGCATGAGCGGCAGCGGCATGCTCCTCTTGTCGGGCGGCATCGACAGTCCGGTGGCCGGCTACAAGATGGCGTCCCGCGGCATGATGCTGGAATCCATCTACTTCCATACGTATCCGTACACCGGAGATGAGGTGCTCGAAAAAGTTCGTGCACTCGGTCGGATTCTGACCCGCTTTTCCGGGCACATGGATCTGCATGTCGTTGATTTCACGAAAATTCAGCTTGATATTCAAAGTCTCTGCCCGGAAGACATGATCACGATCGTGATGCGCCGGATGATGATGCGCATCGCCGAGCGGCTGGCTGAAAGCCGCCGCTGCAAATCTCTGATTACGGGTGAGAGCCTGGGGCAGGTTGCTTCGCAGACGCAGGAGGCGCTGGTCACGACGGATGAGGTGGTCAGGATGCCGGTCTTCCGCCCTCTGATCGGAAACGACAAGGATGAGACCGTGGGCATTGCGCGGTTGATCGGGACGTTTGAAACATCGGTGCTCCCTTACGCGGACTGCTGCACCGTGTTTGTATCCAAACATCCAAAAACGCATCCGTCTCTGAAAGCGGCGCATGATGCTGAAAGCCGCCTTGATATCGAAGAACTGGTCCAATATGGTTTGGAACATATCACAAGCGAGCGGCTGCAATTTTCGTGATACGATGTGTAGGATACCGAAGTTTGTAATACTTTAATGCACGGAGGCATTTCATGTTATACCAATCAATCAAAAATCAAGACCCGGACATCTACGAAGCCATGATGAATGAGCTGAACCGTCAGCAGACAAAGCTGGAGCTGATCGCTTCCGAGAACTTTGTCAGTCGGGCGGTGCTTGAAGCCGCCGGATCGGTGCTCACCAACAAGTACGCGGAAGGGTATCCCGGACGGCGCTATTACGGCGGATGCGAATTTGTTGATGTGGCTGAACAGCTGGCCATCGATCGCCTGAAGCAGCTGTTCGGTGCAGATCATGCCAATGTGCAGCCGCATTCGGGCGCATCGGCCAACCTTGCTGTTTATTTTGCCCTGCTCCAGCCCGGCGATCGGATTTTGGGACTGAATCTTGCGCACGGCGGTCATCTCACGCACGGAATGAAAATCAATATTTCCGGCAAGTATTATGAAGCACACAGCTACGAAGTTAACGAAAAGACCATGCAGCTTGATTATGACGACGTGCTGGCACGTGCCAAAGAAGTTCGTCCCAAGATGATCGTGGCTGGCGCCTCAGCTTACCCGCGCAAGCTTGACTTCAAGCGTTTCCGTGAAATTGCGGACGAGGTCGGCGCGTATCTGTTTGTCGACATGGCGCATATTGCCGGTCTCGTTGCGGCCGGTTTGCACGAAAACCCCGTGCCGTATGCGGACATCGTTACGTCGACGACGCACAAAACGCTGCGCGGCCCGCGCGGCGGCATCATTCTCTGCCGCGACGAATACAGAAAAAAGATTGATTCAGCCGTTTTCCCGGGGCTTCAGGGCGGCCCGCTGATGCATATTATTGCGGCGAAAGCGGTTGCCTTCAAAGAGGCACTGCAGCCGGAATTCAAAACGTATCAGCAGCATGTTGTGGAAAATGCAGCGGCGCTCGCCAAGGGGCTGATCAACGAAGGAATCGATATCGTCTCGGGCGGAACCGACACGCATCTGATGCTGCTTGATCTCACGAAATCGGGCGTCAGCGGCAAAGATCTGCAGGAACGGCTTGATGAAGTGAACATTACGAGCAACAAGAACGGCATTCCGTTCGACACGCAGCCGCCGACCATTACGTCCGGACTTCGCATCGGTACGCCAGCAGTCACAACGCGCGGCTTTGGTGTACCGGAGGTGGAAGAAATCGCGAAGCTGATTGCGCTCGCCATCAAGAATTTCGACGCCTCCAAGCAGGAAATCCTCGATCGGGTGAAAGTGCTGTGCGACCGTTTTCCGCTGTACGATAACCTTTAAGCCGGCGAATAAACACTGACCTGAAAATGGGGCTGTCTCACAAGAGGCAGCCTCTTTTTGACGGCATGAAATTTTGAGATCGTGCTACACTTGACGCATGTCGGACACGAGAAACCAAAATGAGCCGCTCGCATATCGGATGACGCCCCGTTCGCTGGACGAATTTGCCGGTCAGGAGCATATTCTGGGCAAAGGACGCATGCTGCGCCGCATGATTGAAGCCGACAGGCTGAGCTCAATCATACTGTTTGGTCCGCCAGGCACCGGCAAGACATCGCTGGCCAGAATTATTGCGACGACGACGAAAACCGGTTTTCAAAGACTGAATGCCGTGACGGCGGGTGTCGCCGACATCAAGCGAATCATCAGTGACACAAAAAACGCGTTTATTACGCCGGCAGGACGCACGGTTCTCTTCGTCGACGAAATTCACCGCTTCAATAAAGCCCAGCAGGACGCACTCCTGCCGCACGTCGAGGACGGCACCCTGATTCTGATCGGAGCCACGACCGAAAATCCTTTTTTTGAGGTGAACAAGGCGTTGATTTCGCGTTCAACGGTGTTTCAGCTTCATGCGTTGTCCGAAGAACAGATCAGGCAGGTGCTTGAAACGGCGCTGGCTGACGACGAAAGAGGCTACGGGCTGATCGAGGTCCAGGCAGCCGATGACGCACTGGCTTACTGGGCCAGGATGTCGGGCGGTGATGCCCGTATCGCGCTCAATGCGCTGGAACTCGCCGTGGCAACGACTCCTCCGGAAACGGACGGCCGCATTGTGATTTCACTGGATACGGCCAAAGACTGCATGCAGAAAAAAAGTCCTGCCTTTGATAAGGGAGGCGAAAGCCATTACGATACGATCTCAGCGTTTATCAAGTCGATGCGCGGGTCGGATGCGGATGCTGCCGTCTATTATCTGGCCAGAGCGCTCTACGGCGGGGAAGATGTGGCATTTCTCGGCCGCCGCATGATTATTTGCGCGGCTGAAGACGTCGGACTCGCGAACCCTCAGATGCTGACGCTCGCAGTGGCAGCCACGCAGGCTGCGCAGATGGTCGGCATGCCGGAAGCCAGAATCATTTTGTCGGAGGCGGCCGTCGCGATTGCCACATCACCAAAATCAAACCGCGCTTATCTGGCGATCGAGCAGGCACTGTCCGATGTAGCGACGGAGCCGCACCGCGAAATCCCGCTGCGTCTTCGCAACGCACCGGCTGAGGGTATGAAGGCATTGGGTTACCATGAAGGCTATCGCTATGCGCATGATTTTAAGGATGCCTTTATCGACGAGTCATATCTGCCGGACAGCTTGAGCAATACCGTCTACTACGATCCATCGGACCGCGGTTACGAGGCCAAGATCAGGGCGTGGCTTGCGCGTCTGAAAAATACTCCGAACCATGCCTGAGGCGACAGGCCATGTAACTGAAGGTACTACGCCTGAGGGATTTCTGACTGAAAATTGGAGCGCTCGCACGGGCTTTGTTCGTGTGTGCCGAAAGGATAAAAACGTGCTATGGCTGAATTGACAACGCGCACATATTTTGATCATGCGGCCACCACGCCGGTTCATCCCGCTGTGCTGGAGGCTGTGACAGATGTATTGAAGAATTCGTATGGAAATCCGTCGTCTTTTTATCGGGAAGGGCAGACAGCATCGCATCTTCTGGCTGAAGCCAGAGCGACGATCGCCCGTCTGATCGGTGCCAGCGACGCGTCCGAGATCATTTTTACGGCGAGCGGCAGCGAAGCAGACAACCATGCGATCAAAGGCGTGTGCGAAGCGTATGCCGGCAAAGGGCGTCATCTGATAACCTCGACGGTGGAGCACCATGCGGTGCTTCACACGATGCAGCATATGGAAAAACAGGGGTTTGAAGTCACGTATCTCGATGTTGACAGAACGGGGCAGGTAGATCCGGATGCCGTCCGTCAGGCGATTCGTCCCGATACGATTCTGGTATCGATCATGACGGCCAATAACGAGATTGGAACCATAAATCCGATTCGCGAGATCGGCGCTGTCTGCCGGGAGAAAGGTGTTCTTTTTCACACCGATGCCGTTCAGGCGCTCGGAGCGATTCCATTTGATGCGTCGGACCTACAGGTTGATCTCGCGTCGTTCTCGGCGCACAAGCTTTATGCGCCCAAGGGCATCGGCGCCCTGTATGTTCGCAGGGGCATCCGCCTCAGCCGCCTGATCGACGGCGGTGCACAGGAACGCAACCGGCGGGCCGGAACGGAGAATGTGGCGTTTGCTGTCGGCTTTGCCAAAGCCCTTGGCCTGGCTGTTGACCACATGGAGGAGAATCGCGTGCGTCTGACGGCCATGCGTGACCGCCTGATTGAAGGCTTGCGGTCCATCCCTCATACCAAGCTGAACGGTCACCCGACGAAGCGTCTGCCGAACAATGTGAATGTGTCGTTTGAGTTTATTGAAGGAGAGTCGATTCTCCTCCTGCTCGATGCCAAGGGCTACATGTGCTCATCCGGCTCGGCCTGTACGTCAGGCTCGCTCGATCCGTCGCATGTTCTGCTCGCGATCGGCATGCCGCACGAGGTTGCACACGGTTCGCTCCGCGTCACGCTGGGGCACGGCAACACACCGGCAGATATTGAGCGCTTTCTCGCTGACGTGCCGGCTATTATCAAGCGTCTGCGGGATATATCGCCGCTGTACGCCGATTATGCAAAAGGAAACATCAGAAATTTGATCAGCGAAGCGTCGAATGACGATACGCTGCTGGAGACAAGTTATGCAATATAGTGAAAAAGTTATGGATCACTTCATGAATCCGCGCAATGTGGGGGAAATCGATGATGCCTCGGCCAGCGGCACAGTCGGAAACCCCCGCTGCGGCGACATCATGAAGGTCGATCTGAAGATCGTTGACAATATTATCGTGGATGCCAAATTCAAGACATTTGGCTGCGGCTCGGCGATTGCGACGAGCTCGATGGCGACCGAAATGATCAAGGGCAAGCATATCGATGAGGCCCTGCGGCTGACGAACCAGGCTGTTGCTTCCGCCCTTGACGGGTTGCCGCCGATCAAGCTCCACTGCAGCCTGCTGGCGGAACAGGCCGTTAAAAAAGCTTTGCTGGAGTACTACAGGGAACATGATCTGCTCACAGATGAAAACCGGCCCCTCTTCAAAGTGGTGGATGACGATGCGCATGACCACGGCGAGGAAACGATCGATTAAAGATCTTTAAATACGGCATGAAGGCGCGCACGTTGTGCGCGTTTTTATTACAGAAACTGAACCTTTTTTTTGATAAAGCAGCATGGCTTTAGCGCCATTTCTTCCAACTGCCGAAGCAGCATATCGCTGTGCTGCCCGAGTCTGCCGGGCTTGTGTGCGTCAGAAGCGAGGGTCACAAGCGATCCGCCAAGATCTTTGTAGCGTGCCAGAATCTCGTGATCCGGCAGAGCATCTTCAAGTGCGTAGCCTTTGGCCTGCAAACGGCTGACGGTACCTCCATTCAGTTCCAGCGACTGACCGTTCGCGATCATGATGCGAAAGAGCCGATCAAACGATTCCGGTGCGTCTCGATAGCAAAATTTGCTCTCCTGCCACCGCACGTAACGTGAGCAAAAATCGTAGTGTCCGATCGTATTGGCAACCGGTACGCGTGCGGCGGAGTATGCAATTTCATCAATCACTGCGGCGACAAATGCCGCATGGTTGTCGTAGCCGGCCGCTGCTGCTGCCGGTTCGAGAAACGGATCGACACCGTTGAAATAATGAAGTGACAAGATGACGTGGTCAAAATCATACGCGGACGCCACCTCCGCGATATGTGCTTCGTGAGCCCGCGTATAACCCAGTTCAATGCCGCTGAGAATCAGCAGGTCGCCTTCATCCGTCCTGCGCTTTTTCGCCATCTCGCGCTCATAGTCATCCGGATCGAGGCACCAGGCATTGTCGGGTGAACCGTCATAATCGAAATGATCACTAAGGGTCACGCCTTTCAGCCCAAGGAATCGTGCTTCAGCAATGAGGTCCGCAAATGAAATGGCGGCGTCAACCGACCATCCCGCCTGATGGTTATGCGTGTCTACATAATTCATAGGCACAAGTCTACTTTATCTGCAGGCGAGCAATCCATCGTTGACGTTACGCTTGCCAGAGCCGGACCTTTCCCATTAAGATGGACAAAGCAAAGCGGGGAGAACCGTTCGGCACGCGCAGTCGCGTTTATTTTGCAGTGGTTGCAGCGACCGCACGCAATGCGGACAATCCCTGCGCATCATCAGTACGTTCAACAGGGAATTTTTGATCTGACCGATCAATTGGAGGCATAAATGGCTAAAAAAGAGACAGACAAGAAGACGGCGGACGCCTTGCGTGACACACTGTTTTTCTCAACGAAAAACCAATGGGGTGAGCGTGACGCCGACAAGCGAGACGATGTCTTTCGCTTCGTCGAGGGCTATAAAGCCGCACTCGATGCAGGGAAGACGGAACGCCTTTACGTGGAATTCAGCATCAGCAGGCTAAAAGAGGCCGGATTCAAGCCGCTTGCGTCTTTTGATTCACTCAAGGCAGGCGATAAGGTGTATCAGACGGTGCGCGGACGCGGCATCGTCGCCGCCAGAATCGGCAGCGACGACCCGCGCACGGGCTTTAACCTGATCGGCGCACATGTCGATTCACCGAGACTTGACCTGAAGCCGCAGCCCGTTTATGAGGCACAGGAGCTTGTCCTGTTCAAAACTCACTACTACGGAGGCATCAAGAAATATCAATGGGCGGCGCTGCCGCTCGCCATCAAAGGCGTCGTCTATAAAAAAGATGGTTCAAAGGTCACGATTGATATCGGAGACAAGCCGGATGACCCCGCTTTTTGCGTTACGGATCTCCTGCCGCATCTTGCCAAGGACCAAATGCAAAAGAAAGCCACCGATGTTATTTCCGGTGAACAGCTGAACGTGCTGGTCGGCGGTTTGCCGTTTGACGAGCAGAATCAGGACATCAAAGATCGCTTCAAGCTTGGGCTGCTCAGTCTGCTCAATCATGAGTACGGCATCACGGAACGCGACTTTGTGACCGCCGAAATCGAAGTGGTGCCGGCCGCCAATGCGCGGGATGTCGGCTTTGACCGATCGTTTATCGGTGCATACGGCCAGGATGACCGCGTCTGCGCCTACACGGCGCTGGAGGCGCTGATCGACAGCCAGGATCTGTCGCGTACCGCACTCGTTATTCTTTATGACAAGGAAGAGACGGGCAGTCAGGGCAACACAGGTGCGTCATCGGCGCTTTACCTGCATGTTCAGCACGAAATCATGAAACGCATGCTGGGTGAAGACCCGAGTGTCAGTGACATGCATGCCAATCACGCCAATTCAATCGTCATTTCATCCGATGTCACGGCAGCCCTTGACCCGAATTTTGCAGATGTCTCCGACCAGCTGAACGCGGCGAAGGCAGGCCACGGCATCGCCGTTGCCAAATATGTCGGCTCGCGCGGCAAAGGCGGTACGTCCGATGCCTCGGCCGAACTGTTTACGGCCGTCACCCGCTGTTTCGATCAGGCGGGCGTAGCCTGGCAGTCAGGCGAGCTCGGCAAGGTTGATCAGGGCGGCGGCGGAACCGTCGCCGTGTTTCAGGCCGAAACCGGCATGGAGGTGATCGATTGCGGCGTACCGGTCCTGTCCATGCATTCTTGCTTCGAA
>LSQX01377794.1_pt1 | contig 12092 bp, 11 predicted proteins | sample 654561 | NCBI WGS metagenome assembly LSQX01 (sample SAMN04489861, study PRJNA283612) | anaerobic digester metagenome | isolation source: 4 biogas reactors fed with cattle manure at either 37C or 55C with and... | place: Denmark: Kongens Lyngby | collected 2014 | reverse complement strand
TGGTGGTCTTGCCCACGCCGTTGACCCCGACCACCATGATGACGAACGGCCCCGTCTCCGGGAGCACCAGTTCGGCCGGCTGGTCCGAGGCCTCGATGTAGGCGAGGATCTGGTCGCGGATGATGCCCTTCAGCGCCTGCGGGTCGCTCAACTGGTCGCGCTTGACCTTTTTGCGGGCCACGTCGATCAGCTCCAGGGTGGTGGCCACGCCCAGGTCGGCGGTGATGAGGATCTCCTCCAACTGCTCGAACAGGTCCTGGTCGATCTCCTTCTTGCCGAGGAAGAGGCGGTCCAGCCGGTAGATGAGGGCGTCGCGGGTCTTGCCGAGCCGCTCCTGCAGCCGCTGGAACATGGAGCGGCTGGCCGGTTTCTCCTGGGTGCGGGCGCTGATCGGCGGGGCCGGGACGATCTCCTCGCTTGCTTCGCCGGGTTCTTCGGGTTCTTCGGGTGCTGCGAGCACCTCCGCTGACGGTGGTGCGGGCGCATCCGCAGCCGCGGGTTCCGGCGCTGCCGGCGCGGGGGGTTCGGCTGCGGGCTCCGGGGTGGGTTCCGGTTCCGCAGCTTCCACCGGTTCCGGCTCCGGCTCAGGCTCAGGGGCGACCTCCGGTTCCTTAACGGTCTCAAGTTCCGGCGCGACGTCCTGTTCGCCAACAGCCGCCTGTTCGGGGACGACCTCCGCGGCTGGCAGGATCTCCGCTTCCGGCAGGATCTCCGGTTCGGGACTGAGGTCCGTTGCGACCTGTGCAACCTCCTCCTGTTCGGGCTCAGCGGCTGCGGCTTCCGGCGCTTCGATCTCGACCAAGTCATCCGCCGGTGCAGGCGTCTCGACCGCGGCCGGTTCCGGCGGCGCATCGGCCAATTCGGGCGGAGGCTCGACCACGGGCGGTTCAGGCGCGGGCTCTTCCCGGACAACAGCAATTTCTTCCGCCGGCGGTACGGGTTCCGCTGCCGCTGCTTCGACCGGCGCCTCGGTCTCGGCCGCCGCTGCCGGTACCTCGACAACAACGGTCTCGGCCGCAGCCCCTTCGGCCGGTGGTGGCGTCTCGCCGGCAATCTCCTCGGCGGTCAGTTCAACCGGCACCGCTTCCGCGGCGACCGGCTCGTCCTTTTTTTTGCCGAAGGTGCGTTTGAACCAGCCGAGCATCAGGAATTCGCCCCGGTTTTGTCCATGACGATGGCCAGGGCCTCGCGGATGGTGTGGGGATAGTGGAAGATCACGCCCGCCCGGATATCCTCGGGGATCTCGAGCACGTCCTTTTCGTTGAGCGGCGGCAGGACCAGTTCACGGATGCCGGCCCGCAGGGCGGCCAGCACCTTCTCGCCAATGCCGCCCACCGGCAGCACGTCGCCGCGCAGGGTGATCTCGCCGGTCATGGCCACGTCCTGGCGGACCGGCCGCCCCAGGATCATCGAGGCCAGCGAGGAGACCATGGCCACGCCCGCGCTCGGCCCGTCCTTGGGGATGGCGCCCTCGGGCACATGCACGTGCAGATCGATGGCGGCGAACAGTTCCTCGTCGATATCCAGTTCCCGGGCGTGGGACTTGATGTAGGTCAGGGCCGCGGTGGCCGACTCCTTCATCACCTCGCCGAGCTTGCCGGTGAGCATCAGCCCGCCCTTGCCCTTCATGCTCGAGGTCTCGATGAACAGGATCTGGCCGCCCACCGGCGTCCAGGCAAGCCCGGTGGCCAATCCCGGCCCCCAGCTGCGCGCCTTGGTCTCCGGGAAGAACCGTTGCGGACCAAGGAAGTCGTAGAGTTTGTCCGGCGTGACCACGGTCTTGCCGGTCTCGCCGCGGGCGATGCGGGCGGCCGTGCCGCGGCAGAGGGCGGCGAGTTCCCGCTCCAGGTTGCGCACCCCGGCCTCACGGGTGTAACTGCTGATCAGGGCCTCGATGGTCGCCTCCGGGATCTCCAGGTCGTCTGCGGTGAGCGCGTGCGCCTCCAACTGCTTGGCGATCAGGTGGCGGCTGGCGATGGCCACCTTCTCCTGCTGGGTGTAGCTGGAGAGTTCGACCACCTCCATGCGGTCACGCAGCGGCCCGGGGATGGTGTCGAGCACGTTGGCCGTGGCGATGAACATCACCTTGGAAAGGTCGAACTCGATGTCCAGGTAATGGTCGGTGAAGGTGGCGTTCTGCTCCGGGTCGAGCACCTCGAGCAGGGCCGAGCTGGGATCGCCGCGGAAGTCGTTGCCGAGCTTGTCGATCTCGTCGAGCAGGAACACCGGGTTGTTGGTCCCGGCCCGTTTCAGACTCTCGATGATCCGCCCGGGCAGGGCGCCGATGTAGGTCCGCCGGTGACCGCGGATTTCCGCCTCGTCCCGCACGCCGCCGAGCGCGATGCGCACGAACTTGCGGTTCATGGTGCGGGCGATGCTCTGGCCGAGCGAGGTCTTGCCCACGCCGGGCGGGCCGAAGAAGCAGAGGATCGGGCCGTGGATGTCCTCTTTGAGCTTGCGCACCGCCAGGAACTCGAGAATCCGTTTCTTGATTTTGGCCAGACCGTAGTGATCCTGGTTGAGGTCGCGCTCCGCCTGCACCAGATCAAGCGTGTCGGTGGTCGACTCCAGCCAGGGCAGGTCGAGGATCCAGTCGATGTAGTTGCGCGCCACCGTGTATTCCGGCGAAGACGGCGGGATGCGCTCCAGCCGGCCGAGTTCCTTGTCCACCGTGGCCCGGGCCTGCGGGCTGAGCCGTTTTTCGGCGACCCGCTCGCGCAGTTCCTTGAGTTCGACCTTGTCGTCGTCGCCCTCGCCCAGCTCCTTGCGGATGGCCTGCAGCTGCTGGCGGAGGAAGAACTCGCGCTGCCGCTCGTCCATGTCCTTCTTCATGGTGGCCTGCAGCTGGTTGCTCATCTCCACCGTCTCCAGCCGCTTGGCCAGTTCCCTGGCAACGCGGTGGAGCAGGTCGTGCAGGGGCACGAGTTCGAGGATCTCCTGCTCGGCCTCGATCTTCAGGTTGAGCTGCGAGCTGACCAGGTAGGCGACGTAGAACGGGTTGGTCAGGCCGTTGACCGTGGCCACCAGTTCTGCCGGCAGTTCGGTGGAATTGACCAGCTTCTGGAACTGGCTGCGCAGGGTGAAGAGCAGGGCCTCGATTTTCTGGTCCTCGACGAGCTCCATCGGGATTTCCCGCACCCGCGCCGTGAGGTAGGGCTCGGAACCGGTGAAGCCGGTGATCTCGAACTTCTTGGTGCCGCTCATGAGCACCTGGTAGAACCCCTCGTTCGCCTTGTTGAGCTTGTGCAGGTAGCCGACCACGCCCACCGAGTAGAGGTCCTCCTGGGCGAGCACCTCGTCGTCCTTGACCTGCTCGCGCCGGCTCGGCACCAGGCCGATCATACGGTCACCGAGCAGGACGTCGTCGATGAGCTGCTTGGAGGAGTCGCTCGACACCTGCAGGGGAAAGCCCATGCCGGGGTAGAAGACAAAGCCGTGCAGCGGCAGGATGGGCAGGGTTTCCGGGAGATCCAGCCGCGTGGGGTCGATCTTCTTCTGCGGCGCTTGCTCCGCGTGTTCGGCGTGCTGTTCGTTTTCCATATCTTTCAGGCTCCAGGCTGTATGCAGATTGTCACTCTGCCCTTTCGGGCCCGCTTGGGCAGGGTCACCGCCAGTATGCCGCTGCTGTAGGCCGACTGGACCCGGTCGACATCGACCACCGCGGGCAGGGTGACGGTCCGTTGGAAGGCACCGAGTTCCATCTCGAGCTGGTGGACGCAGGCGATGGCTTCGGGCGTGGGCAGTTCGCGCACGCCGCTCACCTGCAGCTGCTGGTCGGTGACCGTGACCCGCAGGCTGTCGGCATCCACGCCGGCCAGGTCGGCATAGACGAAGATGCGGTCCTCGCCCTCGTAGATGTCCATGGCCGGCTGCCAGCCCCCGGACTCCAGCGGCATCATCCGGGTCAGCGACATGGAGCGCAGAATACGCCCGGTCTGCTGCTGCATGTGCTCCAGTTCCTCCAACAGTTTCTTGCTGAACGGATCCATCGATTCCTCCCAACCCGCGCGTCTTTTGCGCTCGTATTCAGGTTGCCGCGTGCCCGACGCCGGCGCCGAAGCGCCGTGACAGGGCCGCCGCTGTGACGCACGCCCGACCGGCGATGCGGTACAGGTAACCACTATACCGGTCTTGACAATGACAACGCAACAAAAAGGCCGGATCTGCGAGGTGCCGAAACGGCCGACCAGGGGATGTTTTTTTCATTGCTTTTCAAAGGACCGTCGTTAGTGTATACGACCAATTCGCGCTCCGGCCGTCCTTTTTCGGGACCGGCCCGCGGCGGCCCGCGCCGCGGTCCTGGGCCGTGCCGGGAGCGGGGCACACGTTCATCATCGATGCATCACGCATTGTTCTCTTCTCTTTCCTGTCGGAGGTATTTATGAGCAGTTCATGCGGCGGTTCCTGCGGAAGCGACCAGCAAGGCAGTTGCGCGTCCGGCGACGCCCGACTCGCCCAGCAGGACCTTGCCATCAACAGATCCCTGGGGCGAATCAAGCACAAGATCCTCGTCATGAGCGGCAAGGGCGGCGTCGGCAAGTCCACCGTGGCCGTCAACCTGGCGCTCTGCCTGGCCAAGAAGGGCCACAAGGTCGGCCTGATGGACGTGGACCTGCACGGTCCGGACGTGTGTCGGATGCTCAACCTCACCGGTTCGCTCATCGCGCCGGAGAATCCCGACGACCTGATTCCGCCCCTGAAGTACAATGACAACCTCAAGGTCGTCAGCCTGGAGTACATGATGAAGAACCGGGACGACGCCATCATCTGGCGCGGACCGCTGAAGATCCAGGCCATCCGCCAGTTCGTCGCCGACATGGACTGGGGCGAACTCGACTACCTGATCGTCGATGCCCCGCCCGGCACCGGCGACGAGCCGCTGAGCGTGGCCCAGACCATGCCCGGCGTGCAGGCGGTGGTGGTGACCACGCCGCAGGCGGTGGCGCTGGCCGACGTGCGCAAGTCGATCAACTTCTGCAAGGCGGTGGAAATGCCCATCGTCGGCGTGATCGAGAACATGTCCGGCTTCATCTGCCCGCATTGCGGCGAGACCGTGGACATCTTCAGCAAGGGCGGCGGCGAGCAGACCGCCCGCGACTTCGACCTGCCCTTCCTCGGCCGGGTCCCCATGGACCCGCGCGTGGTCATGGCCGGCGACTCGGGCGTCCCGTATCTGAGCGCCGACGAGGACACCCCGGCGGTCAAGGCCTTTGACACGGTGGTCAGCGCGGTCGAGCAGCGTCTGCCGCCCGGCCCGGTGACCGTCAACCCGTTCGCTGCCGGCGGTTGCGGCTGCGCCTCGGGCGGCTGCGGCACCTCGTTTAAATAATCCTCCCCAGTCATCCCCCCGCGGGCCGGCTCCGGTCGCCCGCGGGGACAACCAAGGAAAGCGATCCATGCTAGTCAAACAGCTCACCGTGGGCATGATGGGCGTCTGCTGCTACATCGTCACCTGCGAGACCACCCGCAAGGCCGCGGTCATCGACCCGGGCGGCGACGAGGATCGCATCCTCGACTACTGCCGTGAAAAACAGCTGCAGGTGGAGTACATCATCAACACCCACGGCCACCCGGACCATGTCTGCGGCAACGCACGCATCCAGGAGGCCACCGGCGCGAAGATCGTCATGCATGCCGACGACGTTGCCTACTTCGGTGACCCGCGCGTCCAGGGCTACTTCTCCGGCCTCGGCCTGCCCGCCTCACCGCCGGTGGACGTGGTCGTAAAGGACGGCGACGTCATCCGCGTCGGCGAGGAAGAGCTGCAGGTGATCCACACCCCGGGCCACACCCCGGGCGGCATCTGCCTGTACAGCCCGCCGCACTGCTTCACCGGCGACACCGTGTTCGTCGGCGCGGTGGGCCGCACCGATTTTCCCGGCGGTTCCATGGAGCAGATGATCGGCGCCATCAAGTCGCGCCTGCTCACCCTGCCGCCGGACACCATCGTCTGGCCGGGCCACGGCTACGGCGGCCTGCAGTCCACCATCGGCCGGGAAGAACGGACCAACCCCTATTTCGACATGTAAAACCGGACCCGCGCCTCCGGGCGCGGTCTCCGCCCTCCCCCGGACCCCTGCATGCGTGAAATCATCCTCGGCACCGCCGGACATGTCGACCACGGCAAGACCAGCCTGATCCGGGCCCTGACCGGCATCGACACCGACCGGCTCAAGGAGGAGAAGGAGCGCGGCATCACCATCGAGCTGGGCTTCGCCTACCTCGACCTCCCCTGCGGCCACCGCATCGGCATCGTCGATGTGCCCGGCCACGAGAAATTCATCCGCAACATGGTGGCCGGCACCGCCGGCATGGACCTGGTGGCCTTTGTCATCGCCGCCGACGAAGGCATCATGCCGCAGACCGTGGAGCATTTCGAGATCTGCCGGCTGCTCGGCGTGCGCGACGGCCTGGTGGTACTCACCAAAAAGGATCTGGTCGAGCCGGACTGGCTGGACATGGTCATCGAGGAGGTGGGCGAGTTCTTTCGCGGCAGCTTCCTCGAGGGCGCACCGATTGTGGCCGTGGACTCGATCAGCCGCACCGGCATCGACGAGATCGTCCGCCTGCTCGACGAACGGGTGGCGGCCATGGACTTCCACGAGGAGTTCGGCCCGTTCCGCCTGGCCGTGGACCGGGTGTTCTCCATGAAGGGCTTCGGCACGGTGATCACCGGCACCTCGTTCTCCGGCCGGGTCGCGGTGGGCGAGGAGATCACCTTCTACCCCGGCGGCCTGACCGCCCGCATCCGCGGCATCCAGGTGCACGGCCGGGACGTGGACATGGTCGAGGCCGGCCACCGCACGGCCATCAACCTGCAGGGCATTGAAAAGGAGCAGATCAACCGCGGCGACATGGCCGCCACCCCGGGCAGCATGGTCGCCACCACCCTCTTGGACGCCAGCTTTCTCCTCCTGCAGTCCGCCGGCCGCGACTTGAAAAACCGCACCCAGGTGCGCGTCCACCTGGGCACCCGCGAGATCCCCGGCCGCATCGCCCTGCTCGAGTCCGAGACCCTCGCCCCGGGCGCTGAAACCCACATCCAGCTCATCCTCCACGAGCCGGTCGCCGCCTGGCCGGGCGACCGCTACGTGGTGCGCAGCGCCTCGCCGGTGACCACCATCGGCGGCGGCACCATCCTCGACAGCCGGCCGAAGAAACGGCGGCGCGCCCTGGAGCGGGACCGCGAACAGAACCGCGCCTACTTCGCCAGGCTGACCGGGGCCGACCCGGAAGAGCGGCTCCGTCTGCTCATCGAGGAGAGCGGCGCCCGCGGCCTCACCGCCGACCAGTTGGCCGCCCGCACCGGCACCTTCAGCAAGCGGCTGAAAAAGCTGCTCCAGCACCCGATCTCCACCGGCGCCCTGTTGGTCATCGATTCGGACACACAGCGGCTGGTGGCCGCACCGGTGGCCGATTCCCTGGCCCGCCAGATCACCACCTTCCTGACCGCCTACCATGGCGACAACCCGCTCAAAGCAGGTATCGCCCGCGAGGAGCTGCGCTCGCGCCTGCGGCCGGCGGCTGACCAGAAACTGCTGCACGCCCTGCTCGCCTCCCTGGAGCGCAAGGGTGTTGTCGAGCAGACCGGGGCCGAGGTGCGCCTGGCCGGTCACACCGTCACCCTGGAGGTGAACGAACAGGAGATGGAGGAGCGGATCGGCGCACGCTACCGCGAGGCCGGTCTCACCCCGCCCCTGCTCAAGGACGTGCTCGCCGCGTTTCCGGAATTCCCGGAAAAGCGCATCCGCCAGGTAATCGACCTGCTGCTCGGCCGGGGAGAGTTGGTGCGCATCAACGAGACCCTTATCTTCCCGGCCTCGTCCCTGGCGCAGCTGCAGGACGAGATGGTGGCCTACATCCGCCGCGAGGGCGAGATCGACGCCCAGCGCTTCAAGGACCTCACCGGCCTGACCCGCAAGTTCTCCATCCCCCTGCTCGAGTACTTCGACCGCATCAAGCTGACCATCCGCATCGACGACCGTCGCGTCCTGCGCAAGGGCTAAAGCCCGTCGTCCGTCCCGAACCGTCCCGAACCAAGAAAGCGCACCGCCAGTTCCTGCACCCGTCGGTTGCGCATGATGAAGGCGTGGCCGCAGTCGACCACCCGGAAATCCGCCATGCCCTCCAACTGCGCCCGGGCCACCGCCACCTTGCCGTCGTTGGCCCCGGCAAAACAGCGGGCAAGCGGCCAGTGTGCCCCCCGGTCGCCGATAAGCACGCCCAGGGGAAAGTCGACCGGACCCAGTTGGCTGGGGAGACTGTGGCCAGCTGTGCCCAGTTGGCCGGCCGCCGGCCCGAACAGCAGGCGGAACCAGCGAAAGCGGCCGAGCCAGTCGATGAGTTCGCTGCCCTGGTTGGGCGGGGCGAGCATCACCACCCGGCCCAGTTCAGGCAGGGATTCAGCGGCCAGCCAGGCGCGCACGAGGATGCCACCCATGGAATGGGTGACGAAGTGAATGGTGGTCGCGCCCTGAGCGCGCAGGTGGGTCACGGCCGGCGGGATGGCCAGGCGGGCCAGGGTTTCGACCGGATAGCGGCGGGAGGGGTAGCCGGGGTTGATCACCAGGTAGCCGGCCCGCTGCAGCGGGCCGATCAGGGACCGCATGGACAGCCGGGTGCGGGCCAGCCCGTGCAGCAGGACAACGCCGGCGGGGGCGACCGCCGGCGGAGTGGTCCGGACCGGTGCGGTCCGGGCGGAGAAGAGGCGCATGGTCGGTGCCGGGGTCCCGGTCCGGCCGCCAGCCTCAGAAGGAAACGAAGCGGTCGCTGTCGACAATCAACCGGTACAGGTCGGTCTGTTTCGCCCGCTGGTGATACCCTGCCTCCACCCCGTGGAGGTCGAGGAGCTTGCCTCAGGCGAGCAGCACCCCCTCGCTCAGGGTGAACACCCGGGCCAAGTCGCCCAGGGGATAGGTGGGGCTGGCCAGGGCGGCGTAGCGCACCGCCGGGCCGTTCAGAAAGATGGTGACGTCGTCCATCTGTTCGAGCATCAGGTTGCCCAAGCGGAATCCGTTCCACACCACCTGCGGATCGCCGCTGACGATCATCAAGGCTGTCTTCATGGTCACTCTCCGGCGCATCGGGTGCGTCCAGTCCCGCCGGTTGGCCGCCGGCCGGCATCGGCCTGCCTGCGGCCCCGGCTCCGTCCTACTTGAGAAAGCGCAACCCCGCGATCTTCAGCGCGCCGCGGTGGTAGCCGTCCGGGAACAGGGCCTCGAAGCTGTCCAGGTCGAGGTCGCAGTTCTCGCAGGTCTCGTAGATGTTGGGGATGCGGTGCTCCACCTGGTAGACGTCGCGCAGGTAGTAGATGATCCGCCAGTGGTCGTCGGTGAGCTTGCCCAGGGGGATGCGCATCTCCAGGGCGCGGTGCACGGCGAAATTCTCGTCCCAGCACTCCGGGTCGACGAGAAAGCCGCGGGCGTCGGTGCAGTACACCTTGTCCGCGGACAGGGCGCGCATGTCGGCGACACTCTCCTTGATGTGGGCGCCGTAGGGCATGTGGCTCACCCGGTAGTGTACCCCGGCGATTCGGCAGGCGCCGCCGTGGTAGCCGGTGGGGAAGAGCTTCTTCATGTCCGGGAGGAGCAGGCCGACCGCCTTGCAGGTGGCGAACACCGTCGGGCAGACATGGGTCTTTTCGTAGACGCTGCGAATGAAACGGATCACGTCCCAATGCTCGTTGGAGAGCACCGGAATCTCGCATTCCCGGGCCATGCCCTCGGCGAAGTTCTCGTCCCAGGCCTCCGGGTCGAGCAGACACCCCTGCTTGTCCACAGCGTAGGTGGTGCCCATATAGGTCAATTCACTCATGGCTTCTTCCTCTGGTTTAGGGGAACTCCGGCGCGCCGGTCTCTCCCGGCCGGCGGCCGAACGCATCCGGAAACAACCGCAATTTTTCGAAAATAGCACGTCCCGGCCCTTGCTGCAAGGCTCGGGAGATGAACAGCATCAGCGGACATCGATACGGGGCAGTCAGCCCTGGCAGTGGCCGAGCCCGGAGGCGACGAGGCGCATGTGCTCCCTTTCCGCCTCGGCGATGCTGTTGAACACCTCGCCGAGCAGCCGCCCCTGAAAGCGATGCGCCATCACCCGGGACAGGTCGTAGGCGGCGTATTCGATGGCCAGGGCGGTCTCGAGTACGGCCCGGCAGGGCGTGAGCGGGTGGCGTTCGAGCATGGCCAGCAGATCGGCCACCGGACGGCCGCCCTCGACCACCTCCCCGCCCAGGCCCGCATAGACAGTCTCGAAGGGGGGCGGGTCGGTCTCGCCCTCGGCCCAGAACCGGTAGATCATGCGGGCGTGCATCTCTTCCGCCCCGGCCAGGGTGGCCAGGCCGGCTGTCCAGGGCACGACGTTATAGCGCTCCCGCAGACCGGTGTAGAACCGCTCGGCCCCGCGCTCCAGATCCATGGCCCGCAGGAGCAGGTCCTGCTCGGGCGCGTCGAGGTCAAAGGTCTGCAGGTTCGGCATCTCTTCGAGCACCTGGCCGTTCCAGGCGAGCATGCCGCCGGTCAGGTTGTAGATGGTCCCGGCGTTGCGCGGCCGGGAACCGGCGAAAATCGCCGCGCCGCGTGAGCGCATGCCCGAGCGGCAGTAGAAAAGGATGTCCCGGTCAGGGGGCAGCTCGCCCAGGCGGGATGGCAGCTCACCCAGCGGGATGAGCACCGCGCCCGGGATGTGCTCCCGGGCGTACTCGTCGGGCTGACGCACATCCACCAGCAGATAGTTCTTTTCCCGGCCGCGGGCCATGTAGGCGCGCGCCTCATCCACGCCGATCTCGCGATACTCCTCGCTCATTGCTGTCCTCCCGCCTCGGTTGTCGTCTGCTCGTACGCAGCATGTTTTTTGTCTTATAGGGGATCAGGGGGTGCTTTTCAAGCCGGCGGCCAGCGGTTTTGCCTGCATCAGCCGCTTATTTTGCTGGGACCGGCGGGACTCAGGGCGGGTTCAGCCGGCCGCGCCAGGGCCCCTGCCCCTGCGGATAGGCAAAGCGGAGCGCATCGCGTCCGACCGTGACCCGCAGGCCGCGGCTCAGGTGCAGTTCGCTGCCGGTGCACCCCTCCCGGGCCGCCTGCACCACCGCGAGGATGTGGGCGTAGCGGGCCGTGTCGCCCACCCGCCAGAGCAGTCGCTCGACCAGCCGTCGCTGCAGGGCCGGATGGAGCCCCCGGAAGGGAGTGCGCCTGAGCAGAACCACCGGCCGTTCCGTAACCGCGGTTTCCTGCCACTCGACCGTTTCCAGCCAGTGTGCCTCCACCAGGGAGGCGAGCAGGTCCTCGTCCGCGCTCAGATTGGCGGCGGTCTTGGCCAGGGCCCGGCGCACCCCCGCATCGTAGTCCGTTTCGAGCAGGGGCAGCAGATGATGGCGGATGCGGTTGCGCAGGAAACGGCGGTCAGTGTTGCTTGAATCCGTACAGAAATCGAGCCCCTTGTCCGCCAGGTAGGCGAGCAATTCCGCCTTGCGCACACCGAGCAGGGGCCGGATCACCCGGCCCGAGCGCGGTTGCATGCCGGCCAGTCCCTTGCGGCCGGCGCCGCGCAGCAGGCGCAGCAGCACCTCCTCGACCTGGTCATCGGCGGTGTGCCCCACGGCGAGCCAGTCGCATCCCAGCCGGCGACCGATGTCCTCCAGGGCCCGGTAGCGCAACTCGCGGGCCGCGTGCTCAAGCGAAATCCGTTGTGCCCGTGCATGACCGGCCACATCGATTGAGGCCGTCTCGCAGCCTATGCCCAAACGGTCCGCCGCGGCCTGCACGCAGGCCCGCTCCGCCGGGGTTTCCTCCGGCCGCAGACCGTGGTCCACGTAGGCGGCCACCAGGGTCAGGCGCCACTCCTCTCCGAGGGCGGCAAGCAGGTGGACAAGCGCCATGCTGTCGGCCCCGCCGGACACCCCGACCAGCACCCGGCTGCCCGGGGTGAACAACGGCTGTGCGGCCAGCGTCCGTTGCAGGGTCCGTTCGAGGGGGTGGTTGTGGCCGGCCGCTGCTTGCATCGCCTCCGCACCTGTTCTATGCTGGAAAAAACCGAACCGTCACTAACCCGAACCGGGTGAGCAGCCATGGACCGCGACGCCTACCTGCAGGTCATCA
>LSQX01084907.1_pt1 | contig 12092 bp, 10 predicted proteins | sample 654561 | NCBI WGS metagenome assembly LSQX01 (sample SAMN04489861, study PRJNA283612) | anaerobic digester metagenome | isolation source: 4 biogas reactors fed with cattle manure at either 37C or 55C with and... | place: Denmark: Kongens Lyngby | collected 2014 | reverse complement strand
CTCTAGCCTTCTTCTCTTTAGCCTCCACCTCTGATGCTGCACCAACCTTTACTACTGCAACCCCACCTGCTAATTTAGCAAGCCTTTCCTGTAATTTCTCTTTATCATACTCTGAAGATGTTTTATCTATCTGAGCTTTAATCTCACTTACTCTCTTTTTAATATCACTACTGTTACCACTACCCTCTACAATAACGGTCTCTTCTTTACTTACTATTACTTTCTTTGCTCCTCCTAAATCTGTAAGACTTACAGAGTCTAATGTTTTACCAACCTCTTCTGATATGAATTCTGCACCTGTAACCACTGCAATATCTTTAAGCATTTCCTTCTTTCTATCTCCAAACCCTGGAGCTTTAATAGCGACTACATTAAGAGTACCTCTTAATTTGTTTACAACTAGGGTAGCTAATGCTTGATTTTCAATATCATCTGCAATAATAACTAATGGTCTATCTGCTGCAGAAAGAACTTTCTCTGCAATAGCTTGAATATCTTGTAAATTAGAAAGTTTCTTGTCTGTAACAAATATATATGGATTATCCATTACAGCTTCCAAACTCTCTGTATCTGTTACAAAGTATGCACTAACATACCCTTGATCAAATTGCATACCTTCCGTGTACTCAACTTCATCATCAAAACCTTTAGCCTCTTCTACTGTAATAACTCCATCTTTGCCTACTTTCTCAAATACCGTACCAATCATATCTCCTAACTCTTTATCATTATTAGAAGATATAGTAGCTACTTGAGATATCTCTTCTGAATTCTTTATCTTTTTAGAGGATTTAATTAACTGCTCTACTACTAAACTTACTGCTTTGTCTAAACCTCTCTTTAAAGCAATTGGGTTAGAACCAGCTGTAACATTTCTAAAACCTGCATTAGCAATAGCTTGAGCAAGAACAGTAACTGTTGTAGTACCATCACCTGCAGTATCATTTACTTTCCTTGCTGCCTCCTTAAGCATTTCTACACCAACATTTTTAAAAGGATCTTTCTCTTCAATTTCCTTTGCTACTGTTACACCATCTTTAGTAACAACCTGAGAACCAAAGGATTTAGCAATAGCTACATTTCTTCCCTTAGGACCTAAGGTGGTTTTAACTGCATCTGCAATTGTATCTACACCTGCTTTAAGTGCTTTTCTAGCCTCTTCATCATATATTATTGATTTTGCCATAGTAGTATATGTTTAAAATTTATCTAGTTATTTGGCAACAGCCAATATATCTTCAGTATCTAATATGTAAAGTGTATCTCCCTCTATTTCAATCTCTTCAGGAGCGTACTTTTTGAAATACACCATATCTCCAATTTTTACATCAAACTTGAGTGCAACACCCTTTGCATCTTTCCCTTTACCAAGCTTTATTACCTTTCCAAAAGAAGGTTTCTTTTCATCTGAAGCATTTGGGGGAATAACTAAACCACCAGGGGTTTTCTCTTGAATATCTTCTGGTTTAATTAATACTCTATTACCTAAAGGTTGTAACGAAATTTCTTTTGCCATTTTTGTATTTTAACAAATTAATTAGCAACTTAAGAAACAGACTGCTAAGTATTCTAAATAGATATCGGAAAAATGTCAATATCTAGATCCCTTTAAAACAACAGAATTGTTTAGTAGCTCAATATTTTCAATATATCTACCTACTAACCCATTTTCGTTTAAAGTAATAATGGAGTCTGCTATACCAGTATTTACTGCATCTACCCAATTAACATACTTACTTATTCTAAAAGGTCCAATATTAATCTGAGTAACATATATTTGAGCACTTTGTATGCTATCTTTGTTTACATCAAAAGAAAACCATATTAAAAATTTTTCATATCTTACTTGAGAGTATATAACCCATTTAGAATTAGAAGGTTCTATATATATCTTTTCAAGATTTAATTTTTCTCCTAAGTACGAATCTAGCGTATTGTATATTTCACTTCCAATTTCTGAAATATCTAATTGTAGGAATTCTACATCTTCTGCTGAGAGAGCAAAGGTAGAAATTTTTGCTCCTAAATCAGTTGATTTAGCAATATCTTGGTCAATTAGATTATCAATATTTAGATCCTGTTCAAAACTCTTCTCCCAATTTCTGTATTTAAAATACATATACCCCAAAGAGATTAATACTCCAATAGTGAGTATTGAGATTAAAATCAGTATTGAGTGAAAGAATTTTTTCATTACATTACTTCACTAATTTACTACCATTACCATTCTTAATCCTATTTAATATCCTCTTAATCATGTTTACAGACATTTCATACTCTGTTTTGGAAAATATTTTTGAACCTAAAAGGTAGAGAAGTAATCCTACAGAAGAAGTAATTACTGAAAGCACAATTATTGATACTGTTTTGGTAGTATCTAACTTAAAATCAAAGAGTTTAAATACAAAATACATACCTAAGATCATAATTAAGGTATTTAATATCTTCATTATGATTGGAGAGATAGTATCCTTCCAAGTAATTACTTTCTTAATACCATTTAACATAAAGGAGGAGATAACAATTTGGACTAAGAATGAAAGACTAAGACTTAATGCTAATCCACCAACAGCGTAGTTAGAATCCCCTCTGGTTGTCATCCATGTAAACATATCTTTAAAGAACGATTCGATTACAGGCATAACCCCATCACCATTAGCATGAGCAATCTGAACCCACACCTGCTCTAAAATAGGTCTCCAGTCATAGTAGTGACTAAAAAAATTTGTTAAGTAATATGCCCCTAATAGATTTATTAAAACCCCTATCACTATTGATACTAATGGTTTCCAGGTATTTTTAAGTGCATAGAAAGCTCTTAAAAGAATCTGCTCTATTGTCTGCCCTAATATTGATCCCGAAAAAAGAGCTAAAGACCATGAGGTTAAGAGGGTATCTTGCCAGTCAAACGCTCCTGTTCCATACACTAAACGAACAATGGGGAGCCTGAGTACAAGAAGAATTGCAACAATGGGTAAAACTAAATACAATGATAACTGAATGGAGTCATTAAGAACCTTTTTAAACCCTTGTTCATCTTTTCTACAACAATACTGGGCTAAGTCAGGTAGTGCTACTTGAGCTACTGCACTTCCAATAATGTTAACAGGAAAAAGATGTAAGCTATATGCAAATTTGTATGCACTCAGTGCTCCTGCAGTTAGAGTAAAACTAATTAATGTATTAACTACAGTACTCACCTGCTCTCCTAATACTCCCAGCATTCTTGGGAATGCTAAGGTAAATGCTTTTCTAACTTCTTTCTCCCCAAGATTACCATTTTCAATATCTTTCTTCTCTAATTTCTCCTTAAAATATCTGTTTAGTTTTGGAAGCTGAATTAAGAGGTGAACGAGAGAACCAATAACTGCAGATATAGCGATACCAATTACATTAAAATCAAATATTTTTACTAATATATATGTTCCAAAAATCATTCCTAAGTTATAGAAAAGGGGAGCAAGTGATGTAACAAAGAACTGTTTTCTTACTTGTAAATAGGCTGTGATAAAGGAACTTACTCCAAGTAACAAAGGTGATAATAGTCCTACCCTAAATAAGGTTAGAAAGAGAGAGTAGTCTCCCTGATCTACCCTATATCCTAAATTAAGTATTGTATGTGCATATTCATTGTTGATTACCCAATTAGTAATCTGTGGTGCAAGTATAAAGGCTAAAACTATTAGAAAAAGACATATTAAGAAAAAGTATAAGGAAATCTTTTTAAATAGTTCGTTTAAACTCTTTTTACCCTTATCATAGAGCTGGTCTGAGAGTATTGGAATTATTGCTGCATTAACTGAACCAGCAACTAGTACCATAAATATCATATCTGGAATTGTAAAGGCTGCCCAAAAGATATCTAATTGGTGTGATGCTCCAAAAAGGGCTGCAAATACTCTTAGTTTCCAAAAACCCAATATCTTGGTTATAAATAGTAAAAACATTACAGATAGTACACCGTTCTTCTTCATTACTTAGATTTCATATTCAATATATATTGGCGAATAATATCATAATTGAAAAGTAAATACATTTCAATTATTTTTCATACACAAAGAGTAATATACTACCATGAGATTAATTGAATTTCTATTCCCTTGTCAATGTGTAGTATGCTCAAAAGTGGGAGAGTACATTTGCCCCAAATGTATTAAGGGAATACCTCACTGCTTACCTATTTGCTGTGTATGTAATAAGTTGAGTAACAAAGGGTTAACTCATAGCTTTTGTTCAAATATTAATATCACCTACTTTACAGGTTGGTATATTTCAGAAAAGATGAGTAAGATATTTGACCAGAAAAAAGAGAAAGGAAATTTTAATATACATCTCAGACTCTTCACAACACTTCTTAACTATTTAAAAATATATGATTTAATTAAGGAGTGTCACGTATATCCACTTCCTTCAAAAGATATAAATACTTACAAGCTTAATAGGATTTTATGTAAGAATATTGAAGGGAAAAGAAAAAGTAAGAATATTATATTTATTGGAGATAGTTTAGAAGATATAGAGGAGATACAAAAATTAATAAGGGGACTACCGTATAGCCCCCTTAATATTTACATACTATGTCTTTTTATCAAAAAGTAAGTATTACTCCGTCTCTGGAGTTTCCTCTACAATCTCCTCTGTTGTTTCTATCTTCTCTGCTTGGTCTTCTATCTCTTCAACCTTTTCTAAATCCTCCTCTGTTGCACCTAATTGTTCAAGAGATTTGACAATATTATCGTATGTTTCTCCACTATCTAATTTGTTTACCTCTAATATTTCTTTAGCAGCTTGGAGATATAAAATAGCCTGCTCTGTATTTTTCTGCTCGTATAATATGCTTGCAGATAGAATTAGAGATGGAACATGTTGGCCATTAATACGAAGTACAGTATCCAGAGTTGAAAGAGCTTTATCATAATCCTCTTTGACCATATATATCTGTGCAGCTTTGTAATATGAATCATAGTCTAGTGGATTAATATTTACACATGTTTGAAGTGCATTTAATGCATCTTGGCTATAATCCGAGAAACCTACACTAATTAACCCTATATATACAGCTGCTCTAGTATTCCAGTTAGCATATGTTAAAGGAGAGGTATTAATTGCTTCCTTTGAAAGATCTATAGCTGTATTTTTCCAAGTAGTGATTGTTGAAAGTATTCCCTCCTTCTCATTCTCCTCTGCATCAGCATACCTTTCACTTAATAGATTAATTATCTCAAGAGCTATTAAACTTGATTTCCTATTTATATATGGATTAGATGCGTCATATCTTAAAGCGTTATCATAGTACCCTGCAATTCTTTCAAGATACTCCTCTCTAACCTCCTGTGTGACCTCTGGCTCATTTTGATATTTCGTATTCATCTCTATATTGTAGGACTCTGCTCTAACTACATACGCCGTACCTAATGTTCTAACTGAGAGAAAGATTATTACTCCTAGAGTAAGGACAGTAAAGAGTATTGTAATAAACCAATTCACACCCTCCATTGTCTTATTTATATCCCTGCTTCCTGTACCAGTATTTACGGCCCAGAACTTTAATAAGAATTCATCATTATCATTTTCCTTACTATCTATAGCTACCAAGAGTATGGTGAGTACGAATAGCACAAAATACATTAAAAAGGAGTAAGGTAAGAAGATTGATCCCAAGTATACAAACAGAGCAACCAAGCCTAATAGAATAGAACTAAAGGCACCCTCCTTTTTTGAAGAAGAGATGTTTTTTACTAATAGTCTTAAATATGAAAGACCTAGCAGTAGCCATACAGTTACTCCAATCAACCCCCTATTAGAAAGCGTTGTAAATATCTCATTTGAAGCAGTAACAAAAGTTGTATTCCCCAAAGCAATTGTTGCATCCGTACTAGGTTTAAATATGTTATACCCAATACCGAAGGAATCATTTCCTAATCCTACTAAACCTCTAAAGAAATCACCTACTATTGAAGAGCTAGATACACCCCATGAAATATCTGAACCTAACCTAATTGGTGTCATTGTTGTAAATTCACTCCCAAGCAATGCTTTCCTAAATGGCTCATACTGAAACCCTATACAAAATACTAAAGTTAAAGTTGTAAAAAGCGCAATTACAACTGGTAAAGCTTTAAGTTTCTTATCCAACTTTAACCATAGTAATACACATACAAATATTGCAACTACAAAAAAGAGTATTGGAATTAATGCCCCCTGATTAACTGAAAATATCGCTAAAGAGATAAATGAAATTACCGTAGATACTACTGGGAAAATACTAGATTGATACTCATCTGATTGTAATGCTTCTATAAGTAGAAATATATTTAAAAATATTGATACCCCAGAAAGAAGCATAACCTCTTGGAATGAAAATGTTAGAGGAAGCCCAACGGTAAAGAAATCTCTTACATATGGGAACCACCCTAATATATCTACCTTAAGTACAGATAACATACTTAAAGTAATAAGAGCGAAGAGTCCAAAAGAGAGAGCAGTAATTGCATTAACAATTTCTTTCTTCTTTTGCATAAATCCTCTTGAAAGAAAGAAGAACAGAAATAGAAATACCATTACAAAGAAACCTGTACCCATTCTTCCATCATAACCCCACATAGAAATCCAAGAATCTCTTGCAAATAGTGTTGTCACAAGAAAGGAGAAGAACAGTAATAGAAATATCTTGTCTAATTTTGATTTAACAATCGATACTTTACCATCCCAAATCCACTTAACCACCTCAAGAAGTACCAGTAGAGAAGAGAGAGCAATAAAGAATATACTCTTAATCCTTTCAGTTGAATCAAAAGGCAAAGGAATAATTAACCAAGGTATTACAAATAATGTAATATTAAAAAGGACTCTTTGTATCTTCGAAATCATATCAAAGACTGAAGACACTATTACACTTTTCTCTTCTGACATTTTTATAAGGCAGTAAAATTATCTTAGAGTATATAGTAGCAGAAAAAAGGAGGGGCTTAAAGCCCCTCTTGAAAAATTACTCCTCAACTACCTCTCCCTCTTTTACTTCCTCCTCTTTTTCTTCCTTATCTTTCTCTTTCTTTTCCTTCTTATCACTATCTTTTCCCTTATCCTCTTCCTTCTTTTCTTCTGCCTCCTTTGAAGCTTTCTCATACATCTTTTTACTTACCTCTTGCATCTTCTCTGTTAATTTTTCTACTTTCTTATCTACCTCTTCCTGATCAAAATCATCTTTTGCTATTAACTCCTTAATCTCTTTAACTCCCTCTTCTAATTCTTTTTTCTCATCTTCTTCTATTTTATCTCCATTCTCTTTGATCAATCTCTCAATACTAAAGCATAGGGAGTCAGCATTATTTCTTTTCTCAGCTTTCTCTTTCTTCTTCTTATCTTCATCAGCAAACTTAGCTGCCTCTTCTACCATCTTTTCAATTTCCTCATCTTTAAGACCAGTTGAAGCGGTAATAGTAATTTTTTGTTCTTTGTTTGTTGCTAAATCTTTAGCATTAACATTTAAAATACCGTTAGCATCTATAGTAAAGATAACCTCTATCTGAGGAATACCTCTAGGTGCTGGGGGGATACCATCAAGTATAAATCTACCTAATGTTTTATTATCCTCTGCCATCTCTCTTTCTCCCTGAAGTACATGAATCTCTACTCCTGGTTGATTGTCAGAAGCGGTACTAAATATCTGTTTTTTCTCAACAGGTATAGTAGTATTTCTATCTATTAACTTAGTCATAACACCACCTAATGTCTCTAATCCTAAAGAGAGAGGTGTTACATCCAGAAGTGTAATATCTTTAACATCACCTCCTAATACACCACCTTGAACTGCAGCACCTACTGCAACTACTTCATCAGGGTTAACTCCTTTATTTGGTTCTTTATTAAATATCTCTTTAACCTTTTTTATTATAGCTGGCATTCTAGTCATACCACCTACTAGTAATACTTCATCAATATCTGATGTACTTAGTTTTGCATCCTTAAGCGCTTTCTCACAAGGCTTAACCGTCTTTTCTATTAACTCAGATGTTAATTTCTCTAAATCAGATCTACTCATCTTAACTTTAAGATGCTTTGGACCAGAAGAAGTAGCTGTAATATATGGAATATTAATCTCTGTTTCTTCAGAGGTAGATAGTTCTATTTTTGCTTTCTCTGAAGCTTCCTTAAGTCTTTGAAGTGCTGTTCTGTCATCTTTAAGGTCTACTCCGTCACTATCTTTAAAATCTTTAGCCAATTTGTCAATTATCATTTGGTCAAAGTCATCACCACCTAAGTGAGTGTCCCCATTTGTAGAGAGTACTTCAAATACCCCATCTCCTATTTCTAAAATTGAGATATCAAATGTACCACCACCTAAGTCAAAGATTGCAATTTTAGCATCCTTTTTATTATCTAATCCATACGCTAGTGCAGCTGCAGTTGGCTCATTTACAATTCTTTTTACATCTAAGCCTGCTATCTTACCTGCATCTTTAGTTGCCTGTCTTTGAGAGTCATCAAAGTAGGCAGGTACAGTTATTACTGCTTCCGTAACTTTCTCTCCCAGAAAATCTTCTGCATCCTTTTTCATCTTTGCTAAAATCTTTGCAGAGATCTCTTGAGGAGTGAACCAATTATCACCCATTTTTACCTCTACTCCATCACTTTTAGATTTTCTCATCTCAAAAGGAAGTAGTTCTCTATCTCTTTGAACTTCTGGGTCATCCCATGATCTACCAATTAACCTCTTTACAGAGTAGATTGTTCCCTCAGGGTTAGTTACTGCCTGATTTTTTGCAGGAGAACCAACTAAGGTTTCTCCTTTATCATCAACTGCAACAATGGATGGAGTTAATCTCCCTCCCTGTGCATTTGCGATAATGTTAGGTTTACCACCAGACATATATGCCATAGCACTGTTAGTAGTACCTAAGTCTATTCCTATTATTTTACTCATTTTGTTTATATATATAAAAAATTATTTACTCTTAGTAACAACCACTCTAGATGGTCGTATAACAGTATCATCTAAAACATACCCAGGTTGAATTACATCAAAAATTACACCTGGAATTTTATCCTCAATAACGGTAATTGCTTCATGTAGTTGAGGATCAAATTTACTTCCCTTTTCTGGAATAAATTTCCTTAATCCTATATCCTCTAAACTCTTCTCAATATTATTTAATATCTCTACAACACCATTAGCCCATGCTAAAGAACTTTGGTCAAATTTAATTTCCTCTTTACTCTTTATTGCCATTGTCAGATCATCAACAATAGGTATTAGTTTTTCGGCAAGAGACTTCCTTGATTGCATATACAAAAGACTTACTCTCTTGTTTGAATTAGCCTCAAGGTTCTGATAGTCAGCTAAGGCTCTTTTTAATTGATTTGTAACAATCAACTTCTCATCTTCAACTGCATCAATAGCGACAGCTAACTGAGCAATTTTTGCTTCTAACTCTTTGTATCTGTCTGCATTTTTCTCCTGCACACCTTTTGTGTTAATATTTTTTTTCATAAACATTGATATATATCTTAATTCCAACCACTCATTGCATTTCGCATTGAGTTTTGTACCTCACGAAGTGAGGGGACACATTTAGCATAATCCATTCTCTTTGAACCAATTACCCCAATATGAGCATTACTGGTATTCCAAAATGGCAATTGAGTAAACGCCATTGCACATTGGTCCATTCCTTTAATTCCAGACTCCTCACCAATAATTAGGGATACTCCAGAGCTACTATATTTCTTCATCATATTATTTAAGAAGTTAGCATCTTCTAAAATATTTACTACCCTTTGAATCTTCTCCCAATCTCTAAGCTCTTCATATTTAAAAAGTTCAGATATACCCCAATATCTAGAGATACCATCAAGAAATATGAAAGCTACTGATTCTGTCTCATCAGATACTATCTTTAAAATTGAATCAATAACTGTTTCTTTAGAAAACCTATCTCTAAATATACCCTGCCTAATTTCGATAGTAACCATTGGATTTAAAGAGCTACTTCCTAATATGTTGCTTACATACATTCTAAGTGCCAAGTCAGTTGGATATCTTCCTGAAGATATATGACTTTTCTCAAGTAAGCCTAAATCCATTAAACGAGCCATTTCATTTCTTACTGTTGCAGAGCTTACTCCTAAATCATATTTTTCTAAAAGAGCCAAAGAACCAACCTCATCAGCATTCTTCATAAATTCCCTTATTATCGCCATTAATATCTCTTTTTGTCTTTCTGTAATACTTTGCATTTTAGCACTCTTACATCTTACCTGCTAAGAGTATATTGGGAAATTTCATATTCGTCAAGGGGTAATCAAATTATTGCAAAAGCCCCCTATCTTTGCTATACTCTCACTTGCTTATGGAAAAACTTCAATTACAAAAAAGAGAGATTACTGGAAAAAAAGTAAGACATTTAAGAAAAGATGGGCTAACTCCAGCTGTGGTATACAACGCAAAGGGAGAGTCCTTTAATGTTGTAATGAAAAGTACTGATGCAGATTGGATTAACAGAAATACTACATCCACTTCAATTCTAGATACTACCTTAGAAAAAGATTCATTTAAGACCTTAGTTAAAGAGTTAGATATTAATCCAATTACAGATGAAATTAATCATGTTGCACTCTTTAGAATAGATGAGAGTGTCCCTATGGTATTTACAATTCCTTTCAATATAATTGGTATTTCTCCTGCAGTTAAAAACAATCTTGGTGTATTAGTTAATACATTAGATAGTATAGAGGTTAGATGTAAACTTGCAGACCTTAAACCTTTTATTGAAATTGATATATCAAAACTAGAGAATGTTGGGCAAACTATTAATGTAGATGATATTACTCTTCCAAAAGGAATGTCTCTAATCAATGATGAACAAGCTAAAGCAACTATTGTAACAATTACAGAGATTCAAAAGGTTGAAGAGGTTGTAGTTACTCCTGCTGAGGGAGAGGAAGTTGAAGGAGAAGAGGGTGAAGAAGCTGCTGAGGGAGAAGAGGCTACAGAAGCAACTGCAGACCAAACTAAAAAAGAGTAGTCTTAGACCTACCTATTTTCATGATTTATATATATAATCGAACATGATATCGATAATTATTACATCTTGGAAAGAACCTAATACCATCGGTAAATGTATCAAATGTATAGCAGATAGAAAATATTCAGGTTTAGAAACAGATTTTGAAATAATACAGCTATCTCCAGACCAAGAAACTTTAGATGCAGGACTTAAAGCTTCTAAAGAGTTAAAACTTTCTTCAAAAGAGTATATTCAAATACAAGACCCTAGAAAGGGGAAACCCTCTGCATTAAAATTAGCATTTAAAAAAGCTAAGGGAGATATATGGATTCTTACAGATGGAGACACATATTTTGGAAAAGATTCTGTCAAATATATATTAGAACCCTTTAAAAACAAAAGTGTGGGAGGTGTGAGTGGAAGGCCACTATCTATGGATAGCAGAGATAATATGATGGGATACTGGGGACACCTACTTTCTGATGCAGGGCATCATAGAAGAGTTACTACTATGCATAGTAAAGAAGGAAATTATTACCTTAGTAATACATCATTTTTCCCTATGAGTGGATATATTATGGCAGTAAGAAAGATAGATTTTGATATTCCTTCCAATGTACTATCTGATGATGCATATATTTCATATTCAATAAGAAATAATGGTAAACAAATTGCATACGCACCTAAAGCCCAATGTTTTGTTAAATTCCCAACTAATCTTAAAGACTATTATAAACAGAAAGTAAGATCTCTAGGTGGTTTTATACAATTGAAACAGTTTGGAGTATTTAAAAAGGATAAACAGAGTAGAAGTATATTAATAGAGATCCCCTATGCAATATTTGTTTTTAAATATGCGAAATCCCTTAAAGAATTTTGGTGGTCACTACTACTGTTTCCTGTTAGATTAATCACTTGGTTAAAAATATTTTGGGAAAGAGTAATTCTAAAAAAGGATATGCCTAAATTAGGTTGGGAGAGGATAGAGAGTACAAAATAAAAGGAGGGTTTCCCCTCCTTTTGAAATTCAATAATAAAAGATTACCATTTAAAGTGTGCAAATGCTTTATTTGCTTCTGCCATTCT
>LSQX01080290.1_pt1 | contig 12092 bp, 10 predicted proteins | sample 654561 | NCBI WGS metagenome assembly LSQX01 (sample SAMN04489861, study PRJNA283612) | anaerobic digester metagenome | isolation source: 4 biogas reactors fed with cattle manure at either 37C or 55C with and... | place: Denmark: Kongens Lyngby | collected 2014 | reverse complement strand
AAGACACCGATGACAAGCTATCATGAACATAATAAAGTAGATAAAGCAAGGTATCTGGTAGAGCAGCTACTTGACGGTAAGCACATCGCCCTTATTACAGATGCTGGAACACCGGCGATTTCCGATCCCGGTGAGGAGCTGGTTAGGCAAGCTTATGATTCAGGTGTTGAGGTAACCTCCCTTCCCGGTCCCTGCGCCCTTATTACCGGGTTGACCTTATCCAGTCTATCAACAGAAAGATTTTCCTTTGAAGCTTTTCTCCCTTCAGATAAAAAAGAAAGAGCTAGAATTTTAAGGGAGCTAAAGGACGACACCCGTACAATCATCCTATATGAAGCACCACATAGATTACTCAAGACTCTGAAGGAGCTTTATGAGGAATTAGCTAATAGAAGGATTACTATTGTCAAAGAGCTTACTAAAATACATGAAACTGCTTGGAGGACAAGCCTAGTAGAAGCAATTACCTCCTATGAGAGCATGGAGCCCAGAGGAGAATATGTTCTTATTGTTGAGGGTAAATCTCATAGAGAGCTTGAGATAGAAAAGCAGACAACCTGGGAGGAAAAAACAATTACTGAACATATGAAGATATATATTAATAACGGAAAGGATAAAAAGGAAGCAATGAAAATAGTTGCTAAGGATAGAGGCATCAGTAAGCGAGAGGTGTATCAGGCGCTTCTAGATGCGAAACAGGAGTAATTTAATTGGTCTAGCCGGTTTATGGGGGAACCGTCTTTTGGAGGTGTAGCTATGATTAACAGAATATTGCACTTGAATAAAAAGAGGTGGATATGGCTAATATCTGCTCTTACAGTCCTTTTGGCCGCCTTGCTAATATGTAATTCTTATATATCAAGAAAAAGATATGAGGAACAGGCTGTTATGGCCCAGGAATATCTAAAGGAAGGAAGCTTTGAAAAGGCCCAGGAGGCCTATCAAAAGGCTCTGTCTATGAAATATGGTGACAGGAAGCTATTATCTATTGGCTTAGCAGAGGCCTATGCCGGGATCCATAATTATGATAAAGCTCTTGAGGTTTTAAGAAGTATATATGAGGTGGAAAAAACCACTGAGGTCAAGGAAAAAATCGAGGAAATTACGTCTAAAAAGACAGATTATGGATTCTATCAATTGATATCATTTGGTGATGCATATTTTTCCAATGGAGAATATAGTAAAGCAATTGATGAATATGAGAAGGCAAAGCTGATAAAAGGAAAGTCAGACACATCTTATCTTAAAATCTCAGAATCCTATATGGCTATGGAAAAGTATGATTTAGCAAAGGAAGAAATTCTGGACGGGCTAGCTTTAACAGAATCAGACAAATTAAACAGTATGATGACCAGGGTGGACTTTCATCTTAATGAGATAAGGTATGATGAAGTTCTTTTGAAGGCTTCAGAATACATATATCAGGAAAATTATGAGGAAGCATTTAACTGTTTTAATGAAGCTATATGGATTATACCCGATAGAGATTCTGCATATAACCAAATGGCTGAGCTTTATATAACGATCAAGGAATATAATACAGCCAGGGCTCTTCTTCAGAATTATTTGAGAAGTAACAAGAGCTCTGATTCGGAAGATATTTTAAATAAAGCCAATGAATTAATAGCTCAGAAAAAAGAAAAGGAAAAAGTTTTGAACGAGCTTTATACAGCACTTAGTGTGGTTGATACAGATACGATAACTAAAATCATGGAGGACTCCTTTTTTATAGATATAATAGCCGAGACAGCACCCTTTTATTACAGTCCGTCCGGAGCCATGAACATAAATATGGGATATGGTATTATGGTATCAGATAAGAACAATATCTATGCAGGGGGATTTAGAAATGGAATGAGAGAGGGTATTGGTATTCAGTTCGTACTTAAGCTTGAGGATAAGGATTCTGGCTGGTATTATTATCAGGGTGAGTGGAATCATGATATGCCGAATGGAATGGGAAAGACAGCCGAGGAAGGTTATGAAAGAGATAAGGAAGGCAAATGGCAAAGAACAATTACTGAGACCAGTGGCATGTTTTTATATGGTTTAGAAACCGGCTCAATGTATAAGACGTTTTATCTTGATGGTGTGGAGAAAAGAGTCTACTATACTGCTGCAGATGGTGTACCAAAAATCTACTTGGATGAAAATGGTGAGCCAATTCAGACTGAAACGCTGAATCAATATATAATAGGGCAAATATACCTTAATAATCAACCCACAGGAGAGTATTATAGTGTCAAGAATGGCACAAAGTATAAAGTAAAGCTGAATAATAAATAAATGCTCTAACATAATGGAGCCCCGAAACGATAATTATCTCATCGTTATGGGGCTTCTGCATTATGCTAAAAATATGTAGATTACTCAATAATTCCGGCTAATTGAGCCAGTTCTCTTATGGTATCCTTTGAAATTTTCTTATCATGATAGCTAATAAGATTTTCCTTGCTACCTGTAAATATGTCAGATGGCTCGTACTTCTGAAGTATTATTCTTCCTTCATCGACATAAATTTCTAAGGGATCTCTTTCACCTACATCTAGTGTTCTTCTTAGCTCAATTGGAAGGGTGATTCTTCCTAACTCATCGAGTCTTCTTACAATTCCTGTGCCTTTCATAATATTGCCTCCTTTTCGTGGGTGTATTGGGGAAATGTCTATATACAAGTCCTTGCACGAATTACAAACAGACTTACATTTAATGTATATAGCATTACTATAAGATAACACAGTAAATTTTTAAAGTCAATTAAATTATTTGTCAAATCATAGCACATTTTAAACAATATATGTAAAAGGGATACAAAACAGACTATAAAAGAAAAAAAAGACATTAATCTCTTTTTATATGAATATAGTTAATCAATAGGTTGTATATTAGGTGGATATATAGTTGTTAAGTTATTTATGGGGTTTCATGATTATTATCGGCATTATCATAGGAGTACTTAAGGGTAATATAGCAGAGGTTGGTAATGCCGCCATCAGCTCCTCTAAAGAAGCGGTCACCCTATGCATATCAATGCTAGGAATAATGGCTATGTGGACTGGTATGATGCAGGTAGCAAAAAAATGCGGCCTTGTGGCCTCATTTACAAAGGTCTTAAGGCCTGTAATTCGATTTCTTTTTCCTGATCTTCCAAAGGGCCATGTTGTTAATGAATATATTGCTTCGAACATGATAGCAAATATACTGGGTTTAGGATGGGCGTCCACTCCGATGGGATTAATGGCTATGAGAGAGCTGAAGAAGCTTAATGCTAATTCAGATGTAGCAAGCTGCGATATGTGCACTCTTTTAATAGTTAATATATCCTCCCTTCAACTAATTCCTGTAAATATTATAGCCTACAGAAGTCAATATGGTTCCGTAAATCCATCTGAGATATTAATGGCAGGAATAATAGCTACATGTATATCCACATTGGCAGGGGTAATATTTGCTACGACTGCAAGAAAGCTTAGCAACCGAAAAAAGTACTAGACAAAATGGAGGGTCTGAGTGAATTTCATTATTTATGTCTCTGATTATATTATGCCCTTTATATTCTTTTATATAATAGGCTTAGGCTTGCTTATGAAAAAGCCTATATATGATGAGTTTATTAAGGGAGCAAAGGATGGCTTTAGGGTGGTTCTAGACATTCTACCCACACTTATCGGCCTTATGGTAGCAGTAGGTATCATGCGAGCCTCAGGTAGCTTGGATTTGTTATCCAAGCTACTTAAGCCAATTACAGATGTGCTTAATTTCCCCTCTGAGCTACTGTCTACTGTTCTTGTAAAAATGTTCTCGTCATCTGCTGCCACAGGCCTGCTTTTGGATATATTTAAGGAATATGGTCCAGATTCATATCTAGGAAGGCTTGTGTCTATAATACTAAGCAGCACAGAGACCATATTTTATACCATGGCTGTATATTTCATGGCAGCAGGAGTGAAAAAAACAAGATATACCTTAGCCGGAGCTCTTGTAGCCACCCTAGTCGGTACCATTGCCAGTGTTATCATAACAAAGCTAATCTTTTAAGAATACCTTTTGCGGTACCGCAAAAAGGTAATTATTGCATATTCTAAGAAAAAAGGGTAAAATCTAAAAGATGATATGTTATAACAATAATAAAGCTTTGGACAAGTATTCATTTGATTGAAAGGGAGATGAAGCTATGGCTATATTAGGAGCCTTTATCCTTCCCCATCCACCTCTTATAATTCCAGAGGTTGGAAAGGGTGAGGAAAACATGATTCAAAAGACAGTAGACTGCTATCATGAGGCAGCAAGGCGAATAGCTAAGCTTAAGCCGGACACTATAATAATTACCACGCCTCATTCAATCCTATATTCGGATTATTTTCATATCTCTCCGGGTTCCAGTGCAGAAGGCAATTTTGGACGCTTCGGAGTAAAGAAGGTATCTCTCTCGGTTGAATATGACCAAATCTTTGTTGAAGAGCTGGAAGCTTTATCAGAAAGAAAGCAGATAGAAGCTGGGACCTTGGGAGAAAGGGATAAAAGTCTAGATCATGGAACGATGGTTCCCTTGTATTTTATTAATCAATATCTAAAGGAGTATAAGCTTGTGCGTATTGGTCTATCAGGACTATCTGTCACGGATCATTACAGATTAGGCAGGTGCATTAAGGGGACGGCGGATAAGCTTGACAGAAAAATTGTATTTGTTGCAAGTGGAGATTTATCTCATAAGCTGAAAGAGGATGGACCGTATGGATTTGCTAAAGAAGGAATAGAGTTTGATAAGAAAGTAACCCAGGCTATGAGAGAAGGAGACTTTTTAAGCTTTCTTACATTTTCTCCGGATTTATGTGAAGCAGCAGCAGAGTGTGGTCTCAAATCCTTTATAATTATGGCAGGCGCTTTAAGCGGCCTAAGTATCCAGCCGGAATTCCTATCCTATGAAGGGACCTTTGGTGTAGGCTATGCGATATGTGCATATAAGATTACCGGAGAGGATGATAATAGACATTTTGATATAAGCTTTAAGCAGGAGCAGCTAAAGCAGGCCAGAGAAAGACAAAAGCATGAGGATGTATATGTTAGTCTTGCTAGGCAGTCACTTGAAGGATTTATCAGGTCGGGTAATTATATAAAGCAGCCGGACAAGCTCCCCGAGGAAATGATAAACAAAAGGGCAGGGGTCTTTGTATCCTTAAAGAAATATGGACAGCTTAGAGGATGCATAGGAACTATTTCACCAGTTACAGAAAATACCGCCGAGGAGATAATTAGAAATGCCGTAAGCGCCGGAGTGGAGGATCCCCGATTTCCTCCGGTTGGCAAGGAGGAGCTGGATGATTTAATCTATAGTGTGGATGTGTTATCAGCAGCCGAGCCCATAGATTCTTTGGAGGAGCTAGACGTAGAGAGATATGGAGTAATTGTAAGTGCCGGTCGAAAAAGAGGGCTGCTACTTCCGAATCTAGAAGGGGTAAATACTGTGGAGCAGCAGCTATCTATAGCTAGGAAAAAAGCAGGAATATATGATAACGATGTTATAAGGTTGGAAAGGTTTGAGGTTGTTAGGCATCAATAATGCTTTAAAAGCTAAAGAAGAATAACCATTGANNCAATGAAAACAGTATGTAATATATGTCCACATAGATGTAAGCTATCTGAAGGACAGCTAGGCTTATGTAAGGGAAGAATATGCAGAGACGGTAAAGTAATCATTGAGAATTACGGAAGGATTACGGCCATGGCCTTAGATCCGATAGAAAAAAAGCCACTATATCATTTTTATCCCGGTAGCAGGATTCTTTCAATAGGAAGCTACGGTTGCAATTTATCCTGTCTATGGTGCCAAAATCATGAGATCTCCATGGCTAAGGGCACTGAGCTTGATTATGCTTGTACAAGTGCCAATGCACTGGTTAAGCAAGCCATTGAACTAATGGATAGAGGTAATATTGGAATCGCCTACACCTACAACGAGCCTTTAATAGGATATGAGTTTGTTATGGACTGTAGCAGGCTTGCAAAGAAAAGTGGAATAAAAAATGTAGTCGTGACCAGTGGATTTATATCTGAAGAACCTCTTAGGGAGCTGCTTCCTCTGGTAGATGCCTTCAACATAGATCTCAAAGGCTTTTCTCAGGCATTTTATAAAAAGATAAAGGGAGATTTGAACACTGTCAAAAATACCATAGCAATCACAGCTGCAAATTGCCATTTGGAGGTTACCACTCTAATAATCCCTGGTGAAAATGACAGCGATGAGGAGATGAAAGCCTTATCAAACTGGCTATCTAGCATTAGTCCGGACATACCTCTTCATATATCACGATTTTTTCCTAGTTGGAAGATGCAGGATAGGGAGGCAACCCCTGTAGAGACAGTGTATCGACTGGCAGATATAGCCCGTAGAAAGCTTAAACATGTTTATGAAGGTAATTGTTAGTTTCTCCGATAACACATATTTTAAAATAAAAAAACCATACTATTGATGAGGTGATGGTATGGATAAAGATAAAAAAGAAGAAGCTAGACAGAAGAAGTCGCAGGAGAAGTTCAATAGTATAACCAACTCTGTAAAGCCTGAAAATCAAAATCAGGAGCACAACGTAAGAAGAGAGGGAATTGGACCTCAAAACCAAAGAAAATGAGTAAAGGCTCTTGTAAAACAACACCTACAATGGTTACTTCCTAGTGCTGTTTACAAGAGCCCCTCTTGTAATATAGTAAGGATTGATGTTGTTTTAAAGTGGAAGCTGATGTATAATAAGCGAGACACATAAGCCAAATTAAGGCAAGGAAACTTATAGGAAGAGGGCTAGCTAAATGATATTTGAAACCCATGCCCATTATGAGGAAGCGGCATTTGATGAGGATCGTAGAGAGCTACTTGAGAGCTTTCCAAGACATAATATTGAGTATGTAGTTAATATTAGCTCGGGAATAAAGACGGTTGAACAGTCAATAAGCATTGCCGAGAACTATGAATATATATATTCTTCTGCTGGAATACATCCTGAGGATTCTTCGCTTATGAATGAGGAGCGCCTTTCTTGGCTTAAGGAAAAGGCAAATCACCCAAAGGTGGTAGCGGTCGGCGAGATAGGCCTTGATTATTATTGGGATACACTTGGCAGAAATACACAAAAAACTTGGTTTGTAAGACAGATAGAGATGGCAAAGGAAATTAACAAGCCCCTTGTAATACACAGCAGAGATGCGGCTAATGACACTCTTAATATATTGAAGGATAGTAATGCCAGTGAAGTAGGTGGGGTCCTTCATTGCTTCGGTTATGGAGTCGAGCAGGCCAGACAGTATTTGAATATGGGATTTTATCTGGGTATCGGAGGAGTCGTAACCTTTAAAAACGGAAGGAAGTTAAAGGAGGTAGTAGCCTTTTCTCCGTTGGAGCAGCTGGTGCTTGAAACCGATTGCCCTTATCTATCGCCTGTTCCCTATAGAGGCAAAAGAAATAGCTCCCTATACCTTCCCTATATCGCACAGGAAATAGCAAATATTAAAAGCATAGATTATGATACAGTGATTCGTGTTACAAACGAAAATGCAAAAAGGCTTTATAAAATGAAAGGCTAATAGATGGGTACACTGGGAAATCCAAGAAATACTATTGAAATACTTAATAAATACAGCTTCGTGTTTCAGAAAAAGTTTGGTCAGAATTTTCTGATTGACAATCATGTCCTAGAGAAGATTGTTAAGGCCGCTAATATTACAAGTGATGATTTTGTACTTGAAATCGGCCCGGGTATCGGAACTCTTACACAATATCTATGTGAAAATGCAAGAGAGGTTCTAGCGGTAGAGATTGATAAAAAGTTGATTCCCATACTGGAAGAAACCTTAGAAGGCTATAGCAATTTTACTTTGTTAAATGAGGATATTCTTAAGGTCGATATTGCTTCTCTTGTAAAGGAGAATAACAATAATAAGCCTATAAAGGTCGTAGCAAATCTTCCATATTATATTACTACACCGATTATTATGGACCTTTTTGAAAAGCATATTCCATTGGCCGGTGTGACAATTATGATACAAAGGGAAGTGGCTGACCGTATCCAGGCGAAACCCGGATCTAAGGATTATGGCGCCCTATCACTTGCTGTGCAGTATTATGCTAAGCCATATATAGCGGCAAACGTTCCTCCTAATTGCTTTATGCCCCGTCCAAGGGTCGGCTCTGCAGTTATAAATCTTACGCCCCACCAAGATAACCCATACCATGTGATGAATGAAGCCCTTTTGTTCTCGCTTATTCGTGCATCCTTTAATCAAAGGAGAAAGACATTAGTAAACGGAATAAATAATTATGAAGGATTATCCCTTAGTAAGGACGACATAATAAATGCCTTGGAATTGCTAGGTATATCTAAGGATATCAGAGGAGAAGCATTATCTTTAGGGCAATTTGTTGAGCTTTCAAATTATCTATCCAAGCTTATTTAGTCTGTTATTATATATGCAATACAATAGTATTAATAAAAATAATATAAATAACAGTTGCATAATTATTAACTTTCAATTAAGATAGATAGAAATAAAGAAAGAGAGGCAGAAAAGAAATAACAAATTTTTTTTGCCCATTTTTATAAAGACATGAAACAAAGCGACAGTGTGAATTTGGTATGGAGGCTAAAGCCTCCGTTATTAGCAAAGTAACAAAAACAACATTCTGAGGAGGATTATATGAGTAAGCGGACTGACATTCATAAGGTATTAATAATAGGTTCAGGGCCTATCATCATTGGACAAGCATGTGAATTCGATTATTCCGGGACGCAGGCATGCAAAGCCCTTAGGAATTTGGGGTACAAAATAATTCTTGTAAACTCTAATCCTGCAACTATCATGACGGATACTACAACTGCTGATGTAACCTATATTGAGCCATTGAATGTAGAAAGACTGACGCATATTATTGATAAGGAAAGGCCAGATGCACTTCTTCCAAACCTAGGTGGGCAATCGGGCTTAAATTTATGCTCAGAGCTTGATAAGGCAGGTGTACTGAAGAAATATAAAGTTAAGGTAATCGGTGTACAGGTTGATGCCATAGAACGAGGAGAAGATAGGGTTGAATTTAAAAAAACCATGAATTCCTTGGGGATTGGTATGGCAAGAAGTGAGGTTGCCTATACCGTTGAGGAAGCACTTGCTATTGCCGATTTACTTACCTATCCGGTAGTTATCCGCCCTGCCTATACCATGGGCGGCGAGGGTGGTGGTCTAGTATATAATGTGGAAGAGCTAAAAACCGTAGTAGCAAGAGGCCTGCAGGCTAGTATGGTGGGACAGGTTCTGGTAGAGGAATCCATCCTTGGTTGGGAAGAGCTAGAGCTTGAGGTAGTGAGAGATGCCACCGGTAAGATGATAACGGTCTGCTTTATTGAAAACATAGATCCGCTGGGAGTTCACACAGGAGATTCAATCTGCTGTGCTCCTATGCTGACTATTTCTAAAGAGCTTCAGAATGAGCTACAAAGACAGGCATATATGATCGTGGATGCAATCGGAGTTATAGGCGGTACGAATGTACAGTTTGCCCATGATCCCGTAACAGGCAGGATTTGTGTAATTGAGATAAACCCGAGGACATCACGCTCCTCAGCCCTTGCTTCTAAGGCCACCGGCTTTCCTATAGCCTTAATATCAGCCATGCTGGCAGCAGGACTTAATCTAAATGAAATTCCCTGTGGTAAATATGGGACATTAGATAAGTATGTTCCTAATGGGGAGCATTTGGTCATAAAGTATGCCCGCTGGGCCTTTGAAAAGTTCAAGGGAGCCCAAGACAAGCTGGGAACCCAGATGAAGGCTGTTGGAGAGGTTATGAGCGTAGGAAAGACCTATAAGGAGGCTTTTCAAAAGGCAATACGAAGCCTTGAGATTGGACGCTATGGACTTGGGAATGCAAAGGATTTTGCATCAAAATCCAAGGATGAGCTTTTAGACATGCTTCACATTGTAACAAGTGAACGGCAGTTTATAATGTATGAGGCAATACGAAAGGGCGCAACGGTAGAGGAGCTTTATGATTTAACGAAGATTAAGCATTATTTTATAGAGCAAATGAAAGAGCTTTTAGAGGAGGAAGAGACATTAAGGACATATCAAGGCTCTGTTCCTCCGACAAGGCTCCTTAGGCAAGCCAAGCAAAACGGATTTTCTGATAAATACTTAAGTCAGCTTCTTATGATTAGTGAGGATTCTATAAGAAGGGCAAGGTACGAGGCAGGAATTAAAGCAGCCTGGGAGGGTATTCACGTAAGCGGTACCGAAAATGCAAAATACTATTATTCATCCTATAATATCAAAGAAGATAATATTTCAGTATCCACTAACAAAAAGGTGATAATCCTAGGGGGTGGTCCCAATCGTATCGGACAGGGTATAGAATTCGATTACTGTTGTGTCCATGCTGCCTTTGCACTTAGAGATTTGGGTATAGAAACAATAATAATAAATTGCAATCCGGAAACTGTTTCGACGGATTATGATACCTCTGATAGATTATATTTTGAGCCCCTTACAGTGGAAGATGTTCTTAGTATATATGAAAAGGAAAAGCCCCTAGGAGTAATCGCTCAGTTTGGGGGACAGACTCCTCTTAATATAGCACAGGAATTAAAGGAAAACGGTGTTAATATTCTTGGTACCACACCAGAGACTATAGATTTAGCTGAGGATAGGGACAGATTCCGAGAAATGATGGACAAGCTTGATATACCCATGCCCGAGGCAGGAATGGCAGTTAAGGTAAGTGAAGCCATTGATATAGCACAAAAAATAGGATATCCGGTTATGGTGCGTCCCTCCTATGTACTGGGAGGTCGAGGTATGGAGATAGTTCATGACGATGAGAGCCTAAGGGTTTATATGAAGGCGGCGGTAGGCGTCACCCCGGATCGCCCTATCCTGATAGACAGATTCCTTCATAATGCTATAGAATGTGAAGCTGATGCCATTAGCGATGGGACACAAGCCTTTGTTCCTGCCGTAATGGAGCATATAGAGCTAGCTGGAATTCACTCCGGAGACTCCGCATGCGTAATACCGTCATTAAATATCAAAAAAGAAAATCTGGAAACAATTAAGGACTATACTGTAAAGATAGCAAATGAAATGAAGGTCTGTGGTCTTATGAACATGCAGTACGCCATAGAGGACGGGGTGGTATATGTACTTGAGGCTAATCCCAGAGCCTCCAGAACCGTTCCCCTGGTATCCAAGGTATGTGATGTTCAGATGGTAAGACTTGCAACACAGATTATAGTCAGCCCATTTACTGGAAAGTCTTCTCCCGTACCTAACCTTAAGGAGAGCGTATTTACTCATTATGGTGTTAAGGAAGCCGTATTTCCCTTTAATATGTTTTCAGAGGTTGACCCAGTGCTGGGACCGGAAATGCGTTCCACAGGTGAGGTACTAGGGCTTGGTCAGACCTTTGGAGAAGCCTTCTTTAAGGCACAGGAGGCAACAAACCATAGTCTTCCCTTATCCGGAACTGTATTAGTAAGCGTTAGTGACAAGGATAAGCTGGAGCTGGTGGAGGTAGCACAGGGCTTCGCAGACTGTGGATTTAGAATCCTGGCAACAGGAGGAACATTTGATAAAATAGTTGAAAGTGGTATACAGGCAGAAAAGATTCATAAGCTTGGCAAGGGGAGACCAGATATAATAGATGCCATTACTAACGGACAGATAGATATTATCGTAAATACTCCCATTGATAAAAAGGGTGCAGATGATGATAGCTATATCAGAAAAGCTGCAATCAAAGGAAGAATCAGCTATGTGACTACCATGGCGGCAGCCAGGGCTACAATTGCAGGAATTAAGGATATAAAGTTTAATAAGGCAGCTGGAGTTCAATCTCTTCAAGAGCTGCACAGCAAAATACAGTAAGGCAAGTAATGGCATGTGCTCTTGTTGGCATAATGATAGTTTTCATGGAATATATTGAATAGAATCATGAAACAACCTAAATCATTATGGATAAGCAAGGGAGTGTGTTTATTTGGCTGATTATAAACGATTTGTATCGTATATGTATGAATATGAAAATGGCAATAAGGAAAAGAATGTAGGCTATGCAA
>LSQX01012235.1_pt1 | contig 12092 bp, 8 predicted proteins | sample 654561 | NCBI WGS metagenome assembly LSQX01 (sample SAMN04489861, study PRJNA283612) | anaerobic digester metagenome | isolation source: 4 biogas reactors fed with cattle manure at either 37C or 55C with and... | place: Denmark: Kongens Lyngby | collected 2014 | reverse complement strand
TCTTTGCCGATAGGAATCTGTACAGGAACTGCGTTAGCCTTTAGTCTATCATGCATCATTTCTACAACTCTGTAGAAATTCGCCCCAAGAATATCCATCTTATTGACAAATACCATTCTTGGAACACGATACTTTTCAGCCTGTCTCCATACTGTCTCTGACTGAGGTTCTACTCCGCCTTTTGCGCAAAGAACCATAACTGCGCCGTCTAATACACGTAGAGATCTCTCTACCTCAACAGTAAAGTCTACGTGACCCGGTGTATCGATTATATTAATTCTTGTGTCTTTCCACTGTGCAGTAGTTGCCGCGGAAGTAATGGTAATTCCACGCTCTTGCTCCTGTGCCATCCAGTCCATTGTTGCTGAACCATCATGTGTCTCACCAATCTTGTGAGTCTTTCCAGTGTAGAACAGAATTCTCTCAGTTGTAGTTGTCTTACCAGCATCAATGTGAGCCATGATACCGATATTTCTTGTTTTCTCAAGCGAAAACTTTCTTGCCATTAGATCCTCCTTTCTACTGCTTCAAATTTCTATTAATTAGCATTGAATAATTCCTATTCCGCCAATTAGAATCTGAAGTGTGCGAAAGCCTTGTTTGCTTCTGCCATCTTGTGAGTATCTTCCTTCTTCTTTACGGATGATCCTGTGTTGTTGGCAGCATCCATTAACTCTTTAGCAAGTCTCTCAGCCATAGTTCTCTCGCCTCTGAGTTTTGTATACTTTGTGAGCCAACGAATTGCAAGTGTCTGGCGTCTTTCAGGTCTAACCTCGATAGGAACCTGATAGTTCGCACCACCAATTCTTCTAGCTTTAACTTCTAGTACAGGCATGATGTTATTCATTGCCTTATCAAATACTTCCAGTGGATTCTCTCCTGTAGTTGTTTCAATCTGCTCAAACGCATCATAAACGATCGCCTGCGCTACGCCCTTCTTACCATCAAGCATAATGCTGTTGATAAGTTTAGCTAGAACTACATTTCCGTATACTGGATCTGGAAGTACTTCTCTCTTTGGTATTTTACCTTTTCTAGGCACTTCTCTTCCCTCCTTCATACTTGCGGGGTACTCGTCTGAACTCATTTGTCAGCCGTGGTGTCTTAATATCTAAAAATATTAAGGACAATATCCCGCCTCAATTATTTCTTTACCTTAGGCTTCTTAGCACCGTACTTTGATCTAGCCTGAGCACGATTTGCAACACCTGCTGCGTCAAGAGTTCCTCTAACGATGTGGTATCTTACACCTGGAAGGTCCTTAACTCTACCACCTCTTACGAGTACTACGCTGTGCTCCTGTAGGTTGTGTCCGATTCCTGGGATATAAGCTGTTACTTCCATTCCGTTAGTTAGACGTACTCTTGCAACCTTTCTAAGCGCTGAGTTAGGCTTCTTAGGTGTTACTGTCTTAACAGCTACGCATACTCCTCTCTTCTGAGGTGAGTTTACATCTGTAAGGCTCTTCTTAAGAGTGTTCATGTTCTTACCAAGTGCAGGTGAGTTAGACTTTGTCTCTGAGCTCTTTCTTCCCTGACGAACCAATTGGTTAATTGTAGGCATTATTGTCTCCTTTCTTCATTAATTTTTATCAAGCAAAGCCGCAGACGGGAATTGCTCCAGTCTGCGAACTTTATCTGAACTATAGTATTATATCGTTATGCTTCAGTGATGTCAACTGAAAAATCTCCCATTTTACAAGGTTCTGAGGCTTACTCTACTATTGTAGGGTCGAATTTAGGTTTCTCTTCTTCACCTGCTTCTGTGCCTTCATTTACAGCTTCACTTAGAACATAATCTGAGTTAATTGGTGTAATTGTCTCTTCGCCCTCTGATAAAATGTCATCGTTAACTATGTCATTCTCACCGTAATCAACAACAATATCACGATATTTTCTCATACCTGTTCCAGCAGGAATGAGCTTACCAATCATTACATTTTCCTTAAGACCCTCAAGTCTGTCAACCTTACCCTTGATGGACGCATCTGTCAGTACTCTTGTTGTCTCCTGGAATGATGCTGCTGATAGGAATGAGCTTGTAGCAAGTGCTGCCTTAGTAATACCAAGGAGCTGTCTTTGTGCCTTTGCAGGCTCTCCGCCAGCAGCAATGGCTGCTTCATTTGCATCATCAATATCAAACTTCGAATATTGAGTTCCTGGAAGAAGTGTTGTGTCTCCAGCTTCTTCAACCTTGTACTTAGAAAGCATCTGGCTAACGATTACCTCAATATGCTTATCAGAGATTCCAACACCCTGTGACTTATATACACGCTGCACTTCTCTAAGAATGTACTTATATACTCCTTCAACTCCATTAATTCTCAGTATATCATGTGGGTTAAGAGGCCCTTTAGTAATGTTTGAGCCTGCCTTAACCTGGTCACCCTCACTAACTGAAATAATTGCGCCAAATGGAGCAACGTAAGTTCTGTCTCCGCCTTCTTCTCTAACAACAATGTCAGTCTTGTTATCGTCACGATAGTTTATTGCAACAACTTCACCATCAGCTTCGCAAATTTCACCAAGTCCCTTTGGTGGACGAGCTTCAAACAACTCCTCTACTCTTGGAAGACCATGTGTTATATCGCTTCCTGCAACACCTCCGGTATGGAAGGTTCTCATTGTAAGCTGAGTACCCGGCTCTCCGATTGACTGAGCAGCAATTATTCCAACTGCTTCTCCTGGTTGTACAAGCTTTCCCGTTGCCAGGTTCTTTCCGTAGCACTTAGCGCAAACTCCGTTCTTGCATTTACAAGTCATTACAGATCTTACAAATACTGACTTAACACCTACTGCTTCAATATATTCAGCCATATCATCGTCAATATAACCACCGGCAGCTACAAGAATCTCTCCTGTATCGGGATGAATTACATCCTGAGTTGTAAATCTACCAACTATTCTCTGGTAGAGCTTCTCGATTTCTTCTTTGCCATCTACGAAAGCTGTTACCTCAATGCCCTCTTCCGCTCCGCAATCGTCCTCATTGATGATTACACTGTGAGAAATATCAACAAGTCTTCTTGTCAAATATCCTGAGTCCGCAGTTCTAAGCGCTGTATCTGTAAGTCCCTTACGGGCTCCATTCGATGAAATGAAGTACTCCAGAATAGAAAGCCCTTCTCTGAAGTTTGACTTGATAGGAATCTCTACAGTATGACCTGCAGCATTTGCCATCAGTCCTCTCATACCACCAACCTGTGAAATCTGAGACTTATTACCTCTAGCTCCTGAATTTGACATGATGTAAAGGTTATTCAAAGATCCAAGATTCTCCATTAGAGAATTTGCAACTTTCTCAGTTGTCTCTTTCCAAGTCTTGATTACCTGGTTATATCTTTCCTTGTCACTCATCAAGCCCTGGTTGTAAGCTGCCTCAAACTTATCCACTGCCTTCTCAGCTGCTGCTAGAATTTCAGGCTTTTCCTCTGGAATCTCCATGTCAGAAATACTGATTGTAATAGCTGCAACAGTTGAATAGTGGTATCCAATTGACTTAATGTAGTCTAGCATTAGAGCTGTATCTGTGTTGCCATGAGCCTTGAAGCACTTGTCAATAATAAAGCCAAGCATCTTCTTTCCGCAGACAAAGTCTACCTCTAGTGAATATGGATCAACTGATCTATCAACTATTCCAATATCCTGAGGAAGTCCCTGGTTGAAAATAAATCTACCAACTGTGGACTCAACTAGCTTTCCTTGGTCTCCTTCGAAAGCCTTACGACGAACCTTAACTTTTGCGTGAATTCCGACAATGTCAGCCTGATAAGCCATCATCATCTCATCAAAGTCAGCAAAGCACTTTCCGTCACCTTTCTCTGCAGGAAGATTTCTTTCTTCACTGCCCGGATGTGTAAGGTAGTAACTTCCCAGAATCATATCCTGAGTAGGTACTGTGATAGGAGCTCCATCCTTAGGTGCCAAAATATTGTTAGTTGAAAGCATCAGGAATCTTGCTTCTGCCTGAGCTTCTACTGACAATGGCACGTGAACAGCCATCTGGTCTCCGTCGAAGTCGGCGTTGAACGCAGTACATACAAGCGGGTGAAGCTTGATAGCTTTTCCTTCTACAAGTACTGGCTCAAAAGCCTGAATTCCCAGTCTATGCAGGGTCGGAGCACGGTTAAGCATAACAGGGTGATCCTTAATTACATAATCAAGAACATCCCATACTTCTGGTTCTGCTCTCTCAACCATTGTTCTAGCTTTCTTACTGTTGTAAGCATACTCGCGCTCTACAAGTTCCTTCATGATAAATGGTTTGAATAGTTCAAGTGCCATCTTCTTAGGAAGTCCGCACTGGTAGAAATTCAATTCAGGTCCTACTACGATTACTGAACGTCCTGAGAAGTCAACCCTCTTTCCAAGCAGGTTCTGACGGAATCTACCCTGCTTACCCTTTAGCATGTCTGAAAGAGACTTAAGTCTTCTTCCAGCAGCTCCAGTAACAGCTCTTCCTCTTCTTCCATTATCAATAAGTGAATCTACAGCTTCCTGCAGCATTCTCTTCTCGTTACGAATAATGATGTCAGGAGCACCAAGCTCATACATCTTCTTAAGTCTGTTATTTCTGTTAATAACTCTTCTGTATAGGTCATTAAGATCTGATGTAGCAAATCTGCCGCCATCGAGCTGAACCATAGGTCTTAAATCTGGTGGAATTACTGGAATAACATCCATTATCATCCACTCTGGCTTATTACCAGACTGTCTAAATGCCTCAACTACCTCAAGATTCTGGATAAGTTTAATTCTCTTCTGACCTGTAGCCTTGCTGAGATTCTCTCTTATCTCAACGGACTTCTTCTCAACATCGATGTTCTGTAGCAGCTCCTTAACGGCCTCTGCTCCCATCTCAGCTCTGAAATTCTTTCCGTAAATTTCTCTTGCCTCGTTGTACTGGTCTTCATCAATAACCTGCTTATAGGTAAATGGTGTCTCACCTGGATCAAGCACTACATATGATGCAAAATAAAGAATTTTCTCAAGAGACTTCGGTGTAATCTCAAGAATACGACTGATTCTTGAAGGAATACCCTTGAAGTACCAAATATGAGAAACTGGAGATACTAGCTGGATATGTCCCATTCTCTCTCTTCTTACTTTTGCCTTAGTTACCTCAACTCCGCAATATGGGCAAACAAGACCTTTATATCTAATCTTGTTGTACTTTCCACATCCGCACACCCAGTCCTTTGTCGGTCCGAAGATTCTTTCGCAAAAAAGTCCATCGAACTCAGGCTTGAGCGATCTGTAGTTGATTGTCTCAGGTTTTGTTACCTCGCCGTGTGACCATTCTAGCATTGTCTCTGTTGACGCTAGCTTGATCTGCAGGGATTCAATATTTCTTAGATCTTGGTTGTTATCGTTAATCATTAATATGTCCTCCCTTTAATTAATAATTTGTCTCGTCATCTAAATCAATTTCCTCAATGCCGCCTAGGACGTCAAGATCGCTCTTGTCGATATCATCGATTGAGCCTATTGCTCCACCGAAGTCATCTTCGATGGCATCTGTTTTCTTGTCTCCGAAAAGTTTATCGAAGAGCTCATTAGCATCAGCTTCAACAGCTGAATCAGCATCAGTTTTAATCAAATCTGAAGTATTATCTTCTGTTCTGTCTCTCTCTGATTTTCTGTCTGATTCATTAATCATTCTGTCGAAAGTTGTAGCTCCGTCGTATTCAGATGTCTCTCTAATCTTAATCTCCTGGTCATTATCAGTCATTGCTCTAATATCAAGAGCAAGAGCCTGTAGTTCCTTAATTAGAACCTTGAATGATTCAGGAATGCCTGGTTCAGGAATGTTTACACCGTTAATGATAGCCTCGTAAGTTTTAGTTCTTCCGATAATATCATCAGACTTTACTGTTAAGATTTCCTGTAGAGTATATGCTGCACCGTAAGCTTCAAGTGCCCATACCTCCATCTCTCCGAATCTCTGTCCACCGAACTGAGCTTTACCTCCTAGAGGTTGCTGAGTTACAAGTGAGTAAGGACCAGTTGATCTTGCGTGAATCTTATCATCTACAAGATGGTGGAGTTTTAGCATATACATGTATCCAACAGTAACTGGATTATCAAAGAATTCTCCAGTTCTACCATCTCTTAGTCTAATTTTTCCTGTCTTTGAGTATCCGCAATCATCAAGAAGATCAATTACATCCATCTCACTTGCACCATCAAATACTGGGGTTGAAATGTACCATCCCTTAGTTTTAGCTGCAAGTCCGAGGTGAACCTCGAGTACCTGTCCGACATTCATACGAGAAGGTACACCTAGAGGGTTAAGCATTACCTGCAATGCTTCTCCATCCTCTCTGAATGGCATGTCTTCCTGCGGAAGTATTCTTGATACTACACCCTTATTACCATGTCGTCCGGCCATCTTGTCGCCGACATTAATCTTTCTCTTGTTAGCAACATAAACTCTTACAACCTTGTTTACACCAGGGCTTAGTGAGCTGCTGTTCTCTCTATCAAAGACTCTAACATCGATAACAATACCTTCCTCGCCATGTGGGAGTCTAAGTGAGCTATCTCTTACTTCCTTTGACTTCTCTCCGAAAATTGCACGAAGCATTCTAGCTTCTGGAGTTAGGTCAGTCTCACTCTTAGGTGTAAGTTTTCCAACAAGAATGTCAGTAGATTTAACTTCAGCACCTACTCTGATGATACCTTCCTCATCTAGCTCCTTAAGAACACTCTCTCCAACATTTGGAATATCTCTTGTGATTTCTTCTGGTCCGAGCTTAGTGTCTCTTGCTTCACACTCATGCTTCTCAATGTGAAGAGATGTAAGAACATCATCCATTAGGATTCTCTCATTAAGAATAATAGCATCCTCGTAGTTATAACCTTCCCAAGTCATAAATCCTATTAGAAGGTTCTTTCCTAGAGAAATCTCTCCAAGACTAGTTGAAGGTCCATCTGCTACTACTTCTCCTACTTCTATATGTTCTCCGCAAGCTACGATAGGCCTCTGGTTAATACAAGTTCCCTGGTTTGAACGCTGGAACTTAAGCATTTTATATTCGTCAAGATCCCCATTGTCATCTCTCTTGATTTTAATAGTTGTTCCGTCAACAAACTCAACAGTACCTGCATTCTTGCAAAGAACTACTGCACCTGAATCACAAGCAGCCTTATACTCAATACCAGTTCCAACATATGGGCTCTCTGTTAATAGTAGTGGTACTGCCTGACGCTGCATGTTAGAACCCATCAGCGCACGGTTGGCATCATCGTTCTCTAGGAACGGAATCATTGCTGTTGCTACTGAAACTACCTGCTTAGGTGATACATCCATGTAGTCTACTTCGTTCTTAGGCACCATTGTAATCTCGCCGCGAACACCTCTTACAGCAACCTTATTGTTAATGAATCTTCCATTCTCATCTAGCGGCTCATTTGCCTGTGCAACTATTACAGGATCTTCATCTGTTGCAGACAGATATTCTACCTCGCTGGTTACAATACCGGTTTCCTTGTCAACCTTACGGTAAGGAGTCTCGATAAAACCATACTCATTTATAATTCCATAAGTAGTAAGAGAACCGATAAGACCAATGTTAGGTCCTTCTGGAGTCTCGATAGGACACATTCTTCCATAGTGGGAATAGTGTACGTCTCTAACTTCCATTCCAGCTCTTTCTCTTGATAGACCGCCAGGTCCAAGCGCTGAAAGTCTTCTCTTATGAGTTAGTTCAGCAAGCGGGTTGTTCTGGTCCATGAATTGAGATAGCTGTGATGAACCAAAGAACTCCTTAATAGCTGCTGTAACAGGTCTAATGTTAATTAGCTGCTGCGGAGTAGAATTCTCAGTTGTCATTCTCTCCCTGATAGCTCTTTCCATTCTTGCAAAACCGATTCTGCACTGATTCTGTAAGAGTTCTCCAACTGACTTTAGTCTTCTATTGCCTAAATGGTCAATATCATCTGTCTCACCAATTCCATGGTTAAGGTTAAGAAGATATGAAACTGAAGCCTCAATATCCTCTATAATAATATTCTTAGGTGCAAGCTCCTTCTTCCTTGTTGCAAAGCCAAGCTTTAGCTTATCTTCATCACCATCTGCTTCTTCGATGATTTCCATAAGAACTGGGTAGAAAACTTTCTCCGAAAGCTTATATGGAGCTAGATCTAGGTCTACATATTTTGCAGGGTCGACAAATCTGTTACCAATAACCTTGGTAATTGCATCTGACTCGAGTTCCTTGCTCTCACACCATACATATTCTACACCTGCATCTTCAATTGCCATTGCAAGGTCTGAATCAATTCTTTGACCTACTTCGGCAAGAATTTCGCCTGTTAGAGGATCGACTATATCCTCCTTCGCTACAACTGCATCTTCAATTCTTGAAGAAAGGCCTAGCTTCATGTTGTACTTATAACGACCAACCTTTGCAAGGTCATAACGCCTCGAATCAAAGAGCAATGAATTTAGCATTGATCTTGCATTGTCTGTTGTTGGAGGATCTCCCGGTCTTAGTCTCTTGTACAGTTCCTTAAGACCTTCCTCTGTATTTTTGGTAGGATCCTTCTCAAGAGTTTTTAGCAATCTGTCGTCATCACCAAAAACCTCAAGGATATCTTCATTGCTGCTATATCCAAGAGCTCTTAAGAAAGATGTAATTGTCTGTTTTCTTGTTCTATCTACTCTAACATTCAACACTCCGAACTGATCTGTCTCATACTCAATCCAAGCTCCTCTGTTAGGGATAATCTGTGATTTGAAGAGATTGTTGTTAGACTTATCTACTTCAACATCATAATATGGACCTGGCGATCTTACCATCTGAGTAACGATCGCTCTCTCAGCACCGTTATAAATAAAAGTTCCCCTCTCAGTCATAAGAGGAAAATCTCCCATAAATACTGGCTGTTCCTTGATTTCACCGGTCTCTTTGTTAATTAGTCTTACTCTAACTGTAAGAGATGTCGCATATGTTGTATCTCTGTCCTTGCACTCTTCTTGTGTGTACTTTGTTGTCTCAGAGAAAGAATAATCAGCGAACTCAAGACTAAGAGTGTTAGCTGTGTCGCGAACTGGTGATACATCTTCAAGAACCTCACCGAGGCCTTCTTTAATGAACCACTCGAATGACTTAGTCTGCATATCAATTAGGTTTGGCATTTCGCAAACTTCATTGATTTTGGAATAAGACATACGTTCTTTTCTTCCAACTTTTACTGGTTTTGGCATTGTTTCACTCCTTCTTGTTCTTCAAAAAGAACAATTTTTGCTAAATTTCAAAGCAATTTTCACCATTTTTTAGCAAAAATCGACTTCCCCATAACGCACGAATTGAGCCCTTATATAAGGACTCAATTCGACTATTGTGTGGTTCGAGCCCATATCGCAGGGCCCAATTTGTAAAATGTCATTTGCCTAAGCAGATGTCTTTCTCCTGTTAACAGGAGAAATATTTATAAAGCTTCTAATTAAGCAAGCTCTACAACAGCGCCTACAGCTTCAAGAGCTTCCTTAAGAGCGTTTGCTTCGCCAGCCTCAATGTTCTCCTTAACATTAGCAGGAGCTCCATCTACTAGAGCCTTTGCTTCCTTAAGTCCAAGACCTGTTGCTTCTCTTACAGCCTTGATTACCTTAATCTTCTCAGCTCCAACTTCCTTAAGAACTACGTTGAATTCTGTCTTCTCTTCAGCCTCTTCGCCTGCTGCTGCACCGCCTGCTGCTGGTGCTGCTACTGCTACTGCTGATACTCCGAACTCCTCCTCAAGAGCCTTAACAAGCTCGTTGATCTCAAGAAGGCTCATGCCCTTTAGGGCTTCAATGATCTGATTCTTATCCATTGTTTATCTCCTTATTAATTCTTATAATGTGTATGACTGCGTGTCATTTCTAGTAAAAAATTTAAATTTTGTTTAAGCAACATTATCTATGCTGCTACACAACTTTGTATAATGCTTACGCTTCTTCCTTCTCGGCAACAGCCTTGAGTGTAAGAGCAAGCTTTGTGATAGGTGACTGGATGCTTCCCATGAAACGTCCAATAAGTACCTCTCTTGAAGGAATTGTTGCAAGTTCTTCGATCTGCGCTTTTGAGAAAACTTCTCCTTCAACAACACCACCCTTGAAAGCCATCTTCTTATACTTTTTAATAGCCTCTGAAAGGATTCTTGCTGATACAGTAGCGTCCTCTGTGCAGAATGCGAACGCGCTTGATCCCTTAAGTGCTTCTCCCTCTGAAAGTGCTTCAGCTGGTGTTCCAGCTATAGCTCTCTTTACTAGTGAGTTCTTATATACAGTGAATGAAACATTCTCCTTACGAAGATCTGATCTAATTGCTGTTGCTTCTTCTACTGTCAATCCAAGGTAATCAACAACTACTACTGATACGGAGCTGTCGAACTTCTCCTTAATTTCATCGATGACAACCTGCTTTGCTGCTTTTGCTTCTACAGACATATGTTCTCCTTTCTTGAAGGACCTAGGGCCTTCATAGTTGTCGTAGTTGGCCTATTTGACCATGCGCCGATTAATCGGCAATGAATAGGTACAAAAGTCCCCGCTTAGTTTCTTTATTCAAGACGTTAACGGGGTTCAATTTATCATTGTACCTCGGCGGGAAATTAAGCTTACGCACCCGCTGTCTACGGCTTATATTCTTTTTTTGTTACTAATACTACACTGAAAGTGTTGCGGTATTAAGCTTTACTCCAGGGCTCATTGTTGCAGCAACTGTAACGCTCTTGAAATACTGTCCCTTTGCTGCTGCTGGCTTAGCCTTAGCAATAGCTCCAATGATTGTATTTGCGTTTGCAATTAGCTGATCGTTGCTGAAAGACTTCTTGCCAATTACAACATGGATAATGTTAGCCTTGTCAAGACGATACTCAACCTTACCTGCCTTAATGTCCTCGAGAGCCTTCTCGATATCCATTGTTACAGTTCCTGACTTAGGGTTAGGCATAAGTCCCTTTGGACCAAGAACCTTACCAAGTCTACCTACAACGCCCATCATATCTGGAGTTGCAACTACTGCATCAAAATCGAACCATCCCTCTTTCTGAATCTTCTCAGCCATGTCTTCAGCACCTACAAAATCTGCTCCTGCAGCTGTAGCTTCTTCAGCCTTAGGTCCTTTTGCAAATACAAGAACCTTCTTAGTCTTACCAGTTCCATGCGGTAGGACAACTGCGCCTCTAACTTGCTGATCTGCATGTCTTCCATCTACTCCGAGTCGGAAGTGCATTTCTACTGTCTCATCAAACTTTGCTGATGGGAAAGCCTTTACTTTCTCTACAGCGCTTGTTACGTCAAAAAGCTCCTGCTTATCGAAGTTCTCAACGCTTGCGTTGTATTTCTTTGATCTCTTCATTTTTCCTCCTTGGTGGTGCAAACGGTGTCTAGTGACTACCTCCCACTGCATTAATCAACTACTGTAACTCCCATGCTACGAGCTGTACCCTTAACCATATCAACTGCTGCCTCAAGTGAAGCTGCGTTTAGGTCTGGCATCTTAGTCTTAGCGATTTCTTCTGCCTGAGCTCTTGTAATTGTTCCAACCTTTGTCTTGTTAGGAACTCCTGAGCCAGACTCAATACCTGCAGCCTTTTTAATAAGAACTGGTGCTGGTGGAGTCTTGCAGATGAAAGTGAATGATTTATCCGAAAATACAGTAATTACTGTTGGGATAATCATGCCCTGCTGATCAGAAGTTTTAGCATTGAACTGCTTACAGAAGTCCATAATATTTACGCCCTTCTGTCCAAGTGCTGGTCCAACTGGTGGTGCTGGTGTCGCTGCTCCTGCTGGAATCTGTAGCTTAATAAAGCCATCGATCTTCTTTGCCATGTTATATATGTCTCCTTTCTACTTTAACTTCAAGACGAATCTATTCGTTAATGTAATTTATTCACCTGCGTGAATTCAAGCTCTGCAGGCGTATCTCTACCGAACATCGAAATCTTAGCAATAAGTACTTGCTTGTCTGGGTTAATTGCCTCAACAATTCCCATCTGCCCCTCGAAAGGTCCACTTACAATTCGTATTGTATCACCAATAGCGATATCCAGGTCGATTCTAACCTTCTCAACTCCCATTCTTGCAATCTCCTCTTTAGA
>LSQX01272357.1_pt2 | contig 12094 bp, 11 predicted proteins | sample 654561 | NCBI WGS metagenome assembly LSQX01 (sample SAMN04489861, study PRJNA283612) | anaerobic digester metagenome | isolation source: 4 biogas reactors fed with cattle manure at either 37C or 55C with and... | place: Denmark: Kongens Lyngby | collected 2014 | reverse complement strand
TTCCACCCCAAGTCCAAGGTTCATCACCGGGACACCGATGCCGTATTCGGCAAGAGCAGACGGGGAATACATGCCAAAGGTGGCGACCTCAACCCATCCATGCACCGGATGGCGGGCATACACTTCGGTCTGGGTGTCGGGAATATAATATTTAGAACGCTTCTCATCGGGGCGAAACTCAAAATCCTCAAACCCAAATGCCTTGAGAAGAGCTGCTGCGACCGCCTTTCCGTCCTCTACGGTGACATGCTCACCTGCAACAATACAGGATGCAGAGTGGTAGGTCATCAGGCGGGTTGGTCCCTCTTCCTGCTCCCGCCTAAAACAACGGTCAATGGAGAACTGGCGAATGGGGTGCGGCAAATGATCCCACATCGCCCCTAAGGAGAGGAACCATCCCGAGGTCATGTGCGATCGCAGAGTAGTCCGTGAAGATTCCGGTGCCAGTGCACGAAACTCGGGGAACACCTCGTCCATCATCCGCACGACAAGAGCATCGTCACAGCCGAGAACTTTTGCCAGTTCAAAGGTGAGTTCGTCACCATCCACCTCTGCCTTCTTGTAGGCATGCAGGGTTTCACGGAGACGTTCTTCTCCGTCTTCACCCAGTTTTTTCCCAATAATCTGCTCGATCTGTGCGACCCGTTCTTTGCCGACACCCACGTTTGGGCGTGGCAATCCGCCGAGATAGAATACCCGGTCAAGAACTGCAGATGCCTCAGGCCCAAACTGGCGGTAGACATCTTTCTCATCGATAAAAAGAGGCACTCTTGCCTCATCAAATCCGATAGAAAGGTATGCCTCCCGCAGGCGTGAGGTGGTCTCTGCTATGGGGTGACGGCGGGCGGATTTGTATCTGTACCGCGGGTATTTGTCTTCTGCTCCAACCGGATCGATGATCACTGCTCCGTTCTTCCAGGCGTGTTCAAAGTCTGTTCGTGCCAATTCCCGATATTCATCTGGATTAAATTTCATTTTTACCGCCGTTTGAGACAGACCACCCGGGATACCGGGCTGTCATCGTAGACTTCGTAATCACAGTATTTCGTAATTTCGTTTGCAAACGCTGTCACATACTCATGGGTTGGCATATGCGCACGAGTAAGACGATTGCGCGAGTAGCCAAGATACATGTATCCTTTCACTTCGACATAAAGGGGCGAGGCATCCTGAATCAGGCGTGCATACCCTTCGGGACTTGTGTCATTGAGCCCTTTCACAACGGTGATGCGTATCGCAGACTGTCTCTCCCCCAGAAGAGAGAGGCTCTCTTTTACCTGTTCCCACGAGTCCTCCATGGGACGACAGACACGCTTGTAGGTCTCTTCATCCGGCCCGTCCAGCGAGACATAGGTCTGATACGGATTGCACCGCTTGATCATATCAGGCCGTGTGCCGTTTGTCACCAGAAATGTGGTGAATCCTGCATCATTCAACAGCGTAATGAGTTGAGGTAACTGGGAGTAAAGGGTGGGTTCACCGGAGAGGGATACTGCTGCCATATTCGGTGTGAGCGCCTCTTCCCAGAGTTTTGGTTCAACCTTGTTGTTTGCAATCGGATTATATCCGGCAAGGGCCTTTTTCTGAAAGAAATGCAACCGGTCCATGATGACTTCCGGGGGGCACTCCTCTTCTTCGACCACTTCATGCTCCATCGACCGCCAGCAGAAGAGGCAACGCTGGTTGCACTTCAGAGTCGGGGTCATCTGGACACAGCGGTGGCTTTCGATACCATAGAACTGTGCCTTGTAGCACATATCTCCCCCAAGAAGCGTTCGTTTGTTCCACATACACGGCTTGAGAGCCGCAGAGGAACGGGGGGAAAAAAATTGGTAGCCCTGTTTTAGCAGGGCCCTACATGCTTCTGATTGCATCGATTCCAAGGGTTTCGAGCACTTCGCTCAGGGTATTCTGTGCTGCCCGGACAAGGGTCAGCCGGGCATCCCGAACCCCTGCCTCTGCTTTGAGAACCGGGTCGGTGTGGTAGAACGCATTGAAGAGGTCGGCTAAGTCACGCGCATATATCGCAAGGTGGTGGGGATGGAGTTCCTCTACCACGGTCCGGAGCACCACCGGGAAGAGGCCTATCTGCTTTGCAAGTGCTATCTCTGATTCGGTAGAGAGTTCATACACCGGAGTGAAGTCTCCTGCCTTTTCAAGGATAGAACAGGCCCTTGCATGGGAATACTGAATATAGGGGGCGCTCTGGCGTTCAAAGTCAAGTGCCTGCCGCCAGTCAAAGACGGTGCTCTTCTCCTGCGAGACACGTACAATATCATAGCGGACTGCACCGATGGCAACGGATGCCGCGATGGCCCGGCACTCTTCTTCGGAAAGTTCTGGCCGGCGGGTTGTCACTTCCTCAAACGCCTTCTTTGTCACTTCGTTGATGAGTTCATCAGCAGAGATGAACTTGCCGGCACGGGTGCTCATAGAACCTTCCGGAAGACTCACAAACTCAAAGAAGATAATCTCGGGTACCTTTTCGCCGAGGAGTTTCATTGTCGCCTGCAATTGGGCACCAATAAGTTTGTGGTCAGCACCTAAGACGTTGATGAGACGGTCAAAGTGTTCACCCTTCCATACATGGTAGGCAAGGTCACGGGCGGCATACACACTCGTGCCGTCTGAACGGCGGAGCACATACTGCTTCTCAAACCCGAATGCGGTGAGGTCCATAGCAAGGACATCAACGTGGGAAGCCTCGGGAAGCGCTTCTGCCCGGTTGAGTATAGCGGTCATCGAACCGTCCTGAACAAATCCGGATTCCCATACAAATCGGTCATGGGGAACATTGAGGCGGTTGAGTGTGACCTTTATTCCCTCTGCACAGAGGGATACCGCCCGGCGGAACTTCTCGACAATCTCGGGGTCGCCCTGTTCAATAAGACCCATGCGCCGGTCAATTTCCTCTTTTATCGACGGGTCCGCCTCGAGCGCATGATTTGCTGCCACATAGACACGGGCGACATAATGATCGTCTTTTTCCCCTTCATTCTGTGGGATAGTAAGAAAATCAAATCCCCACGAGACGATTGCAATCTGACGACCCATGTCGTTTAGATAATATTGCACATCGATGTCATGCCCTGCTTTCCGGAATACCCGGGCCAGCGTGTCCCCGATGACCGAGTTCCGGATATGCCCCACATGCAATGGCCCGTTGGGGTTTGCTGAGGTATGTTCAATACAGACCTGGCCCGGCACATCCGGCAGATCTCCATAGCCCGGCTGGGAAGCTGCCTTTACCACATCTGCGACATACTTTTGTCCAAAAATAAAGTTGATGTAGGGGCCGGTGGTGATGACTGAAATTCCTTCCTCAGCTAACGGTTCGGTAATTGCTGCCGTAACTTCAGCGGCAATCACCATAGGGCTTTTTCTCTGTGTTTTTGCGAGTGTAAAGGCTACAGTTGAGGCAAGGTCGGCATGGTCACCGCCGTCACCAAGGAGTACATCTGCTGCTCCTGTTGCGTCTTTCAGGGCTGTTTCAACAGCCCGATATGCATCCTGATACATCAGTATCCTGTCCTGTATCGCAGTATCGCTGCAACTCCGCCAAAGGCGTTATAAAGAATTGATCCTTCTTCAAAATCATTGGAGATGATCATCACTTTGGTTGAGCTTGCATCGGCAAGTTCTGTGAGTTCATCGATGATATCCGTCTCTTCTTCAAGGTAAAGAGGTGCTGTGCAGTCCGGGCAGTTGCCCAGATCAATATCCTGTGCAGACTTGCCCAGACCCACTGTCACCGTCTCTTCCTTTGTATATTCACAACTCTGACAGCGAATGCTAAGACGTTCTTTGCGCAGATCCGCTGAAAGGAGAAGTGTATCAACTGCACCGATCTCGAGATTCTTGCGTACAGATTCTTCTCCGTATGCCGAGGCACTATCATCCTTGATCAGTTCTTTCAGGAACCGATCCATGACAGACTTCTCCTTCATTACCTCAACGCCGCGAAGCGCTTCCTGTGCATTGTCCACCAGTTCAGTCAGACCTGATTCGTTGGTGTACGACACATCAAAGAGACCGATGAGCCGCTTTTGGAGTTCATGGTGCAGATACCCGCCTTCTGCAAACTCCTCTTTGGTAGGCATAGGGCCACCGATAAGGACTCCCTTGAACCGGTTATAAAAGTCAGGTTCTGCCATGAAGACATCAGTTGCGCGGTCAGCAATCTTTTTGTAAAATTCATTGATGGCAATGAGACGCAGACGCTGGAAACGCATAGCAGACTGACCTCCTTTTCTCTGTTTTCCCGGAACAGTGGATGTCACCCCGGATGCAGGCTCGATGCGATTTCCCCTCAGGAACCCGAGATAAGCCTCACGACGGTCGAGGACCAGGAGCCCATAGACTTCCTTCTCCACAAGCATCTGCTCCATCGGCTCCAGTTCAAAGCGTGAAGAGCATCGGTACATATAGAGAGGCACGACATCAGGGGGCTCAAAGATGGCGCAGTTCATATCCGTACGGTCTCCGCCTATTTTGACTGCTCCGCAGAAGATGGCAAGGCCATTTTTCGGCGGTTTATTGTAGTATTTCAGGCGTGAAAGAATTGAGGAGATAGCACTCTGAACATTCGAGCGTGTCTGTTTACTCTTAATATTGGCGCACTGTCCGAATTCATCCTTTAATTGGGAGGTGACATCATAGATCTGCTAGTCAGGAGGGATGTATATGGTAATTAGTTCCGTTCCGCTACCCTCTTTCTGTTTTAACCGTTCGAGGGTCTTCTTAAATTCATAGCGCTTTCGGGCGCTGTCCATCTCCATTTCTTCTGCCATGCTTGGGTTTGCCTCCGGGTGGCAAATTGCTAATATAATTCTCTCTCAGGAGCATTAAAAGGTGAGTATAATACGGATGATTATGGTGCCCATCTCAAGCAGTGTTCCGATAGGTGTTATTAATTGGTTCACAATTATTTTGGTCCTCTACTGAATCGGTAAAGGAAGAATTTTGGTATTATTGATTGTGTTTGCAGAGGGCCCTATCTGCCGCTTTTCCCTGTCAAAAAACAGGGGTCCCAGTTCGACTCTACGAAGAGACCTAACACTATGTTTCAGACTTCAAGGTTTGCCCCGAAAATAATGATACGCGAGGCATATGGTCTTTGCATCAATGATGCGGCCGTCCTGAATCATCTCCTCCATCTCAGACAGAGACAGTTTCACTACCTCAATCTGTTCATCTTCATCCATTGCATAGGCATCAGATGGAGATAGGTCGTGGGCCTCAAAGAGGTAGATAATTTCATCAGTGTACCCCGGAGCAGGGTAGATCTTTCCCCGGGAAATCAGGGTGTCTGCCGCCATGCCTATCTCTTCGATGAGTTCCCGGTATGCAGTCTCTTGCGGTGTTTCACCCGGGTCCATCGTGCCTGCGGGAACCTCATAGATCCACTCGCCCACAGCAAAACGGTATTGCCGTTCGAGATAACAAAAGTCTCCTTCAATAGGGAGCATCGCAACCGCATGTCCCGGGTGGACGACTTGGCGTTCCTTTATTGCACCGGACGGCAGGGTCAGGGTTACCGTATCAAGGGTAATCTTCTTTTTTTCCGCGGTTTGAGGTACGGTCATTTACGCACCTCATAGGGTATTGGGTCTTTTTGTCCTGCCTTCCGGAAGGCCTCCAAACGGTAATGGCAGGAATCACAGGTTCCGCAGGCAGGTGCACCGGAGCGGTAGCATGACCATGTGTCCTCATAGGGAACTCCGAGGGCAAACCCCTGCTTCAGGATTTCGGTCTTTGACATATTCACAAACGGTGCCATCAGTTTGATGTGAGTCTCTTCAGCAGTTCCGGTATCAATCACTCGCTGAAATGCCTCTATGAACCGAGGGCTACAATCGGGATAGCCGACATAATCCGATGCCTGCACCCCGATAAAGACTGCTTCTGCCCCCCGGGCCTCTGCAAGAGAGGTTGCGATTGCAATGAGATTCGCATTCCGAAACGGCACATAGGTATTAGGGACACCTGCCCCGGCTTCCCCATGGTCCCGTATCTCCAGTCCATCATCGGTGAGGCTGGAACCTCCTATTTGGCGGAGATAGTCCAGATTCACGGTGAGAAATTCATCAGCATTCAGAGATGCAGCAATCTTTTTGGCACACGCAAATTCCGCATCCTCAGTCGGTTGTCCGTAGCGAAGGTGCAGGGCGATGATCTGGTATCCCCTATCCCGTGCTACATAGGCAAGGGTAGATGAGTCCATTCCACCGGAAAGGAGGCAGACTGCTTTCACGTCACTTCACCCCGATGGATTTGTGGAGCTGGAGCTGGAAGCGTGCCTCAATGCCCTCTTCCAAAATAAAATCTGCAATTTCCCGATAATTTCCCCCCCATACCGGGGAGATAAAAATGGTAGCTGCAATATCATGGGACTCGATTACTTTCTGTGCATACAAACAGTCAGCGCGATCCATTACCACAAATTTCACGGAATCTTCCGGTCGAAGGTCGGCAAGCAGGGCCGGGTCTGACTCTTCACCAGACGATGGGCATTTGATGTCCATGCTTATTGTGGCATATTCCTGTACTCCTGTAAAGCAGAGTGTACCATTCGTCTCAATCTCCATGCGATAGCCTGCATCCCGGAGAGCTACGAGAAGTTCTTTCAGTTCACCGTCCTGAAGCAGTGGTTCCCCGCCGGTGACGATGACGTAGCGTGGCATACCTGCAGACACAGCCGATACGATTTCGTCGATGTCCATCTCTGTACCTGCACTATGCGACTCGGGGGTATCACACCACGCGCACCTGAGATTGCAGCCGGCACAGCGGACAAAGGTGGCCGGAAGGCCTTGTCTAAGCCCTTCCCCGGATAGGGAAGAAAATATCTCAATAATGTTCATATTACTTCAAAGGTGAGTTGGGCATAGCAGGATGTAGATTCCCAGACCCGGATCTTTGTGACTGAGGCGGGAATACCTTCTGCAGTGCAGGATTTATCCAATAACCCTGCGATAATACGTGCAAGGTTCTCGGACGTCGGGTCGCCCTCGGTGGTGATGACCTCCTGGAAAGGAGAGAGAGCCTCAACCATCGGGTCTTTGCGGTTGAGGATGACCTGGTGATCAAACTGGTTCACCACCTGTTTAATACAGTTATAATCAACGAGGATCTGAGTTTCGGGGCCGACGTCCCCGGAAATCCATACCTCAACCCGCCACTGATGCCCGTGCAGGCGAAAGCACTTGCCGGTGTAATTGAGAAGGCGGTGGCTGGCCTCAAAATAGGCTTCCTTGTATATTGTCATGGTCATAGCTATGAAAAATCATGGGTGAGGATACTATATGATGTCTGTCGTAGCAACCCCCGTATCCAGGGTATTATGTCTGACACCGCCCTGCGCACAGGGCGACAGGCGCGCGCAGATGAGACGCACTGACACCATGTCACACGACACCTTTTATTAGTCAACCAGTGTAAATATATAGGCAGAAATCTGGTATATCAGGTGACAGCGGCGGAGATGGATGGGAGATCGTCCGAATTAACTTCTGAATTAAATAATCGGGGTAATTCGGGCAGGGATTGATTCTACTTATCTCAGTCACAATAGGATATCAATTTCGAAACCAGGCGTTAGCTATCAGGTGGGTCTGATGGCGCGCTAAAAAATGAGGTAATTAAATGGGAAATGGCAAATTTGCAGCGCGTAAATGTAAGCGCGTAGCTAATGACAACAGGTGGCGGGATACCAACTATGCTCGCCGCCAGCTGGGTCTCGACATAAAGTCCGACCCACTCGAAGGTGCACCCCAGGGCAGGGGCATTGTTCTTGAAAAGGTCGGAGTGGAAGCAAAACAGCCGAACTCAGCTATCCGGAAATGTGTCCGTGTTCAGCTGATCAAAAACGGCCGGCAGGTCACTGCATTTGCCGTTGGCGACGGTGCTATCAACTTCATTGATGAACACGATGAAGTTACCATTGAGGGCATCGGCGGTCGTCTCGGTCGTTCTAAGGGAGATATCCCAGGTGTCAGGTTTCAGGTCATTGGCGTAAACAATGTCTGTCTCCGTGAAATGGTCCTTGGCAAGAAGGAGAAGCCGCGCAGGTGATCATGATGACCGAAAAAGATATTCAGACCGGTGTCGTTGTCGACGAAACAGTTACAGAAGCACCGGTTGAGGCAAAAACTGTTGTTCCGGGGCATCTGCTGTTCAACAAGTGGGATCTCTCAGATCTCGAGATTAAAGACCCGGGTCTGATCCGCTATATCAATACCCAGTCCATGATTGTTCCACACTCCTGTGGAAAGCTTGCAGGCACCCAGTTTGCAAAGAGCAACATGCTCATTGTCGAACGCCTGATTAACAAGCTCATGCTGACTCAGAAGAATACCGGTAAAAAAGAGCTTACCACCCGCATTGTAAAAGATGCATTTGATATCATCCACCAGAAGACCAAGAAGAACCCGGTGGGAGTTCTCATCGATGCCATTTCAAATGCCGGACCCCGTGAGGAGACCGTCCGTTTGAAGTACGGTGGCATCAATGTGCCAAAGTCAGTTGATACCGCTCCCCAGCGTCGTGTTGACACAGCATTGATGTTTATTGCACGTGGTGTCCACCAGGCATCCCACAAGAAAAAGAAATCGGCAGCAAACGTCCTTGCAGACGAACTCATTGCAGCAGCAAACGGTGATGTCCGGTGCTACTCTGTTGGAAAGAGAGAAGAACGCGAACGTGTGGCTAAGTCTGCACGATAAAACCCAATACTCTTTTAGAGAATCACTATGACACGAAGGCGAAAAATGGTCGAGCGGGTCACAACCCTGATGAGTCAACCGGAGCAGATCCGCAACATCGGTATTGTCGCACACATTGACCACGGTAAAACGACCCTCTCCGACAATCTTCTTGCCGGAGCAGGAATGATCAGCGAAGAAATTGCCGGAAAGGCATGCTGGATGGACTCAGACGAGCAGGAACAGGCACGTGGTATCACCATCGACGCCTCAAACGTCTCAATGGTTCACGAATATAAGGGGAAAGAGTATCTCATCAACATGATTGATACCCCTGGTCACGTGGACTTCGGCGGTGACGTTACCCGTGCAATGCGTGCGGTTGACGGTGCTGTCGTGCTTGTGGACGCAGTTGAGGGCACAATGCCCCAGACAGAGACTGTTCTGCGTCAGGCCCTGAAGGAAGGAGTCCGACCGGTTCTTTTCATCAACAAAGTAGATCGCCTGATCAATGAACTTCAGGTCGACGAAATGGAGATGCAGATTCGCCTTGGAAAAGTGATTGATAAGGTGAACAGGCTCATCAAAGGCATGAACGAAGATGCCTACAAAAACGGCTGGAAACTCGATGCAGCAGATGGAACTGTTGCATTCGGTTCAGCTCTCTACAACTGGGCCATCTCAATTCCGTTCATGAAAACGAGCGGTGTCTCATTCAAAGACGTGTATGACAACTGTAAAGCAGGAAACATGAAGGCTCTCGCCAAGTCAAGCCCTCTCTGTCAGGTTGTTCTCGATATGGTGGTTAACCATCTTCCGAATCCCGCCATTGCCCAGAAGCGCCGTGTGCCTATCATCTGGCAGCACGGAGACCCGAGTACCGCAGAAGGCCAGGCAATGCTTAACTGTGATCCTGAAGGTCCGGTATGCCTGATGGTAACCGATATCTCCTTTGATCAGCATGCAGGAGAAGTCGCTACCGGGCGTCTCTTCTCAGGCACCCTCCGGCGTGGCAATGAGCTGTATGTGATGGGTTCTGCAAAGCGCATCAACCGCCTCACCCAGGTGGGCGTTTTCATGGGTGCAGAGCGTATTGAGATCGAGTCACTGAATGCAGGAAATATCGCCGCTGTCACCGGCCTCAAAGACGCATCTGTTGGTTCGACTGTCTCAAGTCTGATGGATATGCAGACCTTTGAGTCCCTCTCGCACTACTCAGAGCCTGTCATGACCGTTGCTGTTGAAGCAAAGAATATGAAGGATCTCCCAAAGCTTGTTACCGTGCTCCGTCAGGTCGGAAAGGAAGACCCGACCGTTATCGTGAACATTAACGAGGAAACAGGAGAACATCTGATCTCTGGTATGGGAGAGTTGCATCTTGAGATCATCACCCACCGTATCCACCATGATAAGGGTGTTGAGATCGTGACTACTCCGCCGATTGTGGTCTACCGTGAGACAGTTACCGGTACAGCAGGCCCCGTCGAGGGGAAGTCACCAAACCGCCACAACCGGTTCTATCTCAAGTTCGAGCCTGTTCCTGACAATGTCGTCCAGATGATCAAAGAAGGAAAGATCTCTATGGATCTCCCTGCAATTGAGCGCCGTGACGCAATGCTTGAGGCAGGATTTGACAAGGACGAAGCAAAGGGGCTTGTTGCTATCCAGGGCACCAACATGTTTTTTGACATGACAAAAGGTATCCAGTATCTCAACGAGACTATGGAGCTTGTCCTTGACGCATGGCGTGAAGCACTCGCAGGTGGCCCTCTTGCGAACGAACAGGTCCAGAATGTCAAGATCCACCTCGTTGATGTTAAGCTCCACGAGGATGCCATCCACCGTGGCCCGGCACAGGTCATTCCTGCTGTCCGTGGTGCAGTGAAAGGCGGTCTTTTGATGGCCGGCATCTCGCTCCTTGAACCCATGCAGATTCTCCAGATTACGGTTCCTCAGGATCACATGGGTGCAGCAACTTCCCAGATCCAGGGACGTCGTGGTCAGGTATTTGACATGACCTCCCTTGGTGACACCGTTACCGTTGTCGGAAAGGCACCGGTCGGTGAACTCTTTGGGTTCGCGGGGGATGTCCGGTCAGCAACGGAAGGGCGTGCTATGTGGTCTACAGAATTCGCCGGATTCGAGACTGTGCCAGCAGGCTTGCTGAAGGATGTCGTGAAAGAGATCCGGAAGCGCAAAGGTCTTAAGGAACAGATCCCTGAACCTGCGGACTACCTCGCATAATCCTTTTTTTTTTTAAAAAACCCATCTCTGAATCAATGGTTCGGTTTTGGTTGGCTATCGTTATCAGATTGGTTTTAGTATCTTTCGTTCAGAATGTATATACAATAAGGAGTATCCATGGACTACCATTTTGCACGCAGGCTTGACGCCGCTCCGGAATCATTCCTTGGACGGCTCTTTGCTCTATCACGAGACCCGGAGATCATCTCTTTTGCAGGCGGACTGCCGATGACCTCTCTCATCGATGTGGCAGGTATCCGCGATGCCGCAGCAGCTGTATTTGCTGACGAAGGTGAGACCGCCCTTCAGTATACAACGACCGATGGATATCTCCCTCTGCGCGAATATATCGCAGCACGTTATCGGTCCCGTCTGGGGCTATCAGCCACAGCAGATGAGATACGTATCACAAACGGCTCGCAGCAGTGTCTTGATCTCACCGCAAAGATACTTGTGGATCCCTGCACGGTGGTTGGAATGGAGCGACCGGGGTATCTCGGTGCGATTGAGGCTTTTAGCTACTACCAGCCCCGCATTAAAACCGTCCCTATGACAGAGGAGGGGCCTGAAATAAACGCATTCAGCACCCTGTGCCGCGAAGAAGAACCCGCCTTCTTCTATGGTATTCCGAATTTTCAGAATCCATCCGGAACCTCATACAGCGATGCTATTCGAAGGGAATGTGCAAAGTGCTGTCGGGAAACTGAGACCATCTTCTATGAAGATGATGCATTCGGCGAACTTGCCTTTGACGGCAGGCCCCGCATGCCGGTCAAGGCTTTTGCACCGGAATGCGGGGTGATGAGCGGGTCATTTTCAAAGACTGTATCGCCGGGTATGCGTATTGGCTGGATCTATGCTCCGGGCCCGATCATTGAAAAGTTCGATGCCGTCCGGCAGGCAGCAGATCTTCACCCAAATGTCCTCTCCCAGACAATAATGCACCGCTACCTCACCACCCATGACTATGAAGGTCATCTCAGTCGGGTACGGCGGGTCTATGAAACAAATTGCCGCCAGATGTGCGACCTTTTGGATGATCTGTTGCCGGATGTCTTCCATACCACGCCGGAAGGAGGCATGTTCATGCTTGCCACCATGCCTGACGGGAAAGACTCAATGGCCCTCTTTGATGCATGCCTGAAGGA
>LSQX01086166.1_pt1 | contig 12094 bp, 11 predicted proteins | sample 654561 | NCBI WGS metagenome assembly LSQX01 (sample SAMN04489861, study PRJNA283612) | anaerobic digester metagenome | isolation source: 4 biogas reactors fed with cattle manure at either 37C or 55C with and... | place: Denmark: Kongens Lyngby | collected 2014 | reverse complement strand
GGGATCTCCTCTTGCTTCACCGTTTGGGCACTGATGGGGACGTTTTGACGGATAACTTTGTTAACCGCCTCTTCGGTAGCCACAATCTGCTCTTCACTCAACTCATCGGTATCGAGTTCAATGCTAATCTCTGCCTGACCTAAGTGAACTGAGACGGTCCCTATTTTGAAGAGAGTATAGAGGGTCCCTGAAAGAAGGTGTTGAGCACTGTGTTGTTGCATGAAGTCGTAACGGTGGTCCCAATCTAAAGTGAGGGTCACCTCTTGCCCCGCAACGAAGTTGCTCTCTCCCTCTATTTGGTGGAGTATTTCTCCGTTGGCATTGAGCTGTGTATCGTTAACTTTTACTTGGTCTATAAAGCCTCGGTCACCGGGCTGTCCACCCCCTTCGGGGTAGAAAATGGTGCGATCAAGCTGGATAGAATTTACACCCTTCTCCCTCTTGGTAGCTACAACAGTCGCCTTTAAAGTTGTTGCGTAGGGTTCTCGGTAGTATAGAAACATAGTAGCACCATACCGTTTTTTTTATTTGTCGTCCATATCTGATGGGTTGTCCAACCCTCCCTATAAGGGTATCTTTAGAGGTGTAGATTGTTTTATAAGGAGACAGATAGATGTCACGTTTAAAATCGGCTTGGGAAATAGCCCTCGAAAAAACCAAAGATATTGAGGGAGACCCCAAGAAAATAAGGGAAGATGAGCTTTTCAATCAGGGGCGTCGTTTAGCCGGAACCTTCCTCAATGAGCTTGAAGATAGTGGCTCTAAAATTGTAAAACAACTCAAAAATGCCAAAGAGGAGGAGCGCGATTTTATCTTAAACGGGATCAAAGCGACCATCCTCTCCAACCTTGCCCTCCCCCAAAATACCCTCTACAAAGAGCGTCTTGAGAAGCTGGGGTTCTTAGGGGAAGTAATCGATGGGGAAGATGGGGAGAGTGTAGCTCTCCTTGTCCAGATTGCCCAAGTTTTTGAGAGATTTATCCAGTCGCGCGACACCCTTATTGAGAGAGCCAGAGCTCAATACCAACCCATCTTTGAGGAGAAGCGGGAGCAACTGCGCCAAAAGTATGGTAATGGGATTGGTATCTCGATGGACCAAGACCCCGAATTTATCCAATTCTTACAGAGGAACTTCAATCAGCTCTCTGACCAGTACCAGCAGGTGCTAGACCAGGCCAAAGAGCAGTTGAAATCGGCTTGGAACTATACCCAGTAATGGGCCATCCGTTTAACTAAACTTATCCTATAAGCCTCCCAATCGGTAATTGGCTCTTTAGCCAACCCCTCTTCACAGGCTGCTTGGGCTACCGCGACCGCCTCCCACTCAATGACTCGCGGGTCAAATGGTTTGGGGACAATGTAGTTAGGACCAAAGGTGAAGTCCTCCCCCTTATAGGCCCGCTTGACCACCGCGGGCACCGGCTCTTTAGCCAAATCGGCCAGAGCACGGGCAGCGGCCATCTTCATCCCCTCTGAAATCTTTGTTGCTCGCACATCGAGTGCACCGCGGAAGATGAAGGGGAAGCCTAAGACGTTGTTAATCTGGTTGGGGTAATCGCTGCGTCCGGTAGCCATGATTAAGTCATCTCTTGTGGCAGTTGCCAACTCGTAGCTAATTTCAGGATCTGGGTTGGCCATGGCAAAGACAATCGGGTTGGAGTTCATCGAGAGGAGCATCTCGGGGGTAACACAGTTGGCAATTGAGAGCCCCACAAAGAGGTCTGCCCCTTTGAGGGCCTCTTCAAGGGTCCTTAGCTCACTCTCTACGGCAAACTCAGCCTTCTCTTTGGTCATCCCCTCTTGGCGTCCCTTGTAGATTACCCCCTTGCTGTCGACCATAATGATGTTCTCAAGCTTAACTCCCGCAGCAATAAACATCTTGGCACACGAGATTCCGGCTGCTCCGGCCCCGTTAAAGACCACCCTCATCTCACTCAACTCTTTACCGGCAATCTCGGCTCCGTTTAAAAGACCGGCTGTCGTTATAATGGCGGTGCCGTGTTGGTCGTCGTGGAAGACGGGGATATTACAGAGCTCGATTAACTGCTGTTCTATCTCAAAACACTCAGGACTCTTAATATCTTCAAGGTTGATTCCCCCAAAGGTGGGCTCCATCGCCTTAATCATCTCAATTAGCTTTTGAGGATCCTTCTCATCGAGCTCAATGTCGAAGACATCGATATCGGCGAAGCGCTTAAAGAGGACCCCCTTCCCCTCCATTACCGGCTTTGAGGCTAAGGGACCGCGATCCCCCAGCCCTAAGATAGCCGTCCCGTTGGTGATTACACCCACTAAGTTCCCCTTGGAGGTGTATTTGTAGACTGCATCACTATTGTCAGCAATCTCTAAAACCGGGGCTGCCACCCCCGGAGTGTAGGCTAAGGAGAGCTCTTCAGCTGTTGTACACGGCTTAGTAGGGACAACGGAAACTTTTCCGGCTACTCCATCTAAGGTGTGGTAGGCTAGAGCTCTCTCTTTTAAGTCTCCCATATCTCTCTCCCTATTTCTCAAAATCAAATTTGTAATCTAAATTGAAGCGATCTCTCAACTCCACCATCACCGCTTGGAGACTGGGGGGAACGGGGCATCCGTGTTCCCGTCGGTAGAGCCACGCCTCCCACTCCCGCTCACCGGGGGTGTAGATTCGCTCTTCTCCGGGGGCCTTCTTAGAGGCTCGCAGTTGACGACAAATGGTTCCGGCAATCTTTTTAAAGATCTCAAGCCCCATAAACCTGGCGGGATCGATAGCTATAAAGAAGTGGCCCAGAGGGTAGGGAATCGCTTTCCCCTCATCATCAAAGCCGTTGAGCATCTTCATAAACGCCCCATCCTGAAGGGCTGCCGAGAGGATCTCAACGACCATGGCGTAACCGTACCCTTTGTATCCCCCCTGTTCCTCTCCGATTCCCCCTAAGGGGGTGAGGGCCGCTTCTCCGGTAGTTAAATCGTGGAGCACTTGTTGGGTATCGGTACGGGTCTTTCCGTCAAGACCAATGACCCACCCCGGAGGGAGCTCTTTCCCCGCTCTGCCGTAGACCTCAATCTTCCCCCGCTGGGTGACACTGGTGGCACAGTCGAGGACAAAGGGGAACTCCTCATCGGTGGGGAGCCCAAAGGTGAGGGGGTTGGTTCCCATCATATTCTCCACCCCGAAGGTGGGGGCAATTGAGGGGCGGGCGTTGGTTCCACTTACCCCAATCATCCCTGCATCGGTTGCCATGGTGACGAAATAACCGGCAATACCGTAGTGGGTACTGTTACGCACGGCAACCATCCCCATCCCATACTCCTTCGCCTTCTCAATGGCGATTTCCATCGCCCTCTTGGCGACGACGTGTCCCATCCCGTTGTTCCCATCGAGGACAGCTGTCGTTTGATCATCTTTAATGAGATCAATCTTAGTGACTGGATTTAAAATCCCCCTATCTATGCGGTCGATATAGATGGGCTTCAAGCGGCCGATCCCGTGGGAATCGATCCCCCGTTTATCCGACTCTATCAAGATATCGCCCACAATTTTAGCATCCTCCGTTGGTACTCCACTGGCGACTAATGCATCCACCATGAAGTTCTCCAGAGTCTCAAAATCGACCCAGGCGCAATCCTTATAACTCTCTGCGTAAGCCATCGCTCACCCCCTATTGTGCAATTATTAATTCTATCCCCTTCTCTTCCAACTCTTCGTCGGAGAGGAGATTGATAGCTTCTTTATCGGTAACCAAAAGGTCGATATGTTCAGCTTCAACGGTTGTGAAGTTGGAGAGGACCCCAATTTTATTGCTGGTCGCCACCACTATAACTTGCCCCACTGTCCGCTCTATCATCTGGCGGGTTGTCTCAGCCTCCTCCACAACCGGAGTAGTCAGTCCGGCCGAGAGGCTAAACCCATCCACCCCGATAATCGCCTTATTGGCAAAGACCTGGGCAATGATGGGGTGGGCCAACCCCCCCGAGACCGAGTGGGAGCGGGTACGGTAGTGCCCTCCCACCAAGATTAGGCGAAACTGGGCCTCTTCGTTGGCGACCCAAGCGGCATCGATGTTGTTGGTGACGATTGTCACCTTGTGGTCGCGTAGCGCTTTTATCACCTCAAAGGTGGTTGAGCCACTGTTAATAAAGAGGGTGTCCCCCTCCTCTACCATGGCTGCCACCGTGGTGGCTATCGCCTGTTTCTCCGTTGGATACTCCAACGATTTTTGGGCATAAGAAGGCTCAATGGGGAGGGAGCGACGCAGTGTTGCCCCGCCATGGGTCCTCTCAATGAACCCCTGTTCTGCTAAATAGTCCAAATCGCGCCGGATGGTCAAGACACTCACATCGAATCGTTCACTTAAATCTTGGACTTGAACTACCCCATCTTGCGCTATTAAGGCTATTATTTGTCGCTGCCGATCGGCAGGAATCAGTGCCATAGAAGTTCCACTCCCTATAAATGAACTTATTTGAATTATAATGATTGCTTTATAGAGCGTCAATGAACTTTATCAAGAAATAAGTACAAAATAATACACAAATCTAGAAAATTGCGGGGTTGAACATCACCCCTATTTCTGTTATCTTGCCTAAGGAATGGTGCCGTACCCAAGTGGTAAGGGAAAGGTCTGCAAAACCTCTATTCACCGGTTCGAATCCGGTCGGCACCTCTAAGAAGGGGCCAAAAGGCCCCTTTTCTTATCTGTTATGGGAGTGGCTATCTTTTAAGATAACGTCGTGAGCTCCCCCCTCAACAATGCTGGTTGCCGAAACAACTGTCAGTTTAGACTTCTCTTTCAGCTCCTCTAAGGTGAGGGCACCACAGTTACACATTGTGGAGCGCACTTTAGAGAGGGTGAGGTGGAGGTTATCCCTTAAGGGTCCGGCGTAGGGGACATAGGAGTCGACCCCCTCTTCAAAAGAGAGGTGCCCCTCACTGTCGCCATTGTAGCGTTGCCAGTTACGCGCCCTCCCCGATCCCTCACCCCAATACTCCTTCACATAGGTGCCGTTGACGAAGACCCGGTTGGTGGGGCTCTCGTCAAAGCGGGCAAAGTAGCGACCCAACATCAAGAAGTCGGCCCCCATAGCCAGAGCCAGGGTGAGGTGGTGGTCGTAGACTATCCCGCCATCACTACAAATGGGGACGTAGATTCCCGTCTCTTGGAAGTATTCGTTACGGGCTTGAGCCACCTCTATCAGGGCTGAAGCTTGCCCTCGCCCAATCCCTTTGGTCTCTCGGGTTATACAGATTGAGCCCCCGCCGATTCCCACTTTAACGAAGTCGGCACCACTGTCGGCGAGGAAGCGGAACCCCTCAGTGTCGACAACGTTACCACCCCCAATCTTAACTCTTCCCTGGTACTCGTTTTGGACAAACTCAAATACATTTTTCTGCCAAGCAGTAAACCCTTCAGAGGAGTCGATACAGAGGATATCGGCACCGGCAGCCACCAGAGCGGGAATCCTTTCACGGTAGTCGTGGGTATTAACCCCTGCTCCCACTAAGAGGCGCTTGTCTTTGTCGTGGAGCTCGAGTGGGTGCTCTTTGTGGCTATCGTAGTCTTTACGGAAAACGAGGGAGACGAGGTTCCCCTGGTTATCAACAATGGGGAGAGTGTTAAGTTTATGGTCCCAGATCATATCGTTGGCTGCGGTCAGGGTGAGCGACTCATCGCCGTAGACCAAGTTCTCCATCTTGGTCATGAAGGTGTGAACCGGTGTTGTCTCCTCCATTCGGTGGACCCGGTAGTCGCGACTGGTGACCAACCCCAAGAGCTTCCCTGTGGGGGAGCCGTCAGCAGTGACTGCTACCGTTGAGTGGCCGGTCCTCTCTTTGAGAGCTATTAAATCTTTGAGAGTAGCATCGGGTTTAATATTGGAGTCACTCACCACAAAGCCCGCTTTATGGCTTTTAACCCGCTTCACCATCATTGCCTGCTCCTCAATGGGTTGGCTGGCAAAGATGAAAGAGAGCCCCCCCTCTTTGGCGAGGGCAATGGCCAACTCCTCCCCACTCACCGACTGCATAATTGCCGAGACGAGGGGGATATTAAGCTTTAAAGGGGACTCCTCTCCCCGCTTAAACCTCACCAGTGGAGCACGTAGGTCGACATTACTCGGGATACACTCCTCTGAGGAGTAGCCCGGAATAAGTAGATACTCGTTAAATGTACGTGATGGGGTCTCGATATAGGTTGCCATAAAAAAGTCCTCCGTAGTCGTAATATGCTACAGAGGACATTTTAATTCAACACCAAGAGCTCTAGTTTAGAACTCGCTTCTCAATTGCTTTGAGGAGGGCGAAAGTGGAGTCACAGTTAATCAGTGCGCTCGCTTTGCCCTGTTTAAGGACCAACCCCTCTTCACTCTGCTCGAGAGACTGAATCCCATTACCCAGCTTGCTATTCTCAAATGAGGTGAAGGCGGTGGCATAACGCTGTACGCGCATCTCATTGGGGGGCAAGAGGACGGTTGTCGGTGCTCCAAGGAGAGTCTCATTCTCAATTGCCTCTTTTAGGCCATTGGCGTAGTAGCTGATTGAGTTCTCAACACCCAAACAGAAGGTGTGGTCTGCACCCCCCTCATAGAGGGCCCAAGGGGTAAATGGGCGTCCGCCATACTGCATCCACATGTTGTTGAAGTAGAAGGGGATCTCATCCTCTTCGACGACAGCAGGTCCGGGGAAGAAGGTTAAATAGACCATCTTCTGGCGTGGGTTAATAACACTGCTCCATCCCAGGTTAGCGCTATCGGGGATACGCCCGGCAACAAAGTCGGAGTAGCCAATCATCCCGGGAACCACCGAGAGGTCACAAGTTCCATCTTTCCTTAAAGGAGCTTTGCTTAAGTCGTCAAACTCTTTATCGAAAGCCAAGCGCCCTGTGTTTTTAAACTCAGACTCCTCAATCGGTGTGACGAAAGAGGTGGCACTCATATTGATGACACAGCCACTCTCCAAGAAGGGGGAGCCGACAGTGTTGTGCCAGGCTACATTGGCGGGCAGTGGTTTATCACCGGTATTCTTAACCAAGAAGCTGGTATAGACAACGGGGTGGGAGGGGACAACTAAGTCGAGCTTCCAACTCTCAAAGGGGTAGTTGCTGTTGGGACTGTTTAGTGAAGAGAGGAGCCAATTAGCCCCCGTTTCGGCATCTGAACCATACTTAACAATGTTCCAGCGGGTGTTGGCACTCCAGCCGTGGGCCGGGTGTTGCACTCCGTCAACCTCGTTATCGCCACCAAAGTTTGGGAAACAGAGGAAGTTTCCTCCCAAGTGGTACAAGAGTCCACTGTTGGCGTAGAATGAAGCATTCGCCTCCCCTTCAATTGAGGGGCCTTTTCCTTGGAACCAGTAGAGGGGGTGGGCATTGACCCTTCCGCCAGCTACGTTAAGGTTGCTCAGCTCAAGTACCATCCCGCCATGATCTTCGATGACTGTTCTAATCGCCTCATTAGAGAGGACTGTTGCGTTTCTCTCTTTCCACAACTCAACTCTTTTTACGTCCATATCACTCTCCCAAAAATTAACTATTATTTGCCCCAAATATTTTACAAAACGGATGGAGCGCGCTATACTGCATCAAGGTGATACTACCATGTAAAAGTCACCACTACAACTCTCAACTACTAGGAGTTACCGATGATTCTTGAGAAAAAATTAGTTTTCAGCCTCCACACAGAAGCCACCAGCTACCTCTTTAGGGTGACTGAGACGGGGCATCTGGAGCACCTCTATTATGGGAGGCGAATCGATAGTGAACAGCCGCTTGAGCCCCTTTTCAAGAAGAGTTCCCTCCCCCTCGAGCGCTCTGTCGCCTATGATGAGGAGCACCTCAACTTCTCTCTCGACAACCTCTGCTTAGAGTATTCAACCTACGGCAAAGGGGATTATCGTGAGAGTGCTCTCCTCTTCAATATCCCCGGCCGGGGCATGGTGGGGGACTTTGTCTATCGTGAACACCGCATCATCAAGGGGAAACCCCGCTCTTTCGCCAATTTGCCCGACTCTTACGGTGACAACCAAGAGTGTACCACCCTTGTAGTGGTCCTCTATGAGAAGCACACCCTTCTCCGCTTAGAACTAACCTACACCGTCTTTGATAAGGCCAATGTAATAACCAGGCGCGCCTCTTTAATCAACGAGGGGGTAGAGAAGGTCGAAATCGACCGCTTCGCCTCTCTCCAATTAGATCTCCCCCGCAGCAACTACAATTTAGTCACCTTTGACGGCTCGTGGGGACGAGAGAGACACCGCCACAGTGCCCCCTTACGCAGTGGCACCCACATTATCGACTCCAAGAGTGGCGTGAGTTCAGCTCAGCACAACCCGGCCCTCTTCTTAACTGAGGAGGGGGGAGATGAATTTAATGGTGATTGTTACGGCTGTAACCTCCTCTACAGTGGAGACCACGCACAAATGGTTGAGCTCTCCCACCGAGGGCAAGTGCGCCTCCTCACCGGTCTCAACCCCGCCACCTTCCATTGGAACCTCTATACGGGGGAGAAGTTCACCACCCCCGAAGCAATTTTGACCTTCTCCCATCAAGGGCTTAATGGGGCCAGTAGCAATTTCCATCGCTTCGTTAACAATCACATTGTGCGGGGAGAGTGGAAGAACAGAGAGCGACCGATCCTCTTTAATACTTGGCAAGCCACCTACTTCAACTTCAACGACACCACCTTACTCAAACTGGCCCGCTCAGCAGCCGACTTAGGGATTGAGCTCTTTGTCTTAGACGATGGATGGTTTGGAACCCGAGACGATGAGACCACCAGTTTGGGAGATTGGAGCACCAATACTAAAAAGCTCCCCGAAGGGTTAGCCCTCTTCTCCCAACGGATCCACTCGATGGGGCTCCTCTTTGGTATCTACTGTGAGCCGGAGATGGTGAGTCGCAAGAGTCACCTCTTCAAAGAGCACCCCGACTGGATAATCACCCTCCCCGAGGGGAACCCTGCAGTGGGACGCTACCAATATATCCTCGATCTCACCAAGGGCGATGTACGTGACTACCTCTTTGACACCCTCTCCACCCTTTGGCGAGTCGCTAAGGTTGACTACGTTAAGTGGGGGATGAGTCGCACCTTTAGCGATCTCCACTCCCTCAACACCTCACTCCCCCAGAGTGAGTTTGGCCACCGCTACATGTTGGGTCTCTATGCCCTTCTCCAAAGATTTGTCGACACCTTCCCCAATATCATCTTTGAGGGGAGTGCCAGTGGCGGGGGGCGTTATGACTTGGGGATGCTCTGTTATATGGGGCAAGCCATGGCCAGCGACAATACCGATCCTTTCGACCGTCTCTCAATCCAAGAGGGGAGTAGCTACCCCTACCCCCTCTCGGTGATGGCTAACCGGGTGAGTGAGAGCCCCAACCACTTAACACTGCGTAGGAGTTCTCTTGAGAGTCGCTTCAACGTGGCTGCTTTTGGATTACTGGGGTATGGACTGGATCTGCTGCGCCTCTCCAAGAAGGAGCGGGAGATGGTGGAGAAACAGATTGCTTACTACAAATTACACCGTCAGCTCTTCCAGTACGGTGAGTTCTTCAGAATAGAGCCCACTGGTAAGAACCAGACAGTGTGGGGGGTGACCAACCCCAACCGCGATGAGATGTTGGTCCTCCTTTTCCAGGAACACGCAATGGCAAGTCCCCCCGAAGATATCTTGAGGATCCCCTTTGCCGACCCCAACCAACTCTACGATGTCACAGTGCGTCTCGAATTTATCGACATAAGGACTTTTGGAACCCTCATCAATAAATTCTCCCCCATTAAGTTACGCAACGAAGGGGCTCTGCAACGTCTGGTGAGTGAGAAGATTGCTCTCCAAAACGAGGTGGAGTTTTACACAGTGGGGGGCGATGTTCTAGCCTACCACGGCATCAGGCTCAACCCGCAGTTTGCCGGCGAAGGGTTTGATGAAGAGACTCGGGTGATGGGTGATTTCTCATCTCGTATCTACCACATAAAGGGGCAACCAAGATGATTCTCCGTTTTAACTTAATAGCTCCGGGAGAGGACTCTCCCGAGATTCTCAAAATGTGTCACGCTATTCGTGACAAGGTTTTCATTGAAGAACAAGAGGTCCCCCGCGAAGTGGAGCGGGATGATAACGACTCGACGAGTGGCCACCTCCTCCTCTCACGGGGCTCAGAGGGGGTGGGCACTTTGCGTATCCGCCTCACTGAACAGGGGATTAAGTTGGAGAGGATTGCCGTTATGGCTAGAGAGCGGGGGAAGAAGTTTGGTCAGCTCTTGATTAAAGAGGGGATAAAACGCTCGCGTGAGCTCTACCCTACTGAGCCAATCTATATCCTCTCCCAGGTGCAAGCTGCCCCCTTCTACGCCTCGCTGGGGTTTGTGGAGAGTGGTGATGAGTATATAGAAGAGGGTAACCGCCTCCATGTGACGATGACCCTCTCCCCAGAAGCTGAAGCGAAAATTTTTACTCTAAAGTAGCTCGAAGACCACTGTAACAGTTGTTGTAATGTCGAGGGTCCCTGCCGGGAGCTGGCTCCCCATAAAGCTATCTTCAGCTGCTGCTTTAGCCATCAATGCCACTGGGGCACTGCGTACATCGGCTGCCGAGTAGTCGTTAACGGTGATTGGTTTGCCAAGCTTCATGCCAGCTGCCCGGGCATAATCACCCGCTTTCTCGATCGCCTTCTCCATCGCTAAGGTGCGACTGGCAACAAACTCCTCACTGGTCTCCTCTTTGGTGAAAGAGACTTGCCCAATTGAGATCCCGCTTAGGGTAGCCAACTGGTCAATCAGGGCCGGCAGGGTCTTCTCAATGTCACGCACTTTAATAAAGAGCCTCTGTTGTACCCTTTGACCAACAAGGATCTGCTCACTCTCTTTCCACCGGTATTCGGGATAAAATTCGAGGGCAGTGGTTTTGAGGTCTTCCTCACCAACCCCTAAAGCAGTGGTCATCTCAAGGAGACGACTAATCTTGGTGTTAACCATCTGTTGGGCCTCATAAGTGGTGTCGGCCAACTCACTGACCGTCACATTTAAGGAGGCCAAATCGGGGGTGACTGTCACTTTACCTGAACCTTGTACGGTTACGGTGCGACTCTTCTCGATTAGAGAGACTCCTTGGCAGCTGACCAAAAAGAGTGCCACTAAAACTACGACTAATACTATACCTATCTTTTTCATAATCATGACTCCTTCTAATTTAATAAATCGCCTCTTTCGAGTGCATAGCGCATAAAATAGCCCTGAGCTATCATCATGATGCCGTTATCATAGAGGCCGTAGCCCATTGAGTCTACCACCTCACTCACCGGGATCTTCAAGATATCGAGCTCCTCATTGGGGTCGAGTTCTTGATCACCAACCTTTTCCACCCCCTCCACTAAAAAGAAAAGGGCACGATTGTTCATGAAGGCCGAGTTGGGGGAGATCTCCCCAATTTGGCTCACCTTTCCGGTGGGGACATACCCAGTCTCTTCTCGCAGCTCCCTTAAAGCTGCCTCAAGGGGATCCTCCCCCTCATCGACTGTCCCGGCAGGGAACTCGATAGTGATCTGATCACTGCCGTGGCGGTACTGCTTTACCATTATGAAGTGGGGAACCCCCTTTTCATCTCTGAACCAGGGGATAACTGTAGCCCACTGGGGAGCATCAACTTCAATAAAAGAGCCCACCCTCCCGTCGGGAGCTTGCCTCTCTACACTGATGACATCAAAGATTGGCCCCTCAAAGAGGGTCTTACGCCCCAAGGTGCTCCATCTCAACTTTTCACTTTTATCCATAAAAATCCATCCTTGCATCCAAATAGGCCCCAATCTTGGCCACCTCCACCGCCTTCCCTAAGTAAGGGAGGTCGAGCTTTAAGGCTAACGCCTCTTCTCCTACGAGGCCCAAAACAGCAATCCGTACCTCTTTACAAAAGAGGAGGCTCCTGAGAGCACTCAAATGGTTGGGGGCGACAATAATGGCACCGGCTAAATCGCTCATCCGCTCATAGAGGCGGTGGTGCTCCTCACCTATTATGGAGGGGGTTCCTATTACTAGGTAGTCGAGGGGCCCCTCCCCCTCCCCTCTATCTCAATGTGGAGACTGCTACGCCCCAGAGCCAGAAAGGAGGTGTGGAGCTCTTGAGAAA
>LSQX01366707.1_pt2 | contig 12098 bp, 15 predicted proteins | sample 654561 | NCBI WGS metagenome assembly LSQX01 (sample SAMN04489861, study PRJNA283612) | anaerobic digester metagenome | isolation source: 4 biogas reactors fed with cattle manure at either 37C or 55C with and... | place: Denmark: Kongens Lyngby | collected 2014 | reverse complement strand
AGAATATAGAGAAAAAGACTATGAAATTAAATTTGAATGCATAAGTAATTCAAAGTATAACGGAAACCTTGGAAATAAATGGTATAGCTTAAATGGTTATTATCCGAATTTAGGATTACCTATGATAGAAGAAAGAAATAAAGGCGATATAGTAAAATATGAGATTTCTTTCAGAAATGATAAAATAACCAAGGTATATCCTCTGTCTATTATACTTGGTGGCGGAGAGATGAGTTATAGCGGTTATGCAAATATAGTGGAATAAAAGAGCAGGATATATATAATAATTGAGCATCAATTTGTATATTATATAGAAAATACAAAGAGATTAGAAAGGTAAAAAACTATGAAAAAGAATAAAATAATGCTCTTTTTATTCCTTATTGCATTTTTTGTTATAATATTTGCTTTGGGTTGTTATGCAGAACCGAATAAAGGATTTTATGATATAATACTGAGAACTTTATTTTTCGGTTACAATAGAAATAAGATAGATAGAGGGTTTGGATGATTTTAGAGTAATCGAACTTTATTTGCTTTCTACAGTATCATCAAGGAGTGCGTATTTATAAATGGACGATTTTAAAATAGCCTGTTTTGATGTTTATTATTATGGAGACAAAGCGAAAGCATGCTCCATAGTATTTCAGGTTAATCCTAATGAAAAAATTATTTCCGGATATGATGAAATTATTGAACAAACCAAAGAGTATATTTCCGGCGAATTCTATAAAAGAGAACTGCCCTGCATACTCAAGGTTTATGAAAAAATTGAGGAAGATATAGGGCTTATTATAGTAGACAGCTTTGTAATGCTTGAAAATGGGAAAAAAGGTTTGGGTGGATACTTATACTATTCATTGAATGAGAGTATACCGGTTATAGGTGTGGCCAAAACCTTTTATAAAGGTTGCGAAAATTATATAGAAGTTTTTATGGGCAAAAGTAAAAGGCCTCTTTTTGTCAGCAGCATTGGGATAAGTTTAAATGAAGCCGGCGAATTGGTTAAAAATTTAAAAGGTGAAAACAGAATCCCCGATATATTAAAAGAAGTTGATCATCAGTCCAGGTCAGGTTTTTCTGCCAAAATAAAATAATAGTATTTCTTATCAATGTGTTTTATCACATTAAATTTCTCAGATAAGAGTGTGATTACTTCCTTACTCGTTCTGTAATTTAATTTACCGAACAGGAAAAATTCAAAAATTTTGAGAAGTTTAATTCTTATATCCTCTCTTTCCAAATCTAAAATAAGGATTTTCCCGCCAACTTTTAATATTCTGTGCATTTCTTTCATTAATTCCGGATGATTGTCTATGTGATGCAATGAGTCTACCATTGTTACAATATCTATGCTTTCTTTCTCAAAGTTTGTGTTCAAAGCATCTCCAATGATAGGTTTTACCTTGCTGTTTTGTTTGACTTTTGCCAGCATGCCCTTGCTTTCGTCTAATACATATATTGTTTGGCAATTGTCGGCCATTACTTCCGCCAATTTACCCGTGCCTCCGCCCACATCTACGACTATTTCATCACCGCGAAGCATCAGCGCATCTTTTATTTCATCTGACTTATCAAAGGCAAATAGTTTCATAAAATTATCATAGTGTCCGGCGACCTTATCAAACTTCTTCATCTGTATCTCCTTATAATAAATTTATAGTTATTATATAACAAATCATTAGTATTTAATAAACTTTTCTAAAAACTTGACGACAAAATTCTAAATGTATTATATTTTTTTCACATAATTTCAAGTAAAACATACTATGCATTGAGTAGTTAATTTTCAAAAGGAGGATATTTATGAATGGGAAAATACCTGTAGCAGGATGTGAAAACACTGAATTGGCCACGGCTTGTGTCCCGTTCCAAATAATGAATCAAGTGTTTACTAAAAGAGAAGCATTAGAAAAAGGGACGCTGTTTCCTGAGTTATATAAACCTTGCTGGAATGTTTATGTTGGGAAGGATAGGGGGCAATGTGATGAGTAAAGAACAATTGTGTGCACTTAAAGAAATAATGGAAGTATCTTTTGTGCTGCAAGAAACAGCATTGTATTTAAACACCCATCCCGATGATGAAAGGGCACTGCGCCTGCACAACAGTACGTCTGCCCAACTTAATCAATTGGAAGCCATGTATCAGGCAAAATGGAGTCCCTTGAGAAATACCGGAATGAGCAGACTTCCCTGGTCATATATAAATGATCCGTGGCCTTGGGAAATCGACTTCACCGACTGTCGTTAGGAGGATAGATATGTGGGTATATGAAAAAAAACTGCAATATCCTATAAGGGTAGATACAACAAATCCGACTTTGGCTGCAATGATAATAGAACAATTCGGCGGGCCCGATGGGGAATTATCTGCGGGACTTCGGTATTTGACTCAAAGATGGACCATGCCTACAAGGCGGGCAAAGGCAACATTAAATGATATCGGCACAGAAGAACTGGCACACTGGGAAATGATAGGTACATTGGTGTGGAAATTGGTTAAAGATGCACCCATCAGCCAGATAAAAGGAACTCCCTTTGAAGCACATTTTGTGAATCACGGTAGAAGTCCTTTTCCCCATGATGCGGCAGGTGCACCATGGACTGCAACTTATATGAATTCAAAGGGTGACTCCATTGCGGATTTGCATGAAGATATGGCTGCGGAAGAAAAAGCACGGGCAACATACCAGTGGTTGATCACTATCAGCGATGACCCGGGTGTAAATGATACATTGAGGTTTTTAAGAGAAAGGGAAATAGTACACTTCCAGAGATTTGGAGAGGCTCTGAGAATAGTACAGGAAAATATGGAATGTAAAAAGGTTTTTTAAAAGGATATTCGTTATTACAATAATATGAATCAGCAGCACAAAAAAACGTTTTGATCTGAAATCCAAGACAATATATCGTCGATTTCAGATCTTTTCATTCATTATTATATTCACTTTACTTGCCTAGCTGCATATCTTATATGGTATAATTATGACAATATAATATCTGAGCACGGGCGAAAGGTAATGATGGCAATAAAAATGAAACATCCTATGGAAATTTTTAAAATGGAAAAAAGTGATATAAATGATGCCCTTGACTTAGTATGGGAAGTGTTTGAAGAATTTGAAGCCCCGGATTATTCCGATATTGGAATAGACGAATTCAAGAGTTTCATTAATTACAGTTCTGTTATCGGCAAGTTTGATAAGGGCGAGTTGAATTTTTGGGGAAGCCGGGACAGTGGAGGTAATTTAACGGGCATTATAGCTACGAGGGGTGAAAGTCATATTTGTCTGTTGTTTGTAAAGAAAGAATACCATAGACAGGGTATAGCAAGGAGTTTGTTTGAAATTATAAAAGAAGAATGCAGCCGGTGTGACATGGATAGAATCACCGTCAATTCATCCCCCTATGCAATTGAGGCTTATCATAGAATGGGTTTTGTCGATACTGACAGTGAGCGTACTATTAAGGGTATCAGGTTTACACCTATGGTTTATAAGCTTAAGTAGTGTGCAAAAGGATTGATTTTTAAAACAGTGTGAGGGGGAATTGAATGAATTATTTATTTCAAGGATTTCTACTTGGCTTGGCTTATGTGGCTCCTATAGGAATGCAGAATATGTATGTTATCAATTCAGCTATTAAAAGCGGCAAGGGAAGAGCTTTCCAGGTGGCACTCATTACTTCATTTTTCGACATTTCCTTAGCACTGGCATGCTTTTTTGGCCTAGGAGTGATAATGGACAGGCTGCCTTTTATAAGATATTTCATCTTGGCCGCCGGTTCAGTTGCGGTAATATATATTGGCTATAGCTTGGCTAAATCCACTCCTGTCCTTGATGAAAATGTTGAAGTGAACCAGCCTATTACAAGGGTTGCCTGGATGTGCTTTGCAGTGACTTGGCTGAATCCTCAGGCAATAATTGACGGCTCCTTGTTATTAGGCGGCTATAGAGCATCGCTGCCGGCCTTTGCATCAAGGTTTTTTATCGGGGGCGTGGGGATGGCGTCTCTGGGATGGTTTCTAACTCTGGTTATTGTAATATCCATTTTCAAATCGGCAATAAATGAGAAAACTCTTCGTTATATCAATATCATCTGCGGTTCCATAATCATATTCTATGGCCTGAAACTGGCGTATTCGTTTGTGAGGTTGTTTATATAGAGCTATATATAATTCATGTTTATATGTATTATATGGCAGCAGGAGTTCCGTAATTAGAACCTCTAAACTCACTCCGGGCGAAATCAAACCCTCACCGAAGATGCAGTGATCTGTGATCATAAACAATTCTACCATTACTTGTGATTTCGCTTTTCCTACGTTTCGTGAAGAGGTTCTATGATTCCTACACAATGCTGCCTCTTATAATACATAACGAACATTCAATATATATCCCATACATAAAGGGATGCATGTTTGGCGAATATGTACGTGTCATATTACCAAATCCTCTTAAACCCCCACTCATCCCATTTCCATAAACTTATTTCCTGCTGATTGGGATCGGTGTAACTGCCTTCTTTGACAACTAATTCATTTTCACCGTCTCCGTCAATGTCCATAAGGGAGGCATTGATTATTGGATAATCTAAATTTGAAGACTGCCATATAGGTTTCAATGTACTATCTTCAATTCTATAGATAAAAAGATGATTCTTCACACTCGTGTCATCTTTATCAACCCAAAATGGCTTATAGGGGCCATAGCTGCCTTCCTTCCATACTGATAAACATAGCTCAGGTTTGCCATTGTTGGTGGCATCGCCAATAAAAAAGTCATCTATCCACCAATTTTCGGGGGACTTCCAAATAATTTTTGTGCCCACTCTCACCACCAAGCATCCATCCTTTAGTGTATAGTTTTCGGTTATGCCGTTTTCATCAAGGTCATATTGGAGATTTTTTATAAGCCTACACTTGCGTGGCGTTTTACCGACAGTCAATACATGCTTTTTCCCTTCCTTGAAGGCCTTTCTTCCACTGTCCCACATAGGGACGGTTTCAGGATCCAAAGATAACCCAAGTCTATCTATGATTTTCTGACCTGCTTGTCCTCCCAAAATTATAGGCTGAGTTTCGTCATTTATATATAGAGGTGTAAATTCTATTCTTTCAACACCTTTTTTACCTATGTAAATATTCACGGCTACACTTTCCCGGGTTTCTTCAGACCAAAGCTGATCAAAAATAAAGTTGCCCAAACTATAAAGGATATACTTTCCCTTGTATAATTCGGCTTTCTGCACCACATGGGGGTGGCTGCCTATAACTAAATCCGCCCCGGCATCTATGGCCAGATGGGAATAATATACCTGCTTTTCATCCGGCTCCGGCGCGTATTCAGTACCCAAATGCAAATATGCAATCACAAAATCGGCATTTTTTGCTGCATTTATAATGGAAGTTTTCATATTATCGGAATTCATGGCTGCTGTACCCGGTTCGCTGCCGGCATTATAATTTTCAGGCGCAATATTGGAGTCCGAGAAGGCCAAAAAGGCAAGTTTATAACCGTTTATATCCGCATATCGCGGTTCATAGGCTTCTTTTTCGTTTTTACCGGCACCGATATAGTCTATACCGGCATTTTTTAGATAAAGAATGGTATCCCTTACCCCGTTGGCGCCGAAATCAGGCAGGTGATTATTAGCCAGTGAAAGTATATCAAAACCTGCCTTTTTGAGGGCAGATGCCATGACAGGGTCAGCCCGCAGTATCATTTCCTGTATTTTAATATGTCTACCCGGAGTTATTGGGTTTTCTAAATTCCCGAAAGTAATGTCACTGCTTTGTAAAATCCATTCGGTATATTGAAAGGGGAAACCGGGGTCATTGTGTTCATTTATTTTTTGTGCCACATACCGGGAAAGCATTATGTCTCCTACAGCAACTAAACAGATAGGCTCATTTTTTTCCGTAAGTCTCAATTGTGCCCTTTTAAAGGATTTAAAATCATCGTATATTCTGTTAACACGGTTATTTTTCACATAATAGACAACACAAAACAGGCCCGCAATAAGGAGGCCTGTCAGTATCAGTTTGCCCTTATTTCTCATTGAGCAATAGAGGACTTGGTCCAGTCGGCCATGGGCGGCGTTTCACCTGCGTTTAATATTTCATGCCACTTTTTATCGGTCAGGCGATCATTTAAAGGCCATTGAAATTCATAATGCGAGTAAACCCCGCCTTTTGCAATCCTAAGGCTGCCGTCTATGGGAACTACGGCATATATATCATAGATTAATCCTGTAGCTTCCTGAAGCACGCTTCCGTTAGGATCTGTGGCCACATCGGCAATCAGCGCCGCCGGATTATCATATGAGGCTGAATGGTGGTCAATGCCCTTATCCCCTAAAGCCTCCAGCCAGAAGTGTTCAAGCTGGCCTCCATAGGAACGGATCAAATCGTATTCCTCATCGGTAGGGGATATATCTGATAGTTCTTTTTCAGATATGGTTTTTAAAGAAAGGGCTAAGTATTCCAACCTATCCAAACTTTCTTTATCTTTTTCAGCTATCAGTTGGCGGCTTGACAGGCCTTCTTTTGTCATGTTTATGAGGGCAGCCAGTCTGGCATAGAGCTTGGGATTCGGTTCCACATAGCCCCTGTCATCCACTCCCGGCATGCCGCCGCCCATTTCGGCATAAACCTGCTTGGCATAAAGTATTGTGTCATGTTTGAGTTCAGTCCAGCTGGATAGAAATGTATTCAGTTCTTTTCTCTGCCAGGCTTTGTTTTGCATAAAGGATGGATACCCTTCTTCTTTATTACCTGTAGAAGTATTTAAAGTATAGAGCCAGCTCCAATAAAGGTTCTGTGTCCAGGTTTCCTCATTTGCGCTTTTGATATGGCTTTGCAGCTTTTCCATGTTTTCCGGGTATCCTTTGTAATTTGTTTCACCCAAGTCTTTTAAAATGGAATAGGCTTCTTCCGAACCAAATGCCGCCGGAATATCCAATGCTTTTGGCAGCATTCTTCTGTTTCCCTCTTCATTTTCTTTTACCTCACGATAGACTAACCGCTGGAATATAGAGGCATCTAAAGTAAACCTTTGCCCCATAAAACGAAAACCTTTAATCTCTGATTCACGGTCCGGTTGTATACTCTCATCAAAAATGGGTATTGAATTTATCATTGGCGGTTCCAATTCAGCCGCTTTTTTTAGAAAGTTCTGCCATTTATCATTATTTTCTGCAAGTTCCTTTAGATCAAATTCGCTGCCATATACATTCTCTAAAATGTCCCTATATTGGGGATATGATAAGTCATCGCTTTTGCCTACAAAGAAGCAGGTTGGCTGATAGATTCTATCCCATCTTTTTAAATTATCATCTTTACCGAGGGCCAAAGTTATTAAAGCCGCTGATTTTGTCTCTTCCTCGTCTTTCAAACGGAAGGTTATTCTGCCGTACCACATCATTGTTTTAAAATATGTACGCAAGGTTTCGTCATCATCGTAATGCCCCCTGGGTATGTACTGGGAATAGTCTTCCATGGGGACATTAAGCAAATCTGTATCCCGGCCTGAACTCATGAGGGGAGAAATTTTGATGCCTTCATGGCTTTTAATAAGGCTTAATTCCTGATCTACCTCTCTTTTTATTTCTTTTGGAACAATTGCATTCAGGTTTAAAAGCCGGCCTGCCACTGCAAAGAAACCCAAATTTCTGAGGGCAGCATTTTCCCATTCGGTGCTCTTGAGGGCCTCGTACTGGTTTCCAGACTCTGTAATCATGGACTCGGTTAATTCCTTTAATTCCTCATATAAATTATCTTTTTCGATTACCCTGAGCAGGTGGCTGAAAAAAAGATGATAGTTATGCAGCATGGAATCTGTGGTGATAAAGCTGGGTACAGGTTCATAGGAGTTAATTTCATAGAGGGAAAAGAATTCTCTGTGGTCACCGGGAACTACAACAAAACCGTTTTCTATAAGGAGTTTTTCTGCTTCCTCTGAAAATTCGAACATTTCTGTATTAGTTATGTTGCTAAGCCCCGGTTCAACTTTATATGGTGCGATTTGGGGAGTAGCTTCAACGGTTGCTTCTTTATAAGCAGCAAAATCAGAGGTAATTACCATAGGCGGTATAGTCACATTTATAGTATGCGCCGGTTCTTCTTGAGGTAAATCTTTTGTACATCCGGTCATGATTAAAATAAGCAGAATTATGCAAAGTATCATTGACAAATTTTTATATATTCTTTTCACAGGTATCCTCCTTTTACCAAATAAATACTATTATATAGACGGTTTGCATTCTAATAAGTTTTATGCATATTGGAAAATTATATTATTCTGCGGGTCAATACTATTGTAACATTTTTAGCCCATATAAAGGGTATTTGCTATAATTATTGAAAACAACCAGCCTTTTCGTTAATATTATAGGGAGCCTTATTAATAATGGATTATATAAATTAATATATTTGACGGGAGATTATTTATGATAAGAAATGTTTTACTTGATTTAGATGACACTATACTTGATTTTCATCAAGCCGAAAAAATAGCCCTAACTAAAACGCTGGAACACCTTGGTATAGAACCTGAAGAAAAAATATTGGCAAGATACAGTGTATTGAATCTAGAACAATGGAGGTTATTGGAGCAAGGTAAACTGACACGTAAAGAAGTAAAGGAGCGGCGTTATAAACTATTGTTTGATGAAATAGGTGCCGATTGTTGTGCAGCATCTGCCACCAAATACTATGAGAATTTACTTGGCGTGGGGCATTATTTTATTGATGGCGCCGAGGAGCTTTTAAAAATACTGTCGAAGGATTATCGTTTGTACCTGGCTTCGAACGGTACGGCGGCAGTCCAAAAATCAAGGATAAAAAGTGCGGGTATAGCGAAATATTTTGACGATATTTTTATATCCCAGAAAATTGGTTTCGATAAACCTGATATTGAGTTTTTTAATTACTGTTTTTCAAAGATTATGGATTTTAAAAAGAGTGAGACCGTGATTGTGGGTGACAGTTTGACATCAGATATAAAAGGTGGGAAAAGCGCAGGAATAACTACCGTATGGTTAAATCCCAAAGGGCTTCCCTATGTCTTTGACATTGAGCCTGATCACATAATCACCGGACTTATGGATTTGACTTCGCTGCTAAAAGGATTATAGAAAGGCATATCGTATTATTTTATATCAAACGGGTTTTTGGTATAATAATACTATATAAAATAAATAGAAAGTAGGAATCAGCATGCTAACAAAATTTAATGAGGTAAAGGATAAGCATTTTAAAACACTGGATTTGTACGCTCCTATAGTGGCCAGGGTTCACGGCGGAAACCATCCGGAATTCTACAAAGTTCATGAAATATTTAAATCAATTAAAGTAAAATTGCAGGATGCAAAAGCAGGGAGCCTAAATTTGCATGATGAATTCGCAGAGCTTCGAAAGATAACAAATGACTATACAATTCCCGAGGACGTATGTGAAAGTTATGAAGCCGTATACAAAATGTTGGAGGAATTAGACAAGATCTATAATGAATAAAACTGTTAAAGTCTTAGTTTCAGCAATTGTAAAAGCTTGATATTTGTGTCGAATATCGAACACTGAGTACGTTAGAAAGGAAAGAATATTGCAGAGATTTATATTAGGTAAAAAAAATCAAATAACACTGCTTGGCGGAATTTTAATTGTAGCTGCATTTATCGGTGAGTTTGGATTAAAGAATCATGAAGTATCATTTTGGGCTTTCTCCATAGCTTCTGTTTTGGGTGTGGCACCCATTGCTGTTCAAGCTTATCAGGCACTTAAATATAAAGTTGTAAGTATAGATGTATTGGTAACCGTAGCGGTTACGGGGGCATTTTTAATAAATAACGTTGAGGAATCGGCTATAGTCACATTCTTATTCCTTTTCGGTGCTTATCTTGAACAGCGGACTCTTAATAAAACACGTTCGGCTATTAAAGAACTAACCGAAATGGCGCCGGAAAGCGCCTTAAAACAAATGTTAGAAGGGGAATTTGAAGAAGTTGAAGTGGACGAAGTTGATGTGGGAGATATTTTGCTTGTGAAAACCGGCGCAAAGGTGCCTGTTGATGGGACTGTTCTAAAAGGAGAGGGCCACATCAACGAAGCAAGCATCACAGGCGAATCTGTACCGGTAGGCAAAAAGGCGGATTCCAAGGTATATGCAGGAACCATTTTAGAAAACGGTACCATACAAATAATAGCCGACAGGGTAGGAGAGGATACTACTTTTGGAAGAATCATTGAATTGGTGGAAGAAGCACAGGATTCAAAGTCTGAGGCGGAACGGTTCATTGATAGATTTTCCAAATACTACACCCCCGCAGTTTTAGTTCTCGCTATCATTGTATGGGCTTTTTCCCGAAATATTGAACTTGCAATCACTGCCCTGGTACTGGGGTGTCCGGGTGCATTGGTTATCGGTGTGCCTGTTTCAAACGTTGCAGGCATCGGCAACGGGGCGAGGCATGGTGTTCTTTTAAAAGGCAGCGAAGTAATCAATGATTTTAGTAAAGTTGATGCAATAGTATTTGATAAAACAGGCACATTAACTATAGGAAATCCCAAAGTAGCAGATGCAGAGTTTTATTCTGACGATATGGATGAAATATTAGGTTACATTGCCAGTATTGAAAGCGAATCTGAACACCCTTTGGCTAAAGCGGTAGTGGAATATTTAGGTGTGAAAAAACTTTATAGCGTAGAAAACACAAATGTGGTAAAAGGCGGCGGGATAGTTGCCATGGCAGACGGTCACAAAGTGGCAGTGGGGAATGTTGCCCTGATGGTGCAGGAAAATGTACACATAAGTAAAAAAGCGAGTGAGGACATAGCTCGTTTTGAAAAAAAGGGAGATTCACTTGTTCTTTCATCAGTTGATGGTGAATTAAAAGCCTTGATAGGCATACGAGACCAAATACGACTCGGTGTAAAAGAAGACTTAAGCAAATTAAGAGGTTTGGGTGTGAAAAGCCTGATAGTCCTTTCCGGAGACAACCAGGGAACCGTTGATTTAGTAGCTGAAGAGTTAGGCCTTACAGAAGCTCACGGACATATGCTGCCGGAAGATAAATCCGCATACATTGCAGATTTACAAGCCAAAGGTAAAATAGTCGCATTTGTTGGAGACGGTGTAAATGACAGCCCTTCACTGGCCTTGGCAGATATAGGTATAGCCATGGGAGGGGGAACGGATGTTGCTATAGAAACCTCGGATGTTGTACTTATGAATTCGGATTTTGGCCGTTTGCCCCATGCCTTGGGGCTGACTAAGGCAATAGCGAATAATATGATGCAAAACATTATAATTGCAGTAGGCGTGGTGTTATTCTTGCTTGCCGGACTGTTTTTTAGCAATTGGATGAACATGTCCATAGGTATGCTGGTTCACGAAGGCAGTATTTTGGCAGTAATTTTAAATGGTATGAGACTGCTGAGGTACACTTATAAAAAGTCATAGGAATTGTAATATAGATGATGTGATGCGGCTAAAAGATTTAGTATTATATGAAAATATAAATATAAAGAAAACAAAGGAGAGAAGATAATGCATAAAGCAACTATTCAATTGGGGACACTTACATGCCCTTCATGTATGCAAAAAATCGATAAGGCGGTAAAATCTTTGGAAGGCGTTGATAAAGAGAGCGTAAATGTTTCATTTAACACGAGCAAAGTGAAATTGAATTTCGATGGGGAGAAGGTTGGAATTGAAGAAATAGAAAAAACTATCACTGCATTAGGATATGATGTAAAGAAATCCCAGGTTAAGGCTGAATAGCAGAAAATTGTGCAACAACAATTAGTATTGGCGATATTTTGCGTATGCTAAACGGTGTTATACTACCGATATATATTGCACGGCAGCAGGAGTTTTGGAACCTGAATTTCGAAACTCACGACCGGCGAAATCAAAATTTACTCGTTGCAACTAAATAACTTGATGTGGGCTCTTACACCGGTGCTCTGATTTCGCTTTTCCTGCGTTTCGTTAAGTAATTTTACGGTTCCTACACAATGCTGCCTCTACAATATATAATCGATTGCACGATAACTGTAGCATATCTAAAAAACATATCTAAGCAGAAATTTTGTGGAG
>LSQX01163615.1_pt1 | contig 12098 bp, 10 predicted proteins | sample 654561 | NCBI WGS metagenome assembly LSQX01 (sample SAMN04489861, study PRJNA283612) | anaerobic digester metagenome | isolation source: 4 biogas reactors fed with cattle manure at either 37C or 55C with and... | place: Denmark: Kongens Lyngby | collected 2014 | reverse complement strand
GCATGGCACAGGCGCAAAAAGCCGCAGGGAAGCCGTCTGCGGCCTTCTGGACCGCAGCCATCGCGGCATCCGTTAAGGGAATCGATTTGCTTGTGCCCGGCCCCGCCGCCTTCCGGGTCATAACCCTCCTGCGCTTCGTTCTGCTGGAAAGCCTGATCAACGCCGCGGTCATCTATGCCGCGTGCCGCGCAATCCCCAGGGCTTCAGGCAAGCCGGCGTTTGCGATCCGCCCCGCGGCGGCGGCCGGGGCTTATCTGCTGGCGCTGGGCTTGCAGGCTGTATTATAGTCCGGGAAAAAAGCTTTGAATGCTACCGTTGGTATTCAGGGATTCAAATCACGAATATAATCGGCTTGACTCGTTCTATGTCATGAAATGCATATTCTCCGTACAATGCAGCTTGCGAAGGGTTCTTTGGCCGATTGAAAACGACCCGTACACCAAAGAGGGTGTAACCAGAAAAGCAGAACGCAGCTTATGCACGCAATAGATAACTGCATCCGATGGAATAATGAAAAGCGAACCAAACTGGTACTTGGAGGACAAAGCCAGTTTATGTGTCTCGCCTATTCAGGTTATGCTTCTCAAAAAAACGCCGGATTTTTTGTCCACACACCCGCAGCTTCTGGTTACAACAAGAATACTTCTTTTTTATAGTTTGTCATGTTGTCGGCGCGTTCCTTGCCCACGCGGACACTGTCCTCGATGCGGAAGCCGCGCTTTGCTTGATTATCACCCATAAAGATATCGATGCAATAAGTCATATTTTCTCGAAGGAGATAGTTTGAGTTACGCTCAATCCACGGAGGCTCGCCTTCCATCAGCCCAGTGGCATGGCATGGTCCATACAGCAGCCAGCTGGCATGGCCATTGTTTTCCATAGTCTGATAATAACGCCTGGCTACCTCGCCGGCATTGTTGCCGTCATACAGCTGACTGACCAGCACCTCATGTGCCTCATAGCCCGCCTTGATCGCATCCAGGTACTTCTGTTCGGGTTTCCCAAAGAACACCGGCCGGCCAATTGTCGAGGCATAGCCCTCATAGCGGGCGCCAATTTGCAGCATCACCATGTCGTTCTTTTCAATCACCTTATGGCGCGCCCGGCTGATAGCCTGGTTGCCACCAGCGCCTGCCAGCATCCACATCGGATAGGCCTCATTTTCGGCACCATACTCATACATCGCAGCACAGGCCAGACCGCGTACCTGAAGCTCGGTCATCCCAGGGCGGATATTGGCCAATACATAGTCAAAGGCCTTGGAAGTAATCATCCCGGCATGTCGCATGCAGGCTATCTCATTGGGAGTTTTAATCATGCGCAGTTCCATCACCAGCTCATCACCCCTGACCAGGGCCACCTGGCCAAAACGGGACAGCGATGTTTCAATTTCGCGGTAGGTGCTGTGAGGAATCAGATTGAAGCCCGCAATGGCGAAGCGCTTGATACGCTTGCCACCCGTGATTTCATCCAGCATCATGTCGATGGTGTCCAGTTTTTCACCCGGATACTCGGGGTTGGAGGACTCACGGAAGGCCGCCAGGCGGCGGATGCTTTGTATGCGCGAACGATCCGAAGCATATGTATAACTTTCCGGTCCGATGAGAAGTACCGTTTCGCCCTGCCGTGGGATTAAAACCCCGCAACTTTCAAAGGACGGCCAATAGTCACAGTAATAGCGGGCGAACTGCGGCTCGGCCTCATTGCCAAAAGCGAGCAAGGCATCTACATCCTGCTGGTCCATCAGTTTCTGGGTGGATGTAATCCGGTTTTTAAACTCCTGGTCCGAAATAATGGGTCTTTGCATGTTTTCCTCCTGTCAGCAGTTGTAATCCAGCCATCTGGCAGGGTTGTCAATCAACATCAGGCCAATCTGATCTTGCTTCACACCAACCTCAAGCAGCATCGGGACGATGTGCCTGAGAACATGGTCATAGCCCCAGCCGCCATAGGCGTGCAGCAAGGATTTCAGGCATATGTCACAGGACATCAGAATCTGCTTCTCATATCCCTTGTCGATCATCTTCTTGAGCAGATGCACCCTCTCCCAATCCGTGACAAAACGACCGGAGCCCGGTTTCACGTCCCAAAGGTCGGTCGCCATCTCCTTGCCGAAATTATCAAACTCCACAAAAACACCCATATCAAGCAAACGGAAGATATAATCCTCGCGGTTTTCCACATCAATATGGCAGATGACGACTTTCTCCGGCGCGATGCCGTGCTGCTTGACGATGTCCATCGCCTCAATCCCTCGCTCAGACCATGGATTAATGTGGATCATCAAGGGGGCATCGGTCCGCGTCTGTGCGCGACAGGCTGCGGTCAGGGATTTTTCTTCAAAAGGATACATCACATGGCTGACCCCGATTTCTCCGATGACGCCAGCGCGGATCTGTGTATGGCCGATACCGTGGTTGACCTCCCTGACAATCTGTTCTTCGATTTCATTCTGGGACAGGTCAAACGCAGCTGACTTCTGCGAACCTTCTACATAAAATCCAGCACCCATGATGATGTTCAGGCCGGTTTTTTCGGCAATCTCAATCATCAGCTCCGGGTCACGCCCCAAACCGATCGTTGTCGCGTCAACAATGGTTTTTCCGCCCGCTCGCTTGAAATAAAGGATTTCATCAAGTTGCGTCTTCGAATCCATCATCTGGACATTGTCAAGGAGTGCAAAGGGGTTGCGCCTGAGAATCCCCAGTTTATCGATGGTCACCCTATCCCGTGACATATTTTTCAAACTGATTTCTTCCGGTTCGGCGAAGAAAACACTCATGTCGATGAAGATATGTTCGTGCGGTGAGACTATTCCCAGGCAGTCCGCCGGAATCTTACCATTAACGGTCATGACAGGCATTAAACTCACTCCCTTCCTAATGGGGTTGCCATGCATTTTGGCATGGCAACCCCGGAGTATCGCGCTTTGCTTAGTAGTTAAATTCCTCTACGTTGTCGGGACCAAAGGTCAAGGCCTTGCCCAGCAGTAGTTCCAGGCCTCCATCGTCCTTATTGATGACAAAGTTTTTCTCGCCCAGATTGCTGGCGAAAACAACCCCGTCAGCAGGAGACAGGGAACCGTCCAGAACAGCCACAGCGGCTTCAACCGATAGGTAGCCTAGATTGTTCACATCCCACAACACACCGTAATCCATGGGGTTTTCTTCGTCCAAGATGTAGTCCACAATGCCCATAGGCGTAGCCAAACCAGTGATGACCACCTGGGGTTTCTGTCCGATGACAGAGTTCCAGGCCGCCGCCAACGCTGGAGTGGACATGGAGGATGTGCCGATGACCGCGTTGATCTGGGAGCCATCTGTGGCGCCGCCGGAGAGGGCGATGGTTTCGTTGGCAGCGTTCTGGGCGGCCGTCTCGTCAGAACCGGGGGTCCAGATATCCGGCCCGAGGTAGCCGACTTCGTCTGCATTCACGGTAATCCAAGGATAGGTTTCAGAGATGTACTTCTCAATCGCTAGAATCCACTCATTCTGGTTTACATCCAGGCCGGAGCCGGAGATGATGGCCAAACGTGCTGTGGTATCATCGCCAAACTCGAATTCCTTCAAGCCGTTTGCGATGACGTCTACCAAAGCCACGCCAATATCCATGGCAGTGGCCGGATTGACATAGAAGTCACGGGCATCATTGACAGTGTCAGCGTCAAAGGTTAAAACCTTGACACCTTTGCTCATGAACTCCCGCAGCGTTGGGGCGATACCCTCCGCATCAGCGGGAGAAACGATAATGGCGTCAAAGTTCGCGGACATCCAGCCAGTCAGGATTTCCACCTGTTTGGCATTGGTCGCTTCGGACTGGCTGGGGCCATCATAGACAAGTTCAACCCCCAGCTCCTTGGCAGCCTTCTCGGCGCCAACGAAGCATCCGTCAAAATAGTTCTCACCCTTGAACTTGGGCAGCATGCCGATCTTATAGGTCTTCTTCTCGGCGAGCGCGACACCTCCGATCATCGTCAGGACAAAAGTCAGTACCAGCAACAGGGCAACCAGTTTCTTCATTACCTTTCCCTCCTTTATTTTTCACGCGTCTTATACGGAACGCGCGGATCCCTTTGTTGGGTTTGTTCAATCGGTTCAGCGAGATTGCTTGCTGGAAGCCAGGAGCCTTTCTTTTCCGCGCAGCTGCAACTCCCGGCGGTTGAGCAGTTCAAATGTGATTAAGCTGATGAGCAGCACGATGCCCAGGATAATGCGCTGCTGGGTCTGGGGCAGTAGAATTATATTCATACCCCCCTTGAGGATGCCGATGATGCTCACCCCTAATACCGTGCCTAGGATGGTACCCCGGCCACCTGATATGCTGGCGCCGCCCAACACACAGGCGATGATTACTTGCATCAGGTAGGGATCAGCCGAGTCATACTGGATTGTGGAGAAGCGGCCAGATAAAACCAGACCCGCTATAGCAAAGATAACACCGGAGAACATATAGGTCATTTGCTTGGTCTTGATCGTATCAATACCCGAGAAACGCGCGGCATTTTCGTTCAGGCCGATCGCGTACAGGGTTCTGCCATAACTGGTTCGGGATAATGTGATGTGGATTGTGGTGGCCAGCAGCAGGAAGATCCACAGCTGGGTAATGATGCCCAGGATGCGGCCAGAGCCAAAGAACAGCGCGATGCTGGTGGCGGCCACATTTGTACCATAACCAGTTCCAAGTACGGCACCTTGGGTGATGCCCCGAAACAGGTACATCGTTGCCAATGTGGATATCAGGGGCGGCAATTTGAGTTTGGCGACCATGAAGCCGTTGAAAGTCCCGCATAACAGTCCTATTAAAAGGGTGACAGCAAGGCCCAGCAAAGGCGTGGTGGCATGAGCAACCATGCCGCCAATGGAGGAAGAGAGCGTCAGGATGGCACACATCGAAAAATCAATACAGCCCATGATGATCAGCATCGTCAATGGCAGTGCCATGATGCCGATTTCGGCAGTGAGCTTGATGGTGTCAACGATTGTTCCGGTGGAGAAAAACAAGGGGTTAATTAATCCAAACAGCAGATAAAGCAAAATGGCAATCAGGGCTAGCGCGGTGTTGTAGGTAAATTTAATCGGAAGACGTTTCTGGTTTGTCATGCGCTTGCCCTCCCGCTTTCCGGGTTTTTAGACTTCCTGCCACGATAGGTTTTGAAGTTGCGCAGCGCGCTGATGATGATGGCTGCGACGATGATAGTGCCTGTGAGAAGATCAGTCCAGTAGGTATTGATGCCAAGCTGCGTGAGTGCCGGTGAGATGATGGCAAGTAAAAGGGCACCCAGCGCAGTGCCGTAAACATTGCCCGAGCCTCCCACCGCGCTGGTGCCGCCGACGATGACCGCGGCGATGATTTTCATCTCCAGGTTGTTACCCACGGTGGTCGTTACACGGGTTCCCTGGGTGGCCAGGATGGTGGCGCTGAAGCCCAATAGGGCACCGGCGATGAGGTAGGTGACGATGAGCGTATTGTCGACATTGATGCCGGCATAGACAGCACCCTGACGGTTGTTGCCGATGGCATAAAGTTTTTTTACAAAGCGGGAATACTTGAAAAACAGCACAGAGATGACCAGTAGTACAAGCCCAATCACCACAGACAGCGGCAGCAGACCAAACAGGTTCGCCTTGAAGGTAAACCAGGTCCAGTTAGAACGCAGGTTGTAGATTGAGCCCTCCAGCAGCAGCAGCAGCAATCCGTAATAAATCTGAGTGGTTGCCAAGGTGATGACCATGGAGGGGATTTTAAACTTCGCCATCATAAGGGCATTGAAGCCACAAAGCAATGCACCCGTGAGGATACCCACCGGCAGGAAGACATACAGCGGGATGCTGCGATCGATCTTGCTAACCGCGGCCATAACGATGGCAATGACCGAGATGACAGCGCCAAAGGAAATGTCGATGTTGCCGGTGAGGATGATCATGGTCATCCCGATGCCAGCAATGAACAGATAACTGAACACTCGCCCTATGTTCATAAGGTTTTGCAGGCTGTAAAATCCGCTGGTACCACCGGCGGTAAAGTACAGGGCAATCAGGACCGCCAACAGTAGCATCGCCAGGAAGCCCTCCGTCTTCATCCGGGGCCGGAGCTTGCTTTGTGCAATTGTTTTCTCACTCGTGGTCATTGTTCCGTGTCTCCTTCCTGGGATTGGACCACGGGGCAGGAGTCCTCTGTACCCAGAGCGACACGCAGAATGTCCTCCTGGGTAACACTACCACGATGGAATTCCTTGAGAATCCTGCCGCTGTTCATCACATAGATCCGGTCGCACATGCCCAGCAACTCCGGCAGTTCCGAGCTGATCATCAAGATAGACAGGCCCCCCTTGACGAGGTCACCAATCAGACGGTGAATCTCCGCCTTGGCGTTCACATCTACTCCGCGGGTGGGCTCGTCCAGGATCAGGATCTTTGGCACCAGCGCTGTGGCCTTGGCGACTGACACCTTTTGCTGGTTGCCGCCGGAAAGGTTTTCCACCACAAAATCGGGAGCCGGCGCTTTGATGTCAAATGACTGGATAGCTCTTTTACCCATCTCCCTTTCTTTTTTGAAATCGATGAAGGATAGACGGGAAACCCTGTCCAGTTGGGGCAGGGTCACATTCTGCTTAATGTCCATGCCCAATACCAAACCATATTTGCCCCGGTCCTCAGAGACATAAACCACCCCGACTTCCTTGGCATCCTTGTAGTTCTTGATGTGTACAGACTTTCCGTCAATGTGAGTGGTGCCTGATGAGATCCTGGCAAACCCGCAAATGGCATGCGCCAGCTCAGTCCGCCCTGCACCCGTCAGTCCGCTGAGGCCCACGATCTCGCCCTGGCGAATGGTCAGACTAATGTCCTTCAACAAATCGCCTTGGTAGAGATTGTTCACCTCCAGAACCGTTTCGCCAATCTCAACATCCGCCTTAGGATAGTAACTTCCCACCTCCCGCCCCACCATGTCAGCTACTAGGCGGTTTTTGTTGGTATCCCTCACATTACTACAGGAGATGAACTCACCATCCCGGATGACCGTCACCCGGTCGCAGATCTGGAAGATCTCTTCCAACCTATGACTAATATAGACAATCGCTACGCCTTGCATGCGTAAGGTTCGGATGATGTCAAACAGGGCGTCTACCTCCCGGTCGGCCAGGGATGCGGTGGGTTCGTCCATGATGAGAATCTTGGCGTTGAATGTCAGCGCCTTGGCAATTTCCACCAGCTGCTTTTGTGCCATGCTGATCTCCTTAACCTTTTGGTTCAGGTCCAGGCTGACATTCATACGGTTCAGGATTTCACCTACTTTTACCACCATCCCCTGGTAGTCCAGGATGGGTAGAAAGCCGAATTTCTTGCGAATCATCTCATGATTCAAGAACATGTTTTCCAGGATGGTCATCTCGTTGAACAGCGAGGTCTCCTGGTACATGATAGCGATACCCTTATCAAAGGCATCATTGGGATTGGCGATGTCAATGACCGCACCGTTCATCAGGATTTCGCCGCTGTCCTGTTTATATATTCCAGTGACAACCTTCATCAGGGTGGATTTGCCAGCACCGTTTTCCCCGCAGATGGCGTGTACCTCGCCCGGCCTGATGGAAAAAGACATGGCGTTGAGCGCGCGCACACCAGGGAAACTTTTGTTGATCTCTCTTAGTTCCAGAATATTGCTCATACTTCTGGGGTTCCCTCCGAAATCATGAAATTTTTCGCTTCATCAAAGAAAGCGAGAATGTTCTCAACCGGTGTGTCAGGCTGGATATTATGGGCAGGCGCGATGATGTATCGGCTTAAGTTGCCAGCGGACCGGATACATCGTCGCACCTCGGCCCGCACATCCTCCGTACTGCCGTTTGGCAAGATATTCTGAACATCCACGCCGCCGAAAAAGCTAATCCTGCCCTCATATTTTTTGCTCAGACTGGAAAGTTCCATGCCTGCCGCAGCTGGCTGAAGTGGATTCAGGAAGTCCAACCCAATTTCAATATACTCTTCAATCAGGGGCTCCACCGCACCGCAAGTATGATAGGCAATCTTCAGCGAAGGTTGTTTCTGCTTGAGGTTGGCAAAAAGACGTTTGTAGCGGGGCTTGAAATGCCTACGCCACAGTTCAGGGGAGATCATCAGGTTGGATTGGGTGCCAAAATCATCCCCAGCCCAAATCATATCAACGCCGATGTCAAGCATCCGCAGCGCGGCCTTTGTGGAGTAGTCCATGATACGGTCCAGGAGCGGCTCTATATACTCCTCATCTGTATACAGATCCAGCAGGAACTTTTCCATGCCCACCAAGTTCCACGCTAATTCAAACAGGCAGGCTTCCAGGTCGCCGACCACCGCGTAATCCTTCCGGAACCGATCAGCCGTCTCAATGGCGTCCCTCCAGCATGAGGGGGCGAGGGGGTCTGGCATCTCAAAATGCCCCAGATCTGAAACCGTCTCACAATGTTCAAGCGGCCGCTCCACAGCCTCACTGTAAAAGCCGACATTCTTATAGATCATGCCCCACTCATCCCTCACCTTGCCGTCAGGGAGGGCAAGAGTGGGCTTGCCCCGCGCGGCGGCAATGATTACAGCGTCATTGCCAAGCGCCAGCAGAATATCACGGTGGGAAATCCGGGTTGCGAGAAAGGAATCGATAAACCCGACTTCCTTGCCCAGAACTGGGGCCAGTTTCTCGGCGGCCTGAATGGTCAGATTGGCCAGAATCGGGGTTCGGTCCGGCTGTTTTCCATTCAATACGCTCAGGAACCGCTCCCTGCTGTTCATGCCTTCTTTTCTCCCTCAAGCCAGTTTTCACAATACAAGCGCACATAGGGTGATAGGGAGTCCGCGCCTCCTTCTCTGATTACAAAGCCTTCTTCTATTCGATTGGAGCCTCCAGGCAATCCGAATAGGCTGATGTCTGTATTGCAAGTCATTCCTGGCAAAAAAACATCTTCGGTATTTTCGTCCGGATAGGGGCTTTCAGCCTCAGCACAGCCGATGCCATGTAGCGGTGGATAGACATCGTACTCTTCAAGCCCTGCCTCCTGGAAAACCTTCTTCACTGCGCGCACGAAATTTTTCATCGGCTCGCCGCTTTTTAGGAACGGCAGCCCAGCGGCGCTCGCGCGAATCAAAGTATCAATCACCAGGCGTGTCTGGTCCGAATAATTGCCAACGGCAAAGGGCGCCTCGCAGGTTGCCACATACCCCTCATACTGTACAGCCAGGGCAAGCATAATCATGTCCCCGTCCCCAATAATCTTACGGCTGGGACGGCCAACGATGGTGTGAGTGCGCTCGCCGGAACCAAAGACAGTAAAGATAATATGCTCAGCGCCTTCCCGGCGCGCGACTCCCTCGGCAATGGCACATGCAGCGATTTCGGTCATGCCAATGATGTCCGCTTCCATGATAGCCTGCATGCCCTTGTCTGCGATTCTTGCCGCCTCTTGGATACAGGCAATCTCATTTTCGGATTTGATTTTTCGAAGGGTAAACAGGATATCATTGCAATCTTCCACCGGACAGTCAAATGCCGCCAGAATATTCTCGTACAAATCGGCACTCATTGCATCCTTACCGACGATACCAAGTTTCCGCAACTTTCCAGTCGCACTGATTTCTTTCGCGAGTTTCCCGAAACTCGAATAATGTGCTAAGGGATATTCAATCTTGTCCGGCACCGTCACGCACAGGAAATCGGGTATAAGTCGCAAGTCCTGCCAAACGCTCATTTCCCTGGCCATTTGCTCACCTTCCGGTGCACACAGCAAAATCGGCTCATCTTTGGATGTTATAAGTAGAGCACCGCGCTCAAAAATGGGCCAATAGTTGGATACATAGCGCAGGTTCTCCTTGCGGTATTCGTCCCCATATACTAGTAAGGCATCTATTTCACGAGCCACCATCATCTTGCGCATTTTCAGAATGCGTTCCCTGAATTCTGAAACCGGAATACGTATTTCCGTCATTCTAATCCACCTTTCTATCCTGCACGGCCTATTGCGAGAACCCCAGAGTTGCCAGATAAGCCAGATTTGGCTGATTGATATCCATTCGGCCATACTGAACTATCACACCCACATCCGAAGTGATGTGCAGGGAATACTGCATATTTTCAGGCAGTTCAAGTTCTCCGAACACGGCACTATCGTCGCTTCTAAATGAGCTGATTCTGCGAGCCTTTGCCACAAAGGGAATATCCAAAACCGGCTCACGATCGGGAAAATACACGCTAATCCTGCAATTTGCATCCTGATCGTTGCAGTTAAGAATCATGATACTCTCATGTCCCTCATAGTTGCTACATACCCCCGCTTTGGCATATGGCCTATATCCATCAACAACAAACCATTCTAGTTTTCCGTTCATAAACACATGTCTCCGATCCAAATTGTTAGCGCTATCATTAGTTGTTGGTTAACTTATACTATATGTTATCCCACATGTCAAACGCTGAACAAAAAGCGAACAAAGATGGATTTGGGAGTTCCCCCCTTTCTTTAATTTTCAGCCTTCCCATAAATTCTCCAAAATCTATCAGGATGATAATGCGCTGTGGTGCGTGTTTGTGCTGATCTTTAATTTATTTATGTTGTATTTCCCAGAAAAAGCGTTGAGTGTGCAATGTGATGCCGAACCGGTACATCTTTCTCAATCGAATCCAAAAGCATGTTGGCTGCAGCGAATCCCATCTCATATCGAGGTTGTAGGATAGTTGTCACTCGAGGATAGAGAATGGTTGATATCTCAAGACCATCATGTCCGACCAAAGCAACCTTCTCCGGCACGGGGACTTTCATTTCAAGAAGCTCACTTAAAGCACCCAGTGCGATGATGTCATTACAGCAATAAAGAGCTGTGGGAGGATTATCCAGTGCCATAATCTCCTTAATAAATTCCTGCGCCTGTAAAAATCCTTGTTTCAACCCGCCACTGCCCTGATAGAGCACCATGAGAGTCAAACCTACTTCATCTAACGCATCCTGACAACCTTTTAAACGATCGCGCCAAATTTTGCGCTGAAAGCTGTCAATATATTCTTGGCAACTATTTGGCTCCTCAAGAAATCCGGAAATACAACCGATTTTGCGATGTCCTTTTTCAATCAGATGACGGATAGCGGCAACTCCGCCCTCGTAATTATCAGAATCCATACTTGATACCCTATCCAGGAAAGTCTCGTTATCGATGGTGATACATTGGACGTTTCTCTGAGCTAAGTAGGATACTTGCTCCTGAGATATGTCCAGATGATGAAAAATCGCACCATCGATTTGTCGGTCAGCAAGCATGTGTATACAGTCAATGACTCGCTGGTCCGAACCAGTATCGCTGATGATGACAGTATAACCCCGTCTGAAGCAAGCGTTTTCAACACCCTTGCTGACCAGACTGTGAAAAGGGTCCGACAAGTTGGACATCACATAAGCTATCAGTCTGCTGCGCCCTGTGACCAAGCTTTTTGCCAAAATATTAGGCCGATAGTTTAACTGTCTAATAGCTTTCTCAACGCGTTCTCGCGTCTTTATACTGACATGCCCACTTTGATTAATAACTCGGGAAACTGTCATCATGGAGACGTTTGCCAGTTTTGCCACATCAGCTATTGTTGTCAAATATTCCGCTTCCCTTGCCAATTATTATTGCTACTATCATAGTGTCCCCTGAATAACAGCCCTGTACGCTGCCAAGCAATTAAGCAACACGCTGTCCTCCGTTTTTCGGCCCCATCCACTCCTCCTGACCCAATCCAAAACAAGGCAAAAAAGAGACTTCAGCCTCTTGAACAGGTTCCGGGTCAGGATGGAGACATGGATGTCCACCTCGCTGGTATGCATTAGGCGCATCAACACCAAATCCAAGCCATACCGGCGCTTGCAAACACCGATACATCCTTCAATCTCATTGCGTTCGCCCGATTCCAGCCGTTCCAGCTCCAGGGATTCCAGGTATGCCTGCTTGTCCCTGGGCGGTCGGCCCAGCTTGGGGCCATTCAGCCGGATGCCGCGCTCCTTGCACCAGGCCAGATTTTCCCGGGTTCGGTAAATCCTGTCTACCAGACCCCGATCCGGGTAATGCCCTGTCCGCTCCTTGTGCCGCTCCATGGATTCTATC
>LSQX01339949.1_pt1 | contig 12101 bp, 10 predicted proteins | sample 654561 | NCBI WGS metagenome assembly LSQX01 (sample SAMN04489861, study PRJNA283612) | anaerobic digester metagenome | isolation source: 4 biogas reactors fed with cattle manure at either 37C or 55C with and... | place: Denmark: Kongens Lyngby | collected 2014 | reverse complement strand
TGACATTATCATAGAATAAACACAGAAACATGCATAAATCCTTGACTTTATCAAAAACGCGTTATAAAATGATGACGAAATTTTGTGCAGGAGGTAATTCCTTATGAACAAGGCTGAACTCATAAGTGCTGTAGCACAGCAATCCGGTCTTACCAAAAAGGATAGCGAAGCCGCTATCGATGCATTCATCTCTGTTGTTGAGGACACATTGTCCAAACAAGAAAAGGTTGTTCTTGTCGGATTCGGTACCTTTGAGGTAAAAGAGAGAGCCGCAAGGAAGGGCCGTAACCCGCAGACCAAGGAAGAAATCATGATTCCTGCTTCCAAAGCCCCTGTTTTCAAGGCAGGCAAGGCTCTGAAGGACAAGGTTAACGGCTAAACATAATCCATACAGGAAGCAGTAAAAAGAGGCCCGCTGTGTGAGGCCTCTTTTCTGTACTCTTATGTCACTTCTTCTCTTTTCTCACAAACAGGGTACCGATATTCTCTCCTTCCAGGATGTCCAGAACTGCGGCAGGATCCCTGCCGTTGGCAATCACCATGTTGACACCGGCTTCTGTGACAATCTTGGCAGCACCCAGTTTGGTAATCATTCCTCCGGTTCCCCTGCTGGTTCCCTTTCCTTCGGCATATCCCAGCACTGTATCATCAATATCCTCAACAATCGATATCAGATTGCACTCCTTGTTCTTCCCGGGGTTCTTATCATAAAGACCGTCGATATCGGACAGAATTATCAACAGATCAGCAGATATCAGTTTGGCCACCACAGCCGAAAGGGTATCATTATCGCCAAACATGTTCAAATGCTTTATCTCGTCTATGGATACGGTATCGTTCTCATTGACTATGGGAAGAACCCCGAACTCCATAAGGCTGTTGAAAGTATTCATAACATTCATCTTTTTAACCTCATCGTCCAGATCGGCCTTGGTCAGCAGAACCTGGGCAACGGTGTGGTTGTAGGCAGCGAAGAGGCGGCTGTAGATATTCATCAGCTCACATTGACCAATGGCCGCCAGGGCCTGCTTCATACCCATTACTTCAGGCCGTTTCCTCAGGTTAAACTTCCCCATCCCCACACCAATGGCTCCAGAAGAAACGAGAACAACTTCCTTGTTGTCATTCATCAGTTCGGCGATGGTCAGTGCCAGCCTGTCCATCCTCATAAGATTCATCTTCCCATTATCATGGGTCAGCGTTGATGTGCCAACCTTGATAACGATCCTCTTTGCAGATTTCAACATCTCTCTGCCCTGCTGCATAACTAACACCCCATATCAAATAATCCAAATCCACATCAGTACTATTGTGTTTACAACACTGTGGCTGCCGGAACCGTCCGTCGTATACCGGCACGCCATCGCCGGGAAATAAAAACCGCTGAATCCTTTGAATCACTATCATAAATTGACAAAGACAGCTAAAAAACTCGATGTATTCAACAGGTTTCCCCAGGATTCTATACGGCTCTAAAACGATGCACCGGGCTGGATCTGACCAATAATCAGTCATTCTTTACACCTCTTGGTGAATAATATATCATAGGCATAGATTCATAAGATTGTTGGGCCAGACTAAATCCTAACCCCCCGGTGGTTTGGCCTTTTTTTTATTTGCTGATGAGCTAAAGTCTTATCAGCTCTATATCGCCAAGGGCTCCTATAAACTCTCCTATGATCACCAATGCCCCCATCACACCCGGCTTGCCGGCTATAAAATCGAGTGCATCTTCAACGTCCTCCGGTGTCTTAACCCTGTTTCCCAATGCGGTAGCACAGGCATCGGCAAGTGATACATCCTTTGACACTACCACAGCCGCATCCGCTTTGCCGAAACTCAGGGAATGCCCCACCGTCCCCGAGGAGGTACAAATCCCACAGGGGGACATCTCCTTCCTCACCAGAAGTCCTATCTTGCCGCTCAAGGGAGAATTACCTGCATATATCCCTATCCTCCTGTCGTTTCGGCTGTGGAGGAATATGTCACCGCCATTTTCCACGATGACCTCGCCGGACTTCTCAAGAAGTCTTTCACCCACAAACCTGGCAACGGCTCCGGCTACAGCAGCCATTGGGCCTACGCCGGCTATCCTTGCCGCCTGGCACATGTCGGCCACAATTGTCGGGGCACCGGCGAGGGGAACGACCGGCTCCAGGCTATGAAAGAATTCAGGATGCTTTCTGATATAATCCTCAATTATGCTCCTGCATTCCCTTATGGCTTGAATAGCCTCTTTGCGCAGATCGGTCCAGGCGCCGATACAAAGGTCAGTTTCATCAAACACAGCTTTAAAGAACACGAGATTGTCGGCGTTATAGTTATCCCTGTAAAAACGTCTGGTACCCATAGCGCTTAATCCTGAAGGCTCATAACGTTAAGAGGGCATGCCTTGGTGCACAATCCGCATACCAGGCATTTCTCCTTGTGGAATTCCAGGCTCCAGGTCTCACCCGACATGGTCAGGGCATGGGAAGGGCAGACCGCCGTACATGCCCCACAGTGAACGCATAATTCTTCATGCCATATCAGTTTTTTATTAAACAGCCTGTATCCAATGCCCTGTTCCTCAATGAACTTAAGGGCGTCATCCAGGTTCTGTTCTTCCCCTGATACATCTGCCACCAGTTTTCCTGTTTTGTTGAGGCTGATATCGGCATGCAGGATGTTAACCTGCAGGTCAAACTCCTTGATCAATGTGCTGACAAGGGGTACCGTAATCTTATTTAAAGGATAATATATACTTATTTTAATGGTTTTCATAGACAAACCTCCACCTATTCACCCCTGATTTCAAGGCTGTTGAGCCTTTTCTTCCTGTAAGGGAGCTTTTCAACCGGCTCGCTCAAAATGAAATTACCGCTTACTATCCAGTTTTTCAGTTCGCCCGCTATTTCACGAGCCATCTTCAGGCTGGACAGAGGTGCGGTGGGTACCTGCCTGCCCTTTATTTCAACCCAACCGCTGCGCAGGGTCTCATAGCTCAGACGTATTCCCAAATCCTCACGGCCGCTCTTATCCACCAGAGTGGTCACGATATCCCTGTTTCTGACTGCAGTCCTTATCAGCATATCCTCATCCAGTATGGGAATTGGTATCCCCACTCCCACAAACAGACTCACGCCATACCGGTCATAGACAGCCGCCCTGATGTATCTGCTGCTCATCTTCTTGGCGTCTCCGATCAGAGCCAGGGTAGCCGCAAGACTAACGGGAGTCCCGTTTTCAAGGCGTTCCTGTCCGGGATCATGCTGGGTCCCCTCCCAGGCTATAAAGCCCTGGGTACCCCCGAGAAATATGCGGGTGCCGATACCTATGGTCCGGTATTCCGGATCATTCATCAATGGACTCAGTTCACCGGATGTGGAGTAGGTAACATTGCCAAAGTTGGGCAAAAGGGTGCCCATATAGGTGTACATGATTCTATCCGAAGAATTGGTGGCAGCAGGATAGTTCTGGTAACAGTTCCTCGGGTTGAAAAGATAAGCTTGATTCACGTTGTTTTTATTGATGGTGGTTCTGATTTCACGCCTGGGATAACAGTCCGTCCCGCGGCTTTCTGCATAAAGGCGGATATCCTTGCCCTCTATAAAGTCCTGTATGACATGGGCGCCGCCATACTGCATGCCCTGGCGCTCCGATAATTCGGTAGCTCCCACATAGGCATCAACTGCAGCAATGCCGGAGAAGACAGGAACATCGTTGAGCCAGGTTCTGGTCATCTTTATGCCCGGCTTGGAGTGACCAAAATTGATGAACATACCGCTGGAGCACATGGGTCCAAAGGTTCCCGTGGTCACCACATCCACTTCCTGAGCAGCCTTCTTGATGCCCTTCTCCTCCACAAGATCGATGATCTCTTCAGCAGTGACAACCACGGCCTTGCGGTTCTTTATTCGCTCATTGATTTCTGCAATTGTTTTCATAGCTAACCCCACCATACACCAAATTGTCTCTTACCAAGAGTTAAACCCAATTATAAACTTTTACGCCCTATAATTCAATTGGTTAGTTTTATGAATCCATCACACACTCCAGGGCTTCCGGCCACTCCCGCCGCATGGAGTGCGGATACCCGCCGGCAAGCTCCGGCTCAAAAATCAGGAAACCGGAAGCACGCTTCCGGTTCCACCTTATCAATTAAATGCTTTCCAGAAATCACCCTGGGTATCAATGAGATCCATGATCTCCGAAAATGGAATATAGAACTCGGGCAGTCCGGCCGCATAGGGGGCAATTTCATATTCCCCAAAGTAAATGATCAATCCGTCATTCTCCAGATGGAAAGTCTGTATCTGCTCCGGTTCAACATAATCCTGAAAATATCTTTCCGGTTCTTCCTGCATACCCTCGGTCACCTTCTCGCTCAAACGTTTGCGTCCTGCCTCCGGTGATATGAAGAGATCATCAATTGTATAGATCTTTCCGTCCCGGGTATTGACATATGTATTACCCCAGTAATATCCGCCGTGAGCCGCACCAAGCCAGTACTCATAAACTCCCAGTTCGATATGCATTAAGTCCTTATTGATCATCACCGAGCAGTTCACGTCGAGGATCGGGAAGAAATATGGGTCTTCGGCATCGGGCTCCTGGTAACTCCAGTACCCCTTTGCTTCCTCTTCTATGATCCGGTTCAGCTCATCCTGAAGCCCGGTATCCTCCAACCCTTCAAGAACCGTGTAAGTGATGGCGGAACAATCATGAGGGTACCAGGTGATAGTACGGGTTCTGACTCCGCCCTCCAGCAAAGTAAGCCCCTCGTCCCTCATGAGGATGTTCCCTGCCCGGTCGGCTACCGTTATATGGCCGTCGATGGTTCCTCTGAGCCTGGACCCGTCAGCCAGCATGAGCCCACGGCCGCTGAATTCCGGCAGATGGGTCGCCCTGTTCAGTTGGGCATCAAGATAGTATATCCTGCTGCCGTCACTGACACAGGTGTACTTCTCATCAAGGCTGTCCAGTTCCACAAAGATCCATTCGGTATTTCTTTTCAGATCACTGCTGAAGAGAGCCTTTTTGGAATATTCCTCGTACATGGGCGGAATATATAGATCCCCTTTCAGCTTTTCACCTACTATAAATGAACCGTTGCGCGCTCTCCGGATGACACAGTACTCCGGCTCCAGCACATAATTTCCCTGGGTATCGATGATACCGTAGGAGGTGTTCACCCCGTCAACAGCCACAATGGCAAATCCATTCCTGAAGGGTTCTGCAATGCGGAACCGTGGTTCAATGACCCTGTTCCCATCCTTATCCTCATAGCCAAAAAGACTATTCTCCTCAACCATGCGCAGACCTGATGAAAGCTTGTCGGTAAGGTCATTTCCCTGTTTGTCGATCAGTATAGTGGGACCACCGTATTTATTTGAGACCCTTGCCACACCATCGAGAAAAATACTAAATTCCTTATAGGGGAGTTCCAAAACCATGTTCCCGCTTTTATCGATATAACCTGCGGATCCATCTTCCCTATACACTCTGGACAGCCCGTCGCTGAAAGGATAAATATAATCGGGCTTCTCAAACAGGAATTCTCCGTTTTCGTCATAGGCTCGGGCAATGGTGCCTTCGCCATAGATCTGCGCGATAAACACACCATCGCCATAGGTGATGAAATCGGCCTCCGGACTTACCACGAATTCTCCTGTCCTGTCTATAAGCCCCAGTTTGCCGTTGGTATCACCGACAATGGCCAGGCCGCATGCGAAGAAGGGCTCAGCACTGCCATACTGGGGCGGAATGACCACATTACCCGCTTCGTCCATGTACCCATAGACCAGGTCAAATCCCCGGTTCTGGGCAAAGGGCGTCAATTCGCCTTCAGACTCAGTCTTTTCATCGGCAGCAGGGGGCTCAACAGTGGGTTCCGGGCTCCCGGTGGCTAAAGGCAATTCGCTGTTGCGTGTCCCGCTCTCCTCCACAGTGTATCTTCCGCATCCCGTAACAGCCATGGTCATGACAAGCAATAATGACACAAGAATACTTGATCTGCGAAACATAGCCGCTTCCCTCCATTTAGATGCAAAGCCGGCCTGCCGTTATTCCCTGTTACGTGTATGGCAAGCCGGCTGAAGCATTCAAGCTCCTTCATCTGATTGTACCAGAAACAAGAGAGGATTGTAATCCTCTGTGGGTTATATTCCCACTGCTCAGGCCTTTTTCTGGTTTCCGGACAGCAGTTTCTTCAAAAAGTGTCCGGTGTAGGAATTCTCCACCTCAGCAATTTCTTCAGGTCGTCCACAGGCCACAAGCTGTCCTCCCCTGTCACCGCCCTCCGGACCCAGATCAATGATATGATCGGCGGTCTTTATAACATCCAGATTATGCTCAATGACCACCACAGTATTACCTGCATCCACCAGCTGTTGCAGAACCTGAATAAGCTTGTGGACATCGGCCATATGAAGGCCGGTGGTGGGCTCATCCAGAATATACATGGTTTTGCCGGTAGCTTTTCTGGACAACTCGGTTGCCAGCTTAACACGCTGAGCCTCGCCTCCTGAAAGGGTGGTGGCGGACTGTCCCAGGCGGATATAGCCAAGACCTACTTCATGCAGGGTCTGCATCTTTCTCTGAATTCTGGGTATGTTTTCGAAGAACTCCAGGGCTTCGTCCACCGTCATATCCAACACATCAGCAATGCTTTTCCCCTTGTACTTCACATCAAGTGTTTCACGGTTGTATCGCTTACCCTTGCACACCTCACAGGGTACATAAACATCGGGGAGAAAGTGCATTTCGATCTTGATGATACCGTCACCGGTACATGCCTCGCATCTGCCTCCTCTGACGTTGAAACTGAAGCGCCCGGGTTTATAACCCTTCATCTTGGCGTCCATGGTCTCGGCAAATAAGCTGCGGATGAAATCGAAGACCCCGGTATAGGTGGCTGGATTGGAACGCGGTGTTCTTCCAATGGGTGACTGGTCAATATTTATCACCTTGTCCAGATGTTCCAGACCCAGCATATCCCGATGCTGTCCGGCTTTGGTTTTTGCACGGTTCAGCTTGTTGGCAAGTTTTTTGTAGAGTATCTCGTTGACCAGCGAGCTCTTTCCCGAACCCGATACTCCTGTCACACAGGTAAAGACGCCGAGAGGGATATCCACATCTATGTCCTTGAGATTGTTCTCTTTAGCTCCCAAAATTCTGATGACCTTCCCATTATAGTCCCTCCTTTTTTGAGGCACCTCTATTCTAACAGCACCACTCAGGTACCGCCCCGTAATGGAGTTAGGGTTCTGTTTGATCTCTTCAACATTTCCCTGTGCGATGATTTTCCCGCCATGCTCCCCCGCGCCGGGGCCCATATCGATAATGTGATCTGCCGCATACATGGTATCTTCATCATGCTCCACCACCAGCAGCGTGTTCCCCAGATCCCTCAGACGCCTGAGGGTTGCAAGAAGACGCTCGTTGTCGCGCTGATGAAGCCCGATACTGGGTTCGTCAAGTATATACAGAACTCCCATCAGCCCGGAGCCTATCTGGGTCGCCAGTCTGATGCGCTGTGCCTCACCGCCGGACAGGGTACCTGCAGCACGGGAAAGGGTCAGATAGTCCAGACCCACATCCACCAGAAACTTAAGGCGCGCTTTGATCTCTTTGAGGATCTGTGCGGCTATTGTGGCATCCCTGGTTCCCAGATTCAGGTTTTGGAAAAAATCCATACATTCCCGAACCGACATGAGGGTGATTTCGTGGATATTCTTCCCTCCCACAGTAACCGCAAGGCTTTCTTTTTTAAGGCGCCTTCCCTGGCATCCCGGACAGGGAGTCTGGCTCATGAAGGATTCGTAATAGTCCCTCATGGTATTGGATTTGGTCTCCCGGTAACGCCTTTCCATGCTGTTGATAATCCCCTCGAAAGTACTCATAAAGCTCTCTTTTCCGTATCCCCTGTCATACTCCACCCGGATTTTCTCTTTTCCGGTGCCATAGAGGATCTTGTTCAGGGTCTTTTCCGGCAGATCTTTCACGGGAGTATCAACGCTGAAACCATAGTGCTTGGCCATGGCATCTAGATACATCCGTCCGTAGCTATCCCCGTTGGTGAAATTAAAGCCTCCGCTTGCAATGGCTCCCTCTGCCATGGATTTGGTTCTGTCAGGAATCACCAGATCCGGATCTATCCTGAGCAACATGCCAAGTCCGTCACAATCGGGACAGGCACCGTAAGGGTTGTTGAAGGAAAACATCCGCGGTGTAAGCTCCTCAATGCTGATGCCGCAATCCGGACAGGCATAGTTCTGACTGAACAGCAACTCTTCCTTGCCCATGACATCTATGATCAGAAGACCGCCAGCCAGATTCAATGCACTTTCTATTGAATCAGTGAGCCGCTTTTGAATTCCTTTGCGGATGATGAGTCTGTCCACCACTATTTCAATGGTATGCTTCCTGTTTTTATCAAGACGGATCTCATCCTCTATTTCCATAACCTCTCCGTCAATCCGGATTCGGATATACCCGTTTTTTCTGGCATCCTGGATGAGTTTTGTATACTCGCCTTTTCTTCCCCGGACAACGGGCGCCAGAACCTGGATACGCGTTCCTTCTTCCAGGGTCATAACCGCATCAACCATCTGATCCACCGACTGCTGGGAGATCTCCAAGCCGCATTCGGGACAATGGGGAACACCTATCCTCGCAAACATCAATCTGAAATAGTCGTAGATCTCGGTAACGGTTCCCACGGTGGAACGGGGGTTCCTGGAGGTTGTCTTCTGGTCTATGGATATTGCCGGTGAAAGCCCATCTATGGACTCCACATCGGGTTTCTCCATCAGCCCCAGAAACTGCCGTGCATAAGAGGAGAGGGACTCCATGTAGCGTCTCTGTCCCTCTGCATAAATGGTATCAAAGGCAAGTGATGATTTACCTGAACCACTTATCCCTGTAATCACAACAAGCTTATCCCGTGGTATTTCAACATCGATGTTTTTAAGATTATGTTCGCAGGCACCTCTTACTATGATATTGTTCTTCATGATTATTTCTTCCTTTTTATCTCTACATGTGACATAGTATATATTCTTTCCTTACCTTCTTAAGGCATACTTATTATACCGAACATATGTACGGAACACAATAGAACTATTGGCTCAAATAAAAAAGGCACATGGAGTTTTTCTCCATATGCCTTTAGCTAAAACGGCATGTTTTCGGCCTTTCCATGAAGAGTGGCGTCTGCGCAGCTTGCTATATTGTAAAGTTATGGACATATTCTTTCAGGGTTGTAACACTCCTGTTAGCCTTTCCTGCCATCTCAACAACATCACCGCTCTTATCGGCAACGCGGGCAATCATTTCTGCCAGTTGTGACGTACCCGTGGCCCCTTCATTTGCTGCCATGGACACATCATTGATGGCCTTCATCAAATTACTGATGGAAGCCATGAGCTGCTCTGATGTGGAGCTGACATCCTGCATCATATCGTTTACGTACCGGGCATCAAGATCATATCGTTCGCCGGTTTCAACCAGATTGTCATAGTCATGAACGACCCTGTCGCCTATGAAGGCAACGATGCTCTCCGAACACTTTACAAGATTGTCGACAGCCTCGGTTACCGTTCCGGTAACCTGCTGGATTTCCTCCACAGTCTTTTTGGAGTCCTCGGCAAGCTTTCTGATCTCATCTGCCACCACTGCAAAGCCGGTGCCATATTCCCCTGCTCTTGAAGCCTCTATGGCGGCATTCAGTGAAAGCATATTTGTCTGGACTGCCACCTCCAGAATTGCATCGGTCAACAGTTGTATCTGTTCTATGGATCTAGAGTTCTTAATGGCCGTTTCCAGATCTTTTTGGCTCCGGCCCAGAAGCTCAAGGGCAGTTGTTTTTGATTCTATCGCTTTTTGTCTGAGGTCCGCGGCACGCATCTTTATTTCTTCTACGGTTCTGCTTCCTTCACTGGCTCTTTTTGCCATATTGTCAACCGCTGCCTCAATCTGTACAGATGTTGCATTCATTTCCTGAAGTGAGGCTGCAGTTTCCTGCATCCCGGCAGAGAGCTGCTCCGTGGTGGCGGAGGCTTCCTGCATATCTTTCTTGAGATCATTCATATTTTTCACTGTGGCCATAATTACTTCATCAATGCTCTCAGATTCTTCCAGGATGGTTTTTATTATATTCCGTGTGGAATTCTGCATAGCCCTCGAGGCCCTAACGATGTCACCAATCTCATCCTTCAGTCTGGTATCCGGAATCTCCAGATCAAATCTGCCCTCTGAGATTTTGACCAGATGCCCTGTCACATTCTTCAAAGGCTTAATAAGCCGTGATCCAAACAAATAGACAACGATCCCAAAAATCACAAGCCCTATGGACTGAAATATGAAAATACTCGCCAGATGATTGTCGACGGTGTCAAGCATTTTTTGCTTGTCATAGCCCACAAACCACATACCTATGATTTCCCCTGCCTCATCATGGATCGGGGTATAACAAGCAACCGTTGGCCTGCCCACCGCCACCACCGAGCCTACAAAATCCTCTCCTTTTTCAAGCACAATCTCGGTAATCTCCGGCGAAGCCTCAGTTCCGACAGCCCGCTCGCCGTCTTCACCCAATAAAGTGGTTGTGACACGGATATTATTCTGAAATACTGTGGCATAATATCCGGATTCAGTGGCAATGAAGTCAACAAAATCAGGATTATCGTTTACCAGTGTATCACCCTTATAAAGGGAATCCCCCTTCACTTTCCAAGGCCCGGGATATTTGGTATCGAGGAATGAAAGCGCCATCCGGCTCATTTCCAAGGTATTTTCCTGTAACTGTACTTCATAGGATTGCCTCATGCCACCTGTCATCAGAAGAGATATGAATGTTGAGAAAATGAAAAGAATAACCAGAAAGGTTGTGATAAGCTTACCCTTCAGCTTCATATAGTAGCCCCTCCGTTGTACGCTTAAGTTGCCTAAAAGCAGTTCACTACTTCATTATACGACAATCCGCTCCTTCCCACAACACAGGCTATGGCTTTTTCAGGAGAATTCTAGCCGTATTTGCCGGTGAGTGATATGATGCCGGATCTAAATCAACTTGACATTGGCAAAAACATATTGATATAACAGTGTTTGAAAAAGAAGGGGGTATGATGTGTGGCAAACATGTTTCTTCGCTTTCCTCAAGGCAGAACCAAGGCTCTCACATTGAGCTATGATGATGGTGTGGAACAGGACATGCGCCTGGTTGAAATAATGAACAGGCACGGGCTCAAGGGCACTTTCAACCTAAACAGCGGATTGTATGCTCCTGAAGGCAGGGTTCATCCCGAGGGACAAATCCACCGCAGGATGACAGAAAAGCAGGTTACCGAAACCTTTCTGAACTCCGGGCATGAAATCGCCTGCCATGCCCTGACCCACCCCTTCCTTGATCAGTTGCCGCCAGCCATGGTGGCAAGGGAGATTATAAGGGACAGGGAGAACCTGGAGAGGCAGTTTGGCACCATTGTCCGCGGCTTTGCCTATCCCTATGGCACCTGCAGCGACAGCGTTATAGAAACTATTAGATCCTGCGGCATCGTCTATGCCAGAACAGTGGAATCCACCAACAGCTTCAGAATACCAACAGACTGGCTGCGTATGCCCGCCACCTGCCACCATGATTCCAGGGAACTTATGACACTTGCCGAAAAGTTCTGTGATGGCAAGGTGAGCCGCGAGCCCTGGCTCTTCTATCTGTGGGGTCACAGCTATGAGTTCGAAGCCAACAACAACTGGCATGTCATAGAGGAATTTGCCCGATACATGGGTGGCAGGGATGACATCTGGTATGCCACCAATATTGAAATATACGACTACATCGATGATTATAACCGGCTTCAGTTCAGCGCTGAAGGTACACGTATCAAAAACCCCACCGCAAGGAAGCTCTGGTTTGAAATGGATGGAAGGCTATTTGACATAGCCCCCGGCCAAATCATGGAGATATCATAAAGAACTGCTGAAAGCGGGATGTAACATGTGGAACATCCCGCTTTTCTCTTCTCATTTCTCGAAAATCGGATAGGTCTGAAGATACCCCAGTGAAAACACTCCATGGCTTGTTAAGAAGGCAACTCCGTATCCGTCCCTTCCATCCCTCA
>LSQX01080623.1_pt5 | contig 12101 bp, 8 predicted proteins | sample 654561 | NCBI WGS metagenome assembly LSQX01 (sample SAMN04489861, study PRJNA283612) | anaerobic digester metagenome | isolation source: 4 biogas reactors fed with cattle manure at either 37C or 55C with and... | place: Denmark: Kongens Lyngby | collected 2014 | reverse complement strand
AAAGGGTGGTGGGTGTAGGAAGTGATTTCAACGTAATCGCTCATATTCAGTCCTAAATTTTCAGCAAAACTGAGCGGAGTGTATCTTTTCCCATCGTATTCAAAATTTTTGGGGATTTCCCCAAGATAAGTGTTGAGAATCTGCGTATAGGCATCATGCCAGGCAGAGCTCAGCTTACGATTTTTGTTTTCCACAACGCCTTTGACATATTCCTCCAGAACCCGGTCCATTTCACCGTGCACGTGCCGCTCTTCACCATATTTCAGTCCGGTATAAACCGATTCCGGAACAATGCCATATCTTTCAATCATGTTGGTTACATCGTGAAAAGCGCCCCCGGGCGAAAAATTGAGATGCCCGTGAACCCGCACATATTTTCTGGCTTTTTCGGCATAGGTGTGCCAAACGATGAACATTTCCGAAAGATTTATATCAGTTTTTCCCATTCGCATCATTTCCGATTGCAAAAATGAAAGGCCGGAAAAAGCCCAACATGTACCGGAGCGGTGCTGATCTTCAACCGGAGGGGCCGGAAGTGAAAGGATATCCTCAAACTTCCAGGGTTCTTCTTTGTTCCCAGAAATGTAACCTGAGGAGAATAAGTTGAGTGAAAGGCTGGAAATGAGCAGTACAGTTAGAAAAAAGCGGATTGTAAATTTCATGGATACTGGATTTTAATGTCAAATTTTTTAAGATCACCCAAAAATAGGAATAATAAATTTTTAAACGAATATTTTATGATCCGAAGTTGAAAAAGAGTTGCCTTTTATGGCTTAAAAATGCGTTAACCCGAAACTATATCATAGAAATATAAGTGGAATATTTTTTTGAAAATTGATTTTGGGAGTACAAAATTTTGTGGCTGAGCGGTTATTTGGACTAAACGAATAAATATAGCGGTTAAAAAAGAGACATATTTTCTTTTAATGCTATTTTTGCGTTCAGGAAGTGAGAAAATGAAAAAAATTACGACGATACTTGCTTTTTTACTGCTTACCGTTTTTGTTGCTGAAGGGCAGTTAAATATCAACCACTATATCCGGGTGGGGCGTACACGAATTTCAATCGGGAACTACACCGGAGCCATTGAGTATTTTAATATAGTCATCAAGTTTAAACCCTATTTGCCCGAAGCCTATTTTTACAGGGGAATCGCCAAACACCAGCTGGAAGATTTCCGGGGCGCCATCCTGGATTATGACAGGGCAATAGAAATCAAACCGTTTTACCCGCAGGCTTATATGAATCGCGGAATGGCGTATCACAATCTGGGAGAGTATGAAAAGGCGATTGATGACTATAATCGCGGACTGGAATTTGACCCGGACAATGAATCGTTATACAACAACAGGGGAATTGCAAAGCTTGCCCTGAAAGATGTGAAAGGCGCTATTGAGGACTACAATAAGTCGCTGACCATCAATCCAAAATCCACCAATGCTCTGATGAACCGGAGCAATGCACACATTGTTGAGGGGGATATTCAGGAGGCGATCCGGGATTTGAATCAGGTCATTATCATCCGTCCGCATTTTGCCGGGGCTTACCTGAATCGCGGGCTGGCGCGCTTTGAACTGGATGACTATGCCTCGGCGCTGCGCGATTATGACCAGTCGATAAAACTGGAGTCGGACAATGCCCTGGCATTCAATAACCGCGGAATCGTAAAGCATAAACTGGGCGATTACGAGGGAGCCATCATGGACTATGATGTTGCACTGCGCCAAAACCCTGAAATGGCAAGTGCATATTTTAACCGGGCAATGGCGCGTGAAATATTGGGACGTTCCGGTTTTGCAGAAGATTACAGGATTGCGGCACAACTGAATCCGCAATTTGATCTGGAAAGCCGCCGGCTGGATGCCGAGCAACTGGCACAGCAGCAACAGAGCCAGCAAGGGCAACAGGGGCAGTCGCAGCAGCAGAGCACATCCGGGCAGGCTGCACAGCAAAGCGGCGGAAGCCAGAATCAGGGACAGCAAAACATGCAGGATGATGCCGACCGGGATAAACAGGAAGACGAAAGCAGGGAAAAAGCCGAACAGGCGCGAAGCAGACGACAGCGAACCAACCTTATTGTTGAAGATTCGCGCAATCTGCCCAAAGAAGACGAAGAGTTTGATGAAGATGACGGCAGGATTCAAAACCGGAATATTGTCATTGACCTGCAACCGATATTCTTTATTACGGCCTACGAAAAAAATGCGGTGGACTATGATCGTTCTCAATACTATAATCTGCTGATTGACAACCTGAACCAGAAGAATAACTACAACCCGTTATTCACCATCACAAACAGGTCGGTGGAAGACCAGCAGAAGGCATTTGAAAATTTCATTCTCTATTTTAATGAACGCCTGAGCATTGAAAAAAGCAGCCATAATTATCTCAATCTGGCTGTTTCGGATTATTTAACCGGCGAATACAGCAAGGCTTTGGGAGAACTTGATAAATCCATTGAAATGGACAGCAAACAGGTTATGGCCTATTTTATCCGCGGAAATACCCGCTATAAAATTCTGGAACAGATAGAGCTGCTGAATTCAACCCCCGATGAGCTTTCGGTTTCAATCGGAGCAGCTGCGGCTGAGCAAAATCCTGATGTTCTGCCGGCTTCCATGCCTGAATATCAGAAAATTTTAGACGATTATCAGCTGCTGCTCTATCAGCAGCCCAAGTTCTTTTTTGGATATTTCAACCGGGCGTATATGAAGTTGCGTCTGAAGGAGTACAAAAGCGCCATTGAAGATTTAAATATGGCTATTGAACTTGAACCCGAATTTGCCGAAGCTTATTTTAACCGGGGGCTTACCAAAATTTTTCTGGATGACATTGAGGGGGGGGCAGTTGACCTAAGCCGCGCCGGCGAGCTTGGCATCCACGGTGCCTACAATATTATCAAGAGGTATTGTAACTGATTTCCTGATTTCGGAAACCGGTATTTATCCGCAACTCTTTGAAATTATAAAGCATAAATTGAATCTTTTCAGTCTTGCGTAAAAGGCAGTGAACTTTTGCCAATTGAAAAGTTTTTTGCAGATTAACCAGACACTGTTATTATGCCGTTTGCCTGGATGCAGACTGCTGCTGGCTGGATATTGGGATGACTTTTTTACCCTGGTTAGTGTTGGTACTTACTGCAGACAGGGCAATCAAGTTAAAAAAAGTAAAATATGATTAAAAAATGCCAGATTATGGCTGTTTTTTTTGCTTGTTTTTTTCCTGAAAATTAATTTTGACTGACACTAAAAATTCATTGTTTTATTTAAAAAAGGATTCTATGAAAACAGCTCAGTTAAGTTTTAAAAGAACCGTTTTTATGGTTGCAGGTTTGATGTTTTGGTGTTTGCATGCTGTATCAGCTGTGTCTATACAACTATACAGCGCTTTCACCAAAATTTCCGTTCCTCCGGGTGAGTCGCTTAATTATTCGGTAGAAGTAATCAACAAGGATAGTTTGATAAAGACCTGCGATCTTTATTTAACTAATTTTCCCCGGAATTGGGAATATAAGTTTGTAGCCAATAATTGGACTATCAGTCAAATTGCCGTTTTGCCGGGACAGACTAAAACAATTACTTTGCAAGTGAATGTTCCTTATGCCGTGAATAAAGGAAATTACACTTTCAATGTAGAAGCGGGAGGATTAGCTGTTCTGCCTTTGACAGTCAATGTAACTCAGAAAGGCACCATGGAGTCTGAGTTTACTGTTGATCAGGCAAGCATGCAAGGTACAGCTTCTTCCAATTTCACTTACAGAGCACATTTGAAAAACCAAACAGGTGAAAAACAGCTCTTTGCATTGAGTACTAATGTTGCACCCGGATGGGAGGTTGTTTTTAAGCCAAATTATCAGCAAGCAACTTCTGTTGAAATTGATCCCAATCAGTCCAAAGACATATCCATTGAGATTAAGCCCCCGCACGCAGTTACCGCCGGTAAATATTCTATTCCTGTGGAAGCAACCACGGGTACAACACATGCACATCTGGACCTGGAGGTTGAAATAACAGGTCGTTTTTCTTTGGAGTTGACCACCCCTACCGGATTATTAAGCAGCAGCATAACTGCCGGCAATGAAAAGCAAGTTGATTTATTGGTAAAAAACACAGGTTCAAGCTTTTTGGAAAATATTCATGTAACCGTATCAAAACCACAAGGCTGGGAAGTGAAATTCAAACCCGATACCATATCTTTTTTAAAAGCTGGTGAAAATGCCGTAGTTGTTGCAACAATGAAAGCATACGAAAAGGCGATTCCCGGGGATTATGTAGTGAATCTGACTGCTCAGACTCCGGAAGCAATATCTAAAATGGCTATGCGGCTTTCGGTCAAAACTTCTTTGCTATGGGGTTGGATGGGTATTTTGATTATTGCTGCCACAATAGGTGTAATTGTGTTTTTGTTTCGGAAATACGGGAGGAGGTAATTTATGGATAGTCCTATTATTGAAATAGCCGGACTAACCAAAAAATACGGATCATTTACAGCTGTTGATTCGTTGTCGTTGGAAATTGAACGTGGTGAGGTTTTTGGGTTATTGGGCCCAAATGGTGCCGGCAAATCAACAACGATTTTGATGCTGATGGGACTTACCGAGCCAACGGAAGGTACTGTCCGAATTTGCGGGATTGATCCGGTACATCATCCGATTGACGTTAAAAAGAGGGTAGGTTATTTGCCAGAAGATGTTGGATTCTACGACGACCTGAGCGGTTTGGATAATTTATGTTTTACCGGTGGGTTGAATGGTATGTCGAAACCTGATGCTGAAAACCGGGCAAGGCAATTAATGCAAGAAGTCGGATTGCTGGAGCAAACCGACAAGAAAGTTGGGCAATATTCCAAAGGTATGAGGCAAAGGTTGGGACTTGCTGATGTTTTGATGAAAAATCCAGAAGTTATTATTTTGGATGAGCCAACTGCTGGTATTGACCCTTCTGGAATTAAGGAGTTCCTGGAGCTCATTGTCAGATTGAGCAATGAGCAAGGGGTAACCGTTCTGTTTTCTTCACATAATTTGCATCAGGTGCAACAGGTTTGCAACAGAGTTGGAATTTTTGTTCAGGGGAAAATAATTGCAGTCGGTGATATTGATGCTTTAGCCAAAAAATTATTTGATGATGCTTCAGGCTTTGATACTGATTCTAAAGAAAAATCCGTTAAAAAATATGGATTGGATGACATTTATTATCGTTATTTTGAAGGTGGATTGAGTCATGAAAAAACAAGCTGACACAAAATCTCAAAGTCCGTTTTGGTCTTTTGTATATAAGGAAATGGGCGATCATTTCCGAAGTAAAAGAATGCTGATTCTTTTTGGGATTATCTTGTTGACCTGCATTGCTTCGTTATACACGGCATTGACCGGTATTAAAAATTTAAAACCGGATCAGAGTTCTGAGAATACATTGTTCTTTTTGAATTTGTTTATAATTTCTGATGGTACGCTTCCGGCATATTTTGTATTCATCAGTTTTTTGGGACCATTGCTGGGACTGACACTCGGTTTTGATGCGATTAATTCCGAATATAATAAGGGTACATTGAGCCGTTTATTAGCACAGCCGATTCCGAGGGATTATGTGATTAATGCAAAATTCACTGCTGCATTTCTGGTAATCTCTGTTTTGTTTCTGACCCTGAGCTTATTGGTAATCGGCGCCGGATTGATTGCGATTGGAATTCCTCCAATCCCTGAAGAATTGATCAGGATTTTCAGTTTTACATTGCTCAGTATTATTTATGTGGCTTTATGGCTGAACCTTGCAATATATTTTTCAGTGAGATTCAGGCAGCCTGCCACTTCTGCAATTGCGGGCATAGCAGTATGGTTGTTTTTTTCAGTGTTTGCCCCGTTAATAATGAACCTGATTTTAAAGGGTCTTGAACCATCGCCTTATGCACCGGAACATGTATTGTTTGCCTATGAAAAATTCAAGTTCATTCTTATTCAGTTTATGCCTAATGAATTGTACAGTCAGGCAACCTCTACATTGCTTATACCTACCATTCGGAATTTGGGTCCATTGACTATGGAGCAGATACAGGGTGCGATACCGGGCCCTTTGCCTGTTGACCAAAGCCTGCTTCTTACCTGGCCACAATTAACCGGAATAATTGCCATTACCATGTTGCTTTTTATATTTTCCTACCTGAGATTTATGCGCAAAGAAATTCGTTCAAGGTAAAATTACAGGGATTATCCGACGCCTCGGGAAACTCACGACCTTTCACAGTCTTTTTCAACAAAAAAAGCAGCCATTTCCGACTGCTTTCTTTGCGGTGACGATCCCGAGGTTTCGGGAAACTCACGACCTTCCGCAGTCTTTTTCAACAAAAAAAGCAGTCATTTCCGACTGCTTTCTTTGCGGTGACGACGAGACTCGAACTCGCGACCTCCGGCGTGACAGGCCGGCATTCTAACCAACTGAACTACGCCACCTTTTTTAAACTTCTGAAGAACTTTTTTCAGGTTATTTCAATCCTGAAATGTGCTGCAAATATATACTTTCTTTTATTTACTGCAATGCAAATAAAAATAATTTTTTACACTTGTTGCATGTCGTTGGTTATAAGTAATCTGAATGTTTAATATTCTTAAATTCGGATAAGATTTTCCTCTTTTAAAACCTTTTCTCCGTTCCACCTGTAAGCCAGCAGGGTTTTATTTGCAACAATGCAGGAGTCCAGACAGCAAATATTCGGTTTCAGGATGTGGTCATTGTTCTTTCTGCAATAATGGCCGAAAAACAGAATGGGCGCTTCGGCAGGGTAGGGCAGCGTTTCGGGAAGTATTTCCGGCGGAATGGTATATTCCGGCAATCGGAACTTACTTTCAAAAGACAACTCTTCGAAGGTCTTACCTTCGGGCTCTTCCCACCACCGGATGCGGAATGCGCGCGGTGAAATTCCCTTGTTGTTTGTAACCCTCAGGTCTCTTGGCATTTTGAATTGCAATCCTTTTGTGAGCAACCAGATGTTTTGTGCCAGCTCAGATTCGGGTTGCCGGTGAATTTTCCTGAAAATATCCTTTTCGATTTTCCCGGGATTCAGGCGTTGCTTTAAAAAATCAACCGCTTCATCCGACCAGCAGGCATGCACAACGCGCAAGCCGTCAAGCTCAAGGAACAGGGGCAGCGTGCGGAGCCATTTCAGGTGACTTTGCCACTCTTCAGAATATTTGACAAATTCATTGATTGTTTTCAGCACGGCAATAAAGTTTTTGAGAGGTGGCTTTACCAGCGGATTCCCCTTTTTGTCTTTGAGATGGGCGATGATTGCATTGATTTCATGATTTCCCAAAATGGCCAGTGCCTTTTCATTTTCCACCATCCTCCGGATGATTCCGATAGTTTTCCGGATTTGTGGCCCCCGATTGATAAAATCGCCTACAAAAATGGCCTTACGCTCAGGATGCGCAAAGCAACCGGCCTTTTTTTCGTAACCCAACTTCAGCAGGAGTTTTTTTAATAACTCGGCATGGCCGTGTACGTCGCCAATAATATCATACATAAGAAGCTCAATGAATTTTTGCAAAAGTAATGGAAAGAGGCTAAAATACCTTCTTGAAGAAAGATAAGTTAATTTTTCATTTTAAGTCTCTGTGTTATTTTATGATTTAATGTCGGAAAATATTTGTCAGGTGCTTCTGTATCCGCCATCAGGCACTGCAAAGACAGTGTTTTCGAATAATTGTATTTCATCAAAAATTTGATTATATTGGCACAAAAGGACCCGGAAATGCAGCCGGGACTTTTGTGCAGAAATACATAAACAAAATTCACTGACACAAAACCTCCGAAAACCCCTATTGGAGAGGTACACTTTTGTGATTGGCAGGTGCTTTTTGCAAGCGAATCAGCTACGGCACTGTGCTCGAAATGAAGTTTAATGAGTTTTTCCTGAGCAATTGGTTTGCTGTGGTGCAGGAACAGAAATGGAAGTGAAAGTGAAAATTTCTGTTTTCAGATGGGATTGGTTAGCGGCCGTTAGAGTGTGTTGAAAAATGATGATTTTTCAAAAAACTGTATTTGCCGCTAATATTTTGTGTGTGAATTTGTCCCATTTCAGAGTTGGGATTACAAAGGCGGGAAACCGCCAAATCAAGACAGGGGAGATATGCGGAATGCATACATGCCTTTGTACTATGCGAAAAAGTAAAATATTTAAAAATTAAGGAAGTGAGAGAATGAAGATTACAATTATCGGAAGTGGAAATGCAGGTCTGATTCATGCTGCAAAACTGATAGAAAATGGATATAAAGTGGGAGTTCTGAAAACTTCAAATGCCATCAATGATGATTTTTTCAATATCATCAAGGCGGAGGAAGGCTTTAATGTGAAGGATGAAACAAGCGGAGGGAACAGGTTTTTTGTGCGTCCGGAGTTTATCACACGTGATGTGCAAAAAGCAGTTGAGTTTGGTGATATCCTGATGGTTACAACCACTACGACCCAACACGACTATGTTGCAAACCTGATGGCTCCATATGTTCGCGATGGACAAATAATAGCATTGGTGCCGGGATATATGGGGAGTTTGATTTTCAAAAAATATTTAAATAAAAATGTCATTTATGCCGAGTGGGAAACTACGGCATACAATGGCAGGATTATGGACTCGATGTATGTGAGAATTACGTTTTACAATGCCCGTAATGCCATTTCTGTATTGCCGGTGTCTGAATCGGACATGGTAGTGGATATTTTTTCAAAGTGTTTTTCCAACACAAAATACAAGCGCCGGCACATACTCGAATCGGCGCTTCATAATCCCAACCTGATTGTACACACAATAGGAATGTTGTTTTCTGCATCACGAATTGAGCACAGCAAAGGGGAGTTCTGGATGTATAAAGAGGCTTTTACAGACTCAGTGCTCAAGGTCATCAATGCGTTTGACGAACAGAAAAACATGATACTTGAGCAGTTTGATTGTGCGCCACTTGACTATTTTGAAGCGGCAAAGTGGCGCAACGAAGAGAACCAGGACATTGAGGCGATGGAGGTGTTTCGATCGTTTGCCCAAACTTCCAACAAAGGGCCGTCATTCCTAAATCACCGCTACCTCACGGAGGATGTGCCCATGGGGCTTTGCCTGTTCAGTTCAATCGGAAATATTCTGGGGATTGATACTTCAATAGCGGACTCAATCACAACGCTGGCGTCGGCGCTACTTAGAAAAGACCTGCGCAAAAAAGCAAGAACAATACAGTATTTGCTTCAGAAGGACAATGTGTCAATCGGAGATATTAATGATGCCATTTATTAAACAAAAAACCATACAGGACAAACCGGACAGAGACCAGACCCAAAGCAGAAACAATTTGTGATTTATGGTTGAATTGATTGAAAATGATATAAATAGAAATAATTTGTTTGGAAGGAAAAATATGTAAGCAATATGGTAAATAAATTATATGTAAAATATAGAACAAAAAGAACGCAGTGGACAGATATCAATGATATCAAGAGTAAACTGAGAATGAGCAGTGCTAACAGGTTGTCGAGGGCTCAGAAAAGCGATATCAGCAGTTATTATAAAAAGAAACTGGGTAGAAATGTTCCTACATATTGGCACGAATATTTTTACTCGCGCAATGGATTGTTTTCGGTGCAATATGTCCCGACATCTGTCTATCATTCCGATATTATTTATTTCCTGAACAATTTCAAAGTTCGCCATGCCTATGTTGATAAGGCTTTTTACGATGTCTTTTTCCCGGATGTCAACCGGCCCAAAACAATCATCAAAAACATCAACGGATATTTTTACAACGAAAATATTCCCATTTCCAAAGATGACGCATTTTTCAGATGTCTGAACCTCAGTCAAGTGGTTATCAAGCCCACAATTAATACCTGGTGGGGCCGGGGTGTAGATATTATTTCCACTCAATCGGGGCACCTTCACAACGGGTGGAGCGTCAAAGACCTGTTCAAAAAATATAAAAAGAATTTTATCATTCAGGAAAAAGTGAAGCAACATGAGAAAATGGCAAAGCTGAATCCCACTTCCCTGAATACAGTTAGGGTACTGTCCTACCGCGATAACAGGGAGGTGTTTGTGCTTTACTCCGTTCTGCGGATCGGCAGGGCAGGCCAGATCATCGACAATGAAACAGCCGGTGGCATCAATGTGGATATAGACCTGGACAGCGGAACAATCCGGGATTTTGCGTATGGCTCCTCTTCTGAAAGAAAAATATACAAAACAGACAACGGCACCTTGCTCAAAGGCTTCACAATCCCATCTTTCCACAAGATTCCCGAACTGGTGAAAACGCTGCATTTGCGGTTGCCCTATTTCAATCTGATTGGCTGGGATTTTGGAATAGACCACAACAGCAATCCCGTTCTCATCGAGTGGAACAGATGTCCCGACCTCAGCCAGACTGCCCATGGTCCCGCTTTTGGTGAAATGACAGAGGAGATTTTCAAGCGCGTCAAAACATTGCCCGACACAAGGCTGGTAAGTTTTTAGCGAATAGTTGTCTCATCAAAGTAAGGGGATTTACTCCCGGCAACCGGCGCTTCAAACTGTTCTTGCAAATTCCTGTTGCGTCTTACTTTGTTAATCCACAAAAAAGGATAGAGTAAATGGCGCTAAATGTATGCTTTCCGTACTGTTTTTCGATTGCAGATTTTCTGGAATTGGAAGTTTAATGTAATTTTCGTGAAAATTTAAAAAAATGAAAGACTTAAAGCGATATTACATATTGCCGGCTGCTCCTCAGGATATTTATAATGCACTGACCAATAAAGCTATGCTTGAAATATGGACAGGCGAAGATGTGGTTATGGTGGCTGAACCGGGCGGCGAATTCTCCTTGTGGGAAGGCAGCATTGCAGGTGTGAATTTAGAACTGGAGGAAAACCGGAAAATTGTTCAGGAATGGTTTTTCGGAGAGCAGGGATCACCCTCAATCGTTACCATTATTTTACATCCGGTTAAAAAAGGGACCAGCGTTGAACTGCGGCACACCAATATTCCCGATGAAGCTTTTGAGAACATTTCCACCGGGTGGGATGAAGACTATTTTGCCGCGCTGAAAGAGCTTTTTATCTGAGTTTATCGTCGTTACCTGATGACGGTAAGCCCTGTTGTTTCACGGATAAACAGCAGGGCATCGTAGCGGTGGGGAATCAATGTGGGAACGTAATTTCCGCCTTCCATGAGCGGATTGAAAGTGACACCGATGGCACGATGCCCCAACGGCTCTTTCAACAGCGGATGATTCCGCTCCTCCGGGCTGAAAACCATAAAAAACCGGGGATGAGGGAGCTGATTCAGAAAATAGTCCAGACTTCCTTTTTGAGCCTTGGGTATTTTCATCAGCCTCATGCGGGCGCCCCATTCATCTGCTGCATTCACTTTGCCGCGATAGGTGCTGAAACCGGTAATGAACACATTATGCTCCCCCAGATTTTCCCTGCTGAGCTGTCCGATATTATACTGTTCGATAATTCTCATGGAAGTGGCTCTGGAATCTCCCACATGGGTGTTGTGCGCCCAAACAATCCCTTTGGAATTTTCCCCGTGAAAGTCGAGCAGGTGGCTCACCGTTGCCCACATGTGATCCACCCGGGCATTCCATGAATCGGTACTGTTCTGCAGGGCAAGCCTGTAAAAATTTTCAGCGTTCTTTATTACTCTGGCGTTTTGCAATGCCCTGAAATGCAGCTTTCTTTCCGAAGGGGAAATATTTTCTTCGTGAAGACGAAGCATTTCAGCCACCTGCTGTAATTCTTCTTCGCAGGAAGGTTTCCCGGAGGCTACTGCCCGGGCATATTGCCACTCATCTTTTCTGCGTCCGGCAAAACAGTTGAGCCTGCTTTCGATTTCACTGTGTTTTCCGGCAAGATGTTCTTTCGAGTAGTCCAACAGATCGTCCATGGCATCCCAGTGCCCGTAAACATCCATTCCATAAAAACCTGTTTTTCTTTCGGGAGGAAGCGGGTCGTTGTGCATTTTCAGCCATTCGGCCAGCTCCAGAATATCGGTGTTTGCCCACATCCAGACAGGCCACCGGTGAAATGTCTGCAACACTTCCCGGGCTGACGGCATGGAATTTTTCAGGCCTTTCACATATTTATTC
>LSQX01296838.1_pt1 | contig 12103 bp, 13 predicted proteins | sample 654561 | NCBI WGS metagenome assembly LSQX01 (sample SAMN04489861, study PRJNA283612) | anaerobic digester metagenome | isolation source: 4 biogas reactors fed with cattle manure at either 37C or 55C with and... | place: Denmark: Kongens Lyngby | collected 2014 | reverse complement strand
GGACAGTTCTCAGTAGAAATAACCTGATAGCTCAGCAACTTCCTACTTCATCGCCTTCAGCAAGCTTAAACAGTATATATTATTAATAATTAAAATGCAAGTGTTTTTATATAAAAGTTTGTATATTTTGGGTTTTATTTCATTTAATTCCTTTGTTTCCAACCCTCACAAGGGACTACCTTCATACACTCTGCCTCGCGTGTCTTAATTTACTTTCGCCTTTACTTAATTTCTTTTATTTGTTACAATGTATGTATACACTTTTGTATTTAAGGAAGGAGTAACATAATGAAAGATTTTTATCTATGCGAAGTTTGCGGAAATATTGCAGAGAAGATTAATGATACCGGAATACCTATTATATGTTGCGGTAAACCAATGGTAAAGATGGAGCCTCAAACCACTGACTCTACCAATGAAAAGCACGTACCTTTAATCGATGTAGAAGGTAACAAAGTAACAGTAACAGTAGGAAGTACTCTTCACCCTATGGTGGCAGAGCATTATATCACTATGATAGTGCTAGAAACTGACCAGGGCACTAAGAGACAATTCTTATCTCCTGGCGCAGAACCAAAAGCTTGTTTCACTATAGGTGATGACGAGAAAGTAGTAGGAGCCTTTGAACTATGCAACATTCATGGTCTTTGGAAAAGCGAAAAATAGAATTAATTAATTAAGGACGGTTCATTGAACCGTCCTTTTTTTAGCCTGGTGGCCATATCATCTTCCTCTTACCCAGAAGATGAAAGTGTAAATGCTTTACTGTTTGGAAACCATCTTCGCCACAGTTATTGACAAGTCTATATCCATTTTCCAGACCCAAGCTTTCAGCAATTTTCGGAACCATCATCATTATATGTCCTAATAATTCCTTATCCTCTTCCTGAACTTCGTCAAGAGAAGCTATATGTTTTTTAGGAATAATTAAAACATGCACAGGCGCCTGAGGTTCCAAATCATGAAAACAAAGAATCTTGTCATCTTCATATGCAACTTTAGAAGGTATCTCCTTATTTGCAATCATACAAAAAATACAATCCATACTTTATCATCCTTTCTCAGCAATTTCCCCGAAACAGCCGTCCTTATATTTATCAACAAGCTTTACCTTATTAATACTCGCTAAAAGTTTTTTCTCTCCTTTAACATATACCTTAATATAGTTTTCGGTGTATCCTGCTAAAAGACCCTCTTCATACTCTTCGAACAAAACTCCGGTTATTCTTCCTAAGTTACTTTCTCTAAATTCACTGGCCACTTGCTCTGATAAATTTAGTAAGTTGTCAATCCTTATATTCTTCATTCTACCATCTATTGTGTTTTTCATCAACGAAGCCTTGGTTCCATGTCTACTTGAAAATTTAAAACCATGGACTTTGCCAAAGCAAACTTTTCTTACCATATTTAAGCTATCCTCAAAATCCTCATCTGTTTCTCCAGGAAATCCTACTATTACATCTGTTGTAATATTATAACAAGGATCAAACTCCCTAAGAATTTTTACAATTGCTAGATACTCTTCTCTAGTATATTTTCTATTCATCTTCTTAAGTACATCATTGCTGCCACTTTGAAGCGACAGATGAAGATGATGACAGAGCTTGTCGTATTTTAATAGATTATTTACTCCTTTAATATCAACCACCGTTGGCTCAAGTGAACTTAACCTCACTCTAAAATCACCTGGTAGTTCGCATACGGTCTTTACGGCAAGCTCTATCGTCTCACCAAACTCCACGCCGTAAAGCGCTGTATTTATTCCAGTTAGAACTATTTCTTTAAATCCCTTATCAATAAGAAGCTTGGCTTCCAATTCGATTTCTTCTATATTTCTACTTCTTACTTGCCCTCTTGCATAAGGAATTATGCAGTAAGAACAAAACCTGTTGCAGCCTTCCTGAATCTTTATGTACGCCCTAGTTCTGGCTTCGATCGAGGTAACCATACCCATGTCCTCATATGTTGATAGCTTCTCATAAGGAAGTATATATGGATTATCCATATATCTTCCGCTTAAAAGCTCCATCGTCTTTTCATATATTAAGGACTTTAGATTGTTACCTATTAAAAGATCAATCTCATCTAGCTTTAAAAGCTCTTCCGAGTCCATCTGTACGTAACATCCAGTAGCTATCATGACGCTGCTTGGATTCACTTTCTTCATCCTTCTTATATATTGTCTTGATTTTCTATCCGCCTGATTAGTAACTGTGCAAGTATTAACAACGTAAACGTCTGCATACTCATCTTCCTTTACAGTTTCAAATCCATTCTTTTCGAATTCTTCTCTGATTGCTTCTGTCTCATATTGATTAACCTTGCAGCCAAGCGTATGAAATGCTACCTTCATTTTTTCTTCCTCACTACTATGGCGCACCATATTCCATCTTCCAAAACCTCAATTTTATCAAAACCCTTATCTTCAATAGCTCTAATCACATTTTCTTCTTGCTCTATTAATATACCAGAGCTAATGTATATGCCGCCATCTTTTAAATGATTACTTGCATCTAACGCCAGTGATACATTGAGACCTGCTACAAGATTTGCAACTATTATATCGGCCTTAAATTCCACACCTTTAGTCAGATCAGCTTCTTTTATCTCTATATCTAATTTATTAAGCTCTGAATTTTCTTTAGCTGCTGTTATAGCTTCTGGATCTATATCAACACCTAGTACATTTTCCGCACCCAAAAGTTTTGCTGCAATAGCAAGTATCCCGGTTCCCGTTCCCACATCAAGAACGTCCATGCCGCCTTCAATGTATTTTTCTAAAAGTTTAATAGACATAGATGTCGTTTCATGAGTTCCTGTGCCAAAGGCCATTCCAGGATCAATTTCTAAAACTACTTCTCCATCTTTTACGTCATAATCGCACCAAGAAGGCTTTATTACTAGTTTATCAGTTATATTAATAGGGACAAAGTATTCTTTCCACTTATCCTTCCAGTCTTTATCATCTCTGATAGTGACACTCATATTCCTGAACTCTTTTTTTACAAGATCTAGCTTTTCCTTGCTGTCTTCAGTGCTATTAAAATATATTATTAATTCTGGTTCCTTGTCCTTTTGGGCCATTACCTCATCAGATATGAAGTCCCAGTCATAGCTTTGCTTCTTTTTAAGATAATCTTCAATATCTCTTGGGTCATTTATTATGTATTCAGCTATACCCATATCCAATAACTTTATTTCCACTTGTTCTAAATTGAAAATTGTAGTCACTATTTTTACTTCTATATACTTCATTTCTCCTCCAACTATCATCACATGAATTGCCTCTATATTAACATATTTTTACGATAGGTTTGAACATATATTTGAAATAGCCTTAAAAAAATGTATAATAAAATAGAGGTGAGAATTATGGATTTAAAGGAATTAGAAAAAGAATGCAGCTCATGTAAGAAATGCCCCCTTTACGAAGGGCGAAATAACGTTGTTTTCGGGCAAGGCAACGAAAATGCCTCAATTCTTTTTATTGGGGAAGGCCCTGGCGAACAAGAGGATCTAAGTGGAGTGCCTTTTGTAGGCAAGTCAGGTCAGCTTTTCGACAAGATGCTTGAAGCTGTTGAATTAACTAGAGATGAAATCTACATAGCAAACATAATTAAATGTAGACCTCCTGGCAACAGAAACCCAAAACCTGAAGAAGCTAAAATATGTATAGATTATCTTTACTCTCAAATAGATTTAATTAAACCTACTATAATAGTATGTTTAGGGAAAGTGGCTTCTGAATACATCATTCACGATGATTTTAAAATCACAGCAGAAAGAGGGCAATGGAGTCAAAAGGGAAATTGCCACTATATTGCAACTTATCATCCTTCTTATCTATTACGATCTCCAAATAAAAAAGCTGAAGCTTGGTTAGACTTCAAAGAAATCAAGCATGCAAATAAGTTTTTAAATAAAGAAGATGGTTCAAATTGAACCATCTTCTTTATGTTACTCTATACCACATTTAAATATTTTATTTATTTTCTTTACCATCCGTACTTGCGCCTACGTTGTAGCTTGGAGCTACGCTATCTTGAGGTGTAGCTACAGTCTCTTGAGTTGGAACTACAGTTTCTTGAGGCGGGATCACAGTCTCTTGAAGTGGAGCCACAGTTTCTTGATGTGCAGCTTCTACATTTTTTTCTGTCTCGAACTCAACATTCTTTACTTCTTCAGGTTCACTTTTAGCTCCATCTGCAAAGCTGGTGTTACTATAGTCGCTATTGCTATAGTCGTTTGTATTAAAGCTTTGAACTTCCTGTGCGCTGCCGCTTGCAAATCCGCTGCCAAACGGTTCAGAATTTCCTTCCATCTTACCTGCAGTAATTATAAATCCAATACCAGGTAAACCTATTATCGAAGTAATTATTACAGACACCATAGTACCATATTTCTTCGCCATAACGGCGCAGCATACGATAATATATACATAAAGAGCTAACGGCACAAGCGCGCCTACAAAAGGTATCATGTTAGCAATTACTCCAGCAGCTAGACCACCAAAGGCAAATATCCATTTAGTGCCTTCAAAAACATAGGGTTCATTTCCTATTTCTTCCTCGATGATGCTGCCGAGTACGTATGAATTCCAAAACGGTATCCATGCACGGTATCTATCATCCATTCCTTTTGCCTTCATTATTTTAGCTAATCCGATGGCAAAAAGAACATAAGTTAGTAACACTATTACTAGTATAAACAAACCTATTACTGCAAGCACTGCCCATATTCCGCTCGCTACTATTAAATCATCATCATACATAATAATTCCTCCTTAATTTACATTATTCATATAACAAATATACCATTTAATCAACAATCTTGCAAGCTATTTGAGAGCCTATGTCAGCATTATTTAATACAAGCTTAATGTTTGCCTGAAGACTTTTGCCTTCGGTAATTGTTTTTAATCTGTCCAACAAAAATGGCGTTATTCTCTTTCCCGATATTTCTTTATCCTTGCATTCTTTAAGTGCTTCTCTGATTACTTGATCCATCTGATTAAAAGGTATCTCATCTTCCTCTTTAATAGGGCACGCTACTATCATTCCGCCTTTTAATCCCATATCCTTTTTGCACTTGATAAGTTCTGCAATTTCTAGCGCACTATCTATTCTGCACTCTGCTGCGCATCCTGATTTTCTACTATAAAACGCCGGAAATTCATCGGAGTTATATGTAATCACCGTAACCCCTGATGTTTCTAAATACTCTAAAGTTGCTTGAATATCGAGTATTGACTTTACACCTGCGCATACAACTGTAACATCGGTGTTTTTCATTTCTTCTAAATCGGCAGAAATATCAAAACTATCTCCTGCACCTCTATGCACTCCACCTATTCCTCCTGTTACAAACACTTTAATGCCTACCAATTCTGCAGCTATCATTGTGCCTGCAACTGTAGTTGCGCCATCTAGCTTTTTGGCAAGTACATAAGGAAAGTCTCTTCTGCTAACCTTAACTACACCCTTAGCTTTCGCTAAATATTCGATGTCTTCTTTTGTAAGACCCACTTTAATTTTACCTTGGATTATACCAATTGTCGCAGGCACTGCGCCATTTGATTTAATAACCTCTTCAACGGCTAAAGCTGTTTCAACATTTTTAGGATATGGCATGCCGTGAGAAATAATGGTTGACTCTAAAGCTACTACCGGTTTTCCATTTTTTATAGCATCTTCTACAATCGGATTTATTACCAAATATTTGTTAATCATATATCTTCTCCCTTTTTATTACTTCCTCATATGTCAATTCAGGATTTACAGCTGAATTAGATTCCATGCTTATTGCCGCAACAGTAACTCCAAATTGGGAAATCTTTTCAGGATTAAAGCCCTTGGCTTTTCCTAAAAGAATGGCTCCACTAAAGGAATCACCTGCGCCAGTAGCGCTTACAATCTTTGTATCTTTTGGTTTCATTATGCCTTCAGTCTCTTTCGTCCTGTAATATACCCCATCTTTATTTAAAGTTATATATATTTCTTTTACGCCCTTTTCCAAGAATATGTTTCCGGCCTTATGCAAGTCCTCTTCACTGGATATTGAGATGCCTGCCAGCACTTCAGCTTCAAACCTATTAGGCTTTATAATATCAAATTTACCTATTATATCCTTGGCTCTTGCAGCCTTCGCTGCCGATACTGGTTCCAAAAAAAGCAATTTATCAGATGCTTTATCACAAATATATCTTAAGATATCTTCTTTAAAATTGCAATCGACTCCTAGTATTTCAAAATCGTCAGAGCTATCTAAGGATTCATCTATAAAAGCCTCATCTATAGCTTCAATTATATGCATATCGCACATTGCGATTTCCATATCCTTATCCTTATTTAATATGGACAGATACATGGCTGTTGTTTTGTTTTTTAGTATCCGAATTCCTCTTGTGTCAACTCCTAATTTTTCAAGTTGATTAACTGCTTCTCTTCCAGCAAAGTCATCCCCTGCTACAGAAATCATCTTAACTGCTCCACCTAACCTTGCTATGTTTTCAACCACATTCCTACCGACTCCACCAAAATTTATAGATATAGCACCTGGATTAGAATCTTGATACAGCAGTTCACCGTAAGGTGTTCCCTCTATATCTACGTTAATTCCGCCTATTACGTTAATCTTCATACACACCTCTAAACAAATATACTCCCACCAATAAACTCTCTAAGTATAGAGTTATTAACTATTGCCTTATCGTTTTCTATAGTTTTGAAATACTTTAAAAACTTTAACATCCTAACAGCCTCCGCATATTCAGGCTCATCTGAAGTTATCTGTTTTAAAAGCGGCTCAGCGTATTTCTTTAATACGGCTATCTCATATGTATGCACTGAGTTAAACAACACATCAGCTTTACCACTATATGGAAAGATGTTGTCATCTTCTCCTGCCCGAACCTTAGGCCACTCCCTTATCGTCTTCTGTGCACTATGGTCTCTGTACTTATAGTCTCTTACAAGTCGTCTTAGCATTCTTTCGTCAGTTGTGGGAATTCTATTGTGCAAGTCTATGTTCATCTGCGTTAATGGACTTATGTATATCCTAAACTTATCGTTTTCTGGTATGAATTCTGTCAAATTTTCATTTAGTCCATGTATTCCTTCTATTACAATTATTTGATCTTTGTTCATTTTAAGCTTGCGTTTTCCAAATTCTTTTTTTCCTTTTATGAAATCAAATGAGCAAAGATCTACCTCTTCTCCATTTAACAGCCCATTCATCTGATCGTTAAACAGCTTAATATCTAAAGCATCTAATATCTCATAATCCGGTTCTCCCCTCTCATCTAGCGGAGTATCTTCTCTTTCAACAAAATAATCGTCTGTTCCAAGATATATAGGATCAAGGCCGTTTACTCTTAGCTGTATTATTAATCTTCTAGCAAATGTGGTTTTCCCCGATGATGAAGGTCCTGCAATCAGCACAATCCTTTTCTTCTCTTCTGCAATAATATCAGCTATTTCAGCTATCCTCTTTTCATGAAGAGCCTCACTAAGCTGAATTATGTCTCGGCTAAGTCCATCCTCTATCTTTTGATTAAGGTCTGCCACAAAGTTAATTCCTAATATTTTATTCCATTTTGATTGTTTCTTAAAGGCATCATATAGCATAATTTGATCTTCGTATTCTGGTATAGTATCCGGATTTTTGCGGTGAGGGAATCTAAGTAATAGACCCTTTTTATATTTCCTCAACTCAAAATTCTTAAGGTAAGCGGTGCTTGGCGCCATGTATCCATAAAAGAAGTCACGATAATCACCTATTGAATAGAACTTCATCGATTTAAGATTTAGGTTATCAGATAGAAGTTTTGTTTTTTCAGGAAAGCCATCATCTACCATCATAGCTATTCCCTCTTCAACAGAAACCGTTATTTTTTTTATTGGTAAATCCAATTCCACCATTTCTCTCATTCTTTTCTCTATGGCTTCTACTTGCTCTTCGGTAATCTCTTCAAAAGTTGATATATCTATATAAAGGCCTTGGTTAAGTGAATTCATGATTCCAACTTGAGCTTTACCTACTACATCTTTAGCTGCTTTTAAAAACAGCAATGACAAGCTATATTGAAATATCAAATTAGCGCTTTGCGTTCTTATATCCAAAAATTCCACTTTGCAAGGTTTTGTTAACTTGAAAGTCAACTCTACAACCTTGTTGTTTACCTTCGCTGCATATACGGTATATGGAACATCTTCCTTTTTGGTAAAGTACAAATCCTCAATTGTTGAGCCTTCCTCTATTTCTATATCTTCAAAGGGTTCATACAAGCCTTTGCTTAATTTAATAATCATTTAACTTCTCCTTTTTATGCGAATTTATGGACTCAGTTTATCATAAACTGACTTTTTAGTCAATAAACCTAAGACCCATCAAAGCTCCGCTTAAAGCAAGCATTGCAACTATTAGGTGGATTAAACAGTTCGCATCGTCCCCCGTTTTTGGCTCAGTTGTTTGCACCTTGTCATTTTCTATAGTCAGGTCGATTTGGTTTTCTTCAGTAATCTCAAAATTGAAAATTTCATCTGTTTTTATATATCCTTCCTTCGCCTTAGTTTCAATTAAATAGTATTTCCCCAGAGGGATTCCAATCGATGATGCTTCACCGCTTATGTTTGTTGTTAATTCTTCGATTGTGCAATCTTTTTTGTAAACTAATCCATCGCCGTTATATATATTCTCTTTGGCAAACAGCTTAAATTTAGTGCCTCCCAATCCTTCTTTATTTTCGCTATCGACTTTCTTCACTTTAACAAAGGCTCTATATTCGGAGTCCACAACTCGCATTTCATATATATGTGGTTTTTCTCCCTTTATCGTAAAATTCTCAGGAACATCATTTAACAAATACCCAGTAGGAGCCTTGGTCTCGATTATCACGTAATCTCCAGGCTCCAGGTCTTCAACGTATATTTCTCCCTTATCGTCGGTTACTTGAGCATAGAGTTTATTCATATCATCTTTGGAATATATAGTGTATTCGGCGCCTTTAAGCTCCGTTCCTTTTTCTGTGGTTTTAGTAAGCCTAAATCCTAAATACGGTTTATTTTTAAAGCTAACTTCATCTAAAGAATTTTCTCCTGTAGGTGTAAAGCTAACATCTCCAACTTCATCTAACTTGTAGCCTTCGGGCGCTCTTACTTCTCTTACTATGTATTCATGGCCAGCTTTAAGCATATTTTTAATGCTCACCTCACCACTTGCATCCGTTACCCATGCTTCTTCCTCTCCACTGCCGTTTGAAATTATTATTTCTTGATTGGTTTCAGCATCAAACACTTTAAATTCAGCATTTGCTAATGGGCTACCAGTATAGTAATCTGTTTTTATTATCTTAAAGTCAATTACTTTTAACTGGTTCGAAAAACCAACTTCTTTTGTCAATTTATTTTCAATATTTATTTTAACGTCTGCTGGCTTAACATATCTTATTGGTACATCGCATTCACTAACTGTATAAGTTCCGCAAAGGATATTATCTAATCTCGCATCTCCTTGGTCATCTGTTATGATATATTCTACGCTGCCGTCGACATCATTTGTCACTTTAAATTTGACATTACTGACTATATCATCTTCAGCTGTTTTATGCACAAGCAAATTACCCTTAGGTGTTTCTCCTTTTAATTTAATGTACATAGGCGCAGCTAAAATTGAGCCCGTCATAATAGTTTGCCTATGCGCTCCCACTGAATCCCAAACATTCAAAATCTTTTTTGTATTGTCAGGAACCTTGTATCCAACTATTATTAGGCCATTTTCTAAAGGCAAATTAGATGTAAATGTATATCTGTTTCCTAATCTAGAAACACTTACATCGCTGCCTTTTGTAAAAAAATCCACGTTCAACTTATTAGAATCCGTCAGCACAGCTTGATTATTACTATCAAGAATAAATGTTTTTGCGCTGCTTCTACTTCCCGACGCAAAGGAAGGTATTTTATTTTGACTGTTGATGTTATTTACCATCCATCTGTAGCAAGCTAAAGCTGGTTTAGGAGTTCCGCCAACATTGTTACCATAAAACAGGCTACTATAATAGTGATTTCTGTTTGACCCCGAAAAAATAGCTCCGCTTTTATCAACAAACCTACCCGTTTTTCTAGCACTAAAGCCATCAGAAACACTCCTTCTAATCCCCTCTTGGAATTCCCATATCAAAACTCTAGAAGCCCAGTACCAGTCATCTGTATTAGTACCTGCAACTGGAGATGTTTGCATCATATACCTTGGAGCATAAAGCGCCACGGCGAGCATCCCCTGTCTTTGATTATATGGATAATATTTCATGTATTTGGATTGATTTATATTTGTAGACGAATACTCGTAATTGCCTAGAGTACTAACTCTGTGCTCTAGGCAATATGAAATTTTAATATTACCATTATCATTAAAAAAATGATAAACTTGATTTTCTCCTAATTCTTGATTTTTAACATTCCCTATTAGCCACCCTATTTCATTATAGCAATAACCATCGTAATATCCCGAAAGTTTGTACTTACATCCATCGTTTCCAATTAAAATATTTCCGTTCGCATAATCCGCTGCATAACAAAAACTTCCGCTTCTTGAGCATGTTAACAGCAACACAAATACTATTGCCACAAACAGTGCTTTATTTAATTTTAATTTCATTTTTCCTCCAGATTTTCATACACTCACACACTTAAGCGTTTATCAAACCAAACAATATATCACAATACTCTTTCTCACCTCGCATTTTAATAACTTCATCTAAAAACCTTTTTCTCCATTTATCCCAGGTGCTACGACTCGCATATTTAAACTTTGTATCATCGTAAGATAATGCATACGTAAAATGCATAAGAACGCCTTCTCTAAATTCCAATGGCACTACTTGAATCGCTGAATCTATAATACTGATATCGTTTTCTAATTCGTTTATCATCATAGCCTTAGCACTTTTTTCATGCTCAAATCCATATAAATAATCTAATACTTTCTTTTTCTGTGGATACTGTTTTATATAACTTACTACCTCATTGTGTTTAAGCAATGATCCACACACTTTGTATTTATTTGCCATAATTTACCTCCAAAAAATACCACCGATACTTTTAACATATCGGCGGTTAGTGTTTAACTGTTCTTTTTAATGTATTGATTAAGTTTGTCGCTAAGCGTCTTTGCTTCATCCACATGCAGCGTTATTCCCCTACTCATATGTTCATGTTCTTCGTCCCAATCCCTAAGATCAAGCTTTGGTTTTCCTCCGTTCCATGCAATCAGGTTAAGTTCCTTTGTCCAACCAGTTGGATACTTGTTTATTACTCCAATCTTTTCAACCACCTCAAAGTTAATTTCATTCAAATTTGTCATTTTTCTCCTTTCATTGACACACTTTATTTAATATTACAATATCATTTTAACCTTATTTTAACAATGTCTAACCGTCTCTTTTAACTACTAATAAATACATAAATTTGACAAAATCAATACGATAATTTAAACTTAGCTTAATCATACAAATCATGTTATAATTTATGTGATTAGGAGGCAATTATGAACATTTACGAATCTGCTGAAGACTATTTAGAGACTTTACTGATACTATCAAAAAAGCAACCGCAAGTTATAAGCAAAGATATCGTTCAGGAAACGGGTTATTCTAAACCAAGCATCAGTATAGCTATGAAAAAATTGCGAGAAAAAAACCTCGTTGAGTTTGATGCTAACAACAATATCTTCCTAACTGATGAAGGTAAAAAAATAGCTGAAAATATTTATGAAAAGCATTTAACTTTAACTAAGTTTTTTAAAAAACTAGGAGTTAGCGACGAAAATGCTACGGAAGATGCTTGCAGAATGGAACATTTCATAAGCGATGAATCTTATGAGAAAATTAAAGAATGGACAAAATAGAAACAATTTAATAAACGCAATCAATGATTTATTGAGGTTGTATAATTTTTGGTGTTGGTGATGAAATTAGGTTTTCATCGTCAGCATCATTTTTTTCAAAAAAATAGAGACACGAGGCCCTTTTTCCTTTAGAATTAAAGTGCAAACCAAAATAAAAGGAGGTGCCTCATGTCCATGTCTAATTTTATACCAAAACTATTAC
>LSQX01248664.1_pt1 | contig 12103 bp, 8 predicted proteins | sample 654561 | NCBI WGS metagenome assembly LSQX01 (sample SAMN04489861, study PRJNA283612) | anaerobic digester metagenome | isolation source: 4 biogas reactors fed with cattle manure at either 37C or 55C with and... | place: Denmark: Kongens Lyngby | collected 2014 | reverse complement strand
ACGCACCCTCTTTGGTACAAAAGCTCAAAAAGTGCAGGAACTTAGCGACCACTACTATGGCAGCATCACGCCCAGAGTCAGTGCTTTTATGCATGAGCTAAACGAGGAGCTTTGGAAGCTCGGCATACCTGCTAAAACACAGCATAATGAATCAGCACCGGCTCAGCATGAACTGGCTCCCATCTATGAATCTGTTAATATTGCCTGTGACCATAATCAGCTGACAATGGAAATATTAAAACGTACTGCTTTGAAGCACAATATGGTATGCCTGCTGCATGAAAAACCTTTTGAAGGAATCAACGGTTCAGGCAAGCACAATAATTGGAGCCTTTCTACAGACCAAGGTGTCAACCTTATGGAGCCAGGTTTAACACCGGCTGAAGACGCTCAGTTCCTCCTCTTTTTATGCGCCATTCTCAAAGCCGTCGATGAGCATGCCGATTTGCTTCGGCTGTCGGTTGCCAGCGCCTCCAATGACTGCCGCTTGGGCAGCCATGAAGCGCCGCCAACAATATTGTCTGTTTTCCTGGGAGATGAATTGACCGCCATCCTTGATGCCCTCGAAAATCATCGGACCTATGTTAAAGAAACCATGGCTGATATGAGCATCGGTGTGCATGTGCTTCCCAAAATACCCAGGGATATTTCAGACCGCAACCGCACTTCACCTTTTGCCTTCACCGGAAACAAATTCGAGTTTCGCTCACTGGGTAGTTCGATGTCTATTGCTGAAACCAACACAGTACTTAACACGGCCATGGCAGATGCCCTCCAGCAATTCGCTGATGTCCTTGAAGCAGCTGAAGATTTCCACTCAGCGCGTGAGGAACTAATTATCAGCACCATTAAAAAGCATAAGCGCATTATATTTAATGGCAACAGTTATCATGAAGATTGGTACAAAGAGGCCCAAAAACGAGGTCTGCTTCATCTGCAGACCGTGGCAGATTGCCTGCCTTATATGACAAGCGCAGAAAACATCGCATTTTATTCGCGTCAAAAGGTATATTGTGAAACTGAGATCTATAGCAGGCAGGATGTATTGGGCGAAAACTACTGTAAAGTCATCAGGATAGAAGCCAAAACCATGCTTGACATGGCCAGACAAGAAATTATCCCGGCCATTTTGCGATATTCAAAGCTGCTGGCCGAATCAGCCGCCCTGAAACAAGTCTTAATGCCTAAGGTATTGATTGCTGAATTGAGCACCTTGACTACTCTAAATTTACAGGCACAGGAAGCTTTTTCTGCCTGCGATCATTTGGAAGAAGCACTCTGTAATATTCCACTCGAAGACGGTTGGAATGATTGTGCAAATTATTGCCGTGATGTTCTCAAGCCTTCAATGGCCGTTCTGCGTCAAAGCTGTGATAAACCTGAAAAAATTGTTGCCAGAGATCTCTGGCCTTTTCCCATCTATGAAGATTTGCTGAGCAGCACTTGAGGCCTAAAACAAAACAGACCTGTTTCTTTTTTGAAACAGGTCTGTTTTGTTTTAGGCTTTATTCTGCTGAAAATTCGTAAACTGTTTTCGTCTTATAAAGGTCACCGGCTTTTAACAGGGTGCTGCCAAAGTCAGGATGGTGAAGGGTATCAGGATGCGCTTGCGTTTCCAGTGCTATGCCGGCATAAGAACCATACATCTTGCCGCCATGACCTGAGCAGTCAAGTCCCTGCCCGGCGTAGCATTGTATGCCCGGCTGGTCAGTCCACACTTTCATGCACCTCCCGTTGTCTTGTGCTTGTAAAACAGCCGCTTCACGATAGCCATGGCCATTGAGCACATAACCGATATCAAAACCATTGGCAGCGGCAAACGAAGCATTGTCACTGCGTTTCATTGATTCGGACAGCAAGACTGGCTGTCTGAGATCGTAAACAGTGCCATCAACAGGTTTGAGTTCTCCTGTTGGGATCAGTTCTTCGTCTACCTCAACAAAACTATCTGCCGCAATCTGTAAAGTATGGTTTAAGATATCCTCGCCATTGCCCAGATTGAAATAGGCATGATTGGTGAGGTTAATCTGTGTATCCTGATCGCTTTTGGCTTCATACTCAATGCTGACACAGGACTCTTCATCAAAACGAAAACGTATCTGCACTTTGAGCTCTCCGGGGAATCCTTCCTCCATGTTGGGGGAAGTATAATACATCAGGATGCTGTTATCTGAAAGTTCATAGTCCCATAGCTTTTGATCAAAACCAAACTGACCGCCATGCAAGGTATTGGAGCCATTATTGGCGTAAAGCTGATAAGTTTCACCGTTTAGCTCAAACTCAGCACCTGCTATGCGGTTGCCGTACCTGCCAATGGTACCGCCCATGTAGCCAATATCACTGCGCGCGTATTGGGCGGCATTATCCTGCCCTAAACAGACTTCTCCAAGGTTTCCAAGTTTGTCCAAGACCTTGATAGAAACAAGATGAGCGCCAAAGTTGGTGAAGCCGGCACTCTCGCCCCTTGAGTTGGTGATCGTAATAAGGTCAGCGCGTTCGCCTTGCGGTGTTTGCCCAAAATGCGTGATTGCTATACTCATGACCTTTGTCCTCTCGTGTTCATCATGGATGCCCATTGATCAAAACGAGCAACGAAATCATCATTATCATTTGTCTTTTCCATCATCGACAGCACCAGAGAGATTCCTTCCTGTTCGCTGGAGCCGGCTAGCATACGCCTTACACGGATTGCGACAGCCTCTTCGTCGGCATTCAGCAGCAGCTCATCATGACGGGTGCCTGATTTGATGATGCTGACTGCAGGGAAAATCCTCTGTTCCTGCAAGCTGCGGTCAAGCGTCAGCTCCATATTGCCCGTCCCCTTGAACTCTTCGTAAATCATATCGTCCATGCGGCTGCCTGTTTCAACGATGGCGGTAGCAATAATAGTGAGTGATCCGCCTTCTTTGAGGTTTCTGGCAGCGCCAAAGAAACGTTTAGGCTTATTGAGCGCACCGGCCGCCACACCGCCGGACATAATACGCGCGGTGCTGGGCGCCAAGGTGTTGTAAGCCCTGGAAAGCCTGGTGAGGCTGTCCATGAGGACCACAACATCTTTCCCCTGTTCTACCAGGCGCATGGCGCGCTCACTGACAAGTTCGCTTACTCGAGCATGGCTCTCTGCCGGCTCGTCAAATGTTGAATAAAATACGTCGCCGCCCACTGTTTCTTTGATGTCAGTGACTTCTTCAGGCCGTTCATCCACCAACAAGGTCATCAGATGAATTTCCGGATGCTGACGAATGATGGACAGCGCAATCTTTTTGAGAATGGTGGTCTTTCCCGCTTTTGGAGGTGCAACGATCAATGCACGCTGACCATATCCGATGGGGACAAACAAATCGATGAAGCGAAGAACCGGATCGGGCTGGTCAGCGCTTGACAGTTGAATTCTTTTGACTGGGTAGCAAGGTGTCAATTCATCAAAATCACGCCTGGTTTTTGCTTCTTCCGGATCCTGTCCATTGATGCTTGTAATGTAAAGCATCGCCGCATAACGGTCACTGTCGCGCTGTGGACGTGTTTTACCCTCTAAATAATCACCATTGCGAAGCGCAAACCTGCGTATCTGTGCATTGGAGATATATACATCATTCTTACCGGGCAAAAAATTGCCTGCCCTTAGAAAACCATAGCCATCAGAATGGATATCAAGGACCCCATTACCATCACCGCAGTCACCAGTCGCGAGCAATTCCGGCACAGCAGAATTAAGCGCTAAATCTCTGATATGAGCATCCTGAGGTACTACAGCCGACGCAAAGTTTCTGTCTTTTTGCGCTTCGGGAGGAGGCGGCAGAAGCTCACCAGCAGGCTTAAAGTAAGCAGCCGCAAGATTTACGGGTTTTTCTATCGGGGCAGGCTGCGGCGGCTGGTACATAACAGTACCTGGCTTTGCAAAGGCAGAGGGACGATATCCTTGGGGTACAAAGCTGGAAGGGGCTTGAATGGCTGGCACATCAGCTTGCTGCCTTGCTTCGGGGCCAAATCTTGCTACCCGAGTGGGAACAGGACGAGTTTGCATAGTATTAGTAAAACTGTCTCCGCCCGCAGGGGGATAGGTTTGCAGATTTGGTGTTAAAGGGGCATATTTGTTTTGAGTTGCCTGCGTAGAAGTAAAGGCCTGAGGATTGTGCCACGCCCGTGCACCCGAAAGATTAAAAGCCGGCTTATTCTTACCTGTTGCAGTAGTACCCGGCTTTAAAGTAGGTGAAGGTATTTTATGAATCGGCTGGGGCCTGGGGGCTGCCGATTGACCGGAAAGCGATTCATCCGGATCATCAATAATAATCATGGCGCGTCGCTCTGTTGCTGCTGCTCCGGATACTTCAGGCGCTTGAGCTTTTTTAGTTTCTGTTTTTTCTGCCTCGGGCTTGACATCCTTTATTGTCATACCAGCAGCGCCTATCTGGTCGATAAGCGACTGTTCGATATGCTGCAAAATGTCTGATTTTGTACGAAGACTCCCAAGAGTAATGTGGCGTTCCTTAGCAAATTGGCGCAACTCAACAATGGTTGCACTGGAAAGCTCTGATGGATTTAGCATGGGTTTTCCTCCAAGAAGAGTAATGATAGGATAATTGAGCTGAAGTTAATTATTGTTTTTTTATGAATATGAGCATGAGCAGGAATATCTATTCTTTTAAGCAATCGGCAGCGCCTGAACATTAATGCCCAACAAGCCGGGCCCGGTGTGCACAACGAGTGCCGGACCTACACTTTGTTCCTGAAATGATTTGCAGTTAGGAATTCTGCGTTTAACCTCTTCAAGCACACGCGCTGCTTCCTCTTTGGCATTGCCTTCTATGACAGCGATGCTGCAGGCTACATGCTTGCCGGCCTCGCGTACTGCAAAATTAACAGTTTCGGCGATAGCATGCGCACGGCCCCTTACTTTGGATGCGATGGTATATACGCCTTCTTCATTACAAGTAATGATGGGTTTGATTTTGAGTAATGAACCAAGCACTGCAGAAACTTTGCCTATGCGGCCGCCCCGTGCCAGGTATTCAAGAGTAGATAAGCAAAAGAATATTTTTGAATCAATGATACTCTGCTGAATTTTCTCGATAATTTCTTCAAAACCAAAGCCTTCCTGGGCAAGCTGTGCAGCCAGTACCGCCTGTGAACCGGCGCCGTAACTGATGGATTTTGTGTCAATTACCTTCGTCTGGAGCCCAGCAAATTCTTCAGCCATGATGTGCATCATATTATATGTGCCGGATAAGGCACTTGAAATGCTGATAATGATGAGTTTCTCATACCCGTCTTGCACAATCTGATTGAATGCATTTGAAATTGATTCTCCGCTGGGAAGTGAGGTTCGGGGTGTTTCAACGGCCAAGCGATCATAAACTTCCTGTGAAGTAATATCGATCTTATCCCTATATTCTCCGTCCTTATAGATGATAGTAATTGGAACGGAGTAAATGCCCATCTTAACAAGCAGTTCTTCCGACACATCTGTGCAGGAATCTACCATAATGGCTATTTTATTTTGGTTCATTATATCCTCCTCGATAAACTAAACTTATTTTACTTTGTAAGCCGGAATGTGTCAAGCAAAACTCTGGCTATATTACAGGGGCTTCATCATCATATACATCCGTAAATCGCGTGTAGGGGCCTTCATCGCGCAGACGCCAACCCAGTACCGCTCCCATGCTTACTTTTTCGGCTGAAGAGAAGATACTGCTTTCCACATTAGGATTGACTTTTTTCAAATCTTTAATCAGTTGTTTCACCTGCTTGCGTTTTCCGCCGTCTTCACTTTGAGTTATTCTGCAGGAGCAAGTCATAGCCGGAATTTGATATCGTGCAGTAAAGCTCTTCACCTGTTCTTCTCTGACCAGATACAGCGGGCGTATCAGTTCCATCCCCTCAAAATTACGGCTGCGCAGTTTGGGCATCATCGTCTTGAACTCTCCCCCGTAAAGGATACTGAGCATCGTTGTCTCTATGACATCATCATAGTGGTGTCCAAGCGCAATTTTGTTGCATCCAAGCAGCTGTGCTTGTTTGTATAAATGACCCCTGCGCATGGAAGCGCATATATGGCAGGGAGAGTTTTTAGCATCTTCAATGGTGGCAAATATATCTGTTTCAAAGATATGAATAGGAATGCAAAGTGCCTCAGCTGTTTGCTCAAGTACATCTCTTTTAGTTAGAGTAAAACCGGGATCCATGCTGAGAAAAAAAAGCTCAAAAGGTATGAGGCCATGCTTATGCAAAAGCTGCATGCATTTTGCCAGCAAAAACGAATCCTTACCACCGGATACGCATACAGCAACCCGGTCCCCCGGATTTATCAAGCCGTATTCTTTCACTGCACAAACAAAATATCGCCAGATGGTTTTACGATAGGAAGTGGTAATACCATGTTCCACTTCTTGCTGGAAACTAAGCAAGTTTTTCCTCCTGAATAAATGATGAGACTATGAATTTCAACATTCCAATACTATATTACACTTTTAGTTATAATCTTAAGCAAACTTATTTATTTTAGCCATTCTCATTTCATAAAACGAAAGCTGCATCCTAAATACTTCAGGAGAGCTTTCTTTAGCGTTGTAGAAAATTATTACACGAGAAGCAATTGATAAGATTTAAAAAGTCTTTATGTTGTTACCATGTCTAACCATAAATTTTGTTTCTATTTCTTAACACTTATCCTGATCAAGTTTTGCCCTCCGGCAAAGCTTGCCATGAAGTAGGCTGCTTTATTCCAGAGGATGACTGCAGTGCACGCAATCGTTTAATACGCTGATCTACGCGGTAACCGGTTAAAGATTGACTGCGAAACTTATCCATCAGCACGCGAATGCCGATTGAAACCGGGATGGCAGGTAAGATACCGGCACCCAGGCCTGCTACAATAGCCCCTGCACCCATAGCAACGCCGGACTTGGTTATGCGAAAACCAGCGTCCTGCATTCCTGCGGTTGCGGTTTTTCTTCCCAGCAGCACGCGGCTGCCTTCGGTCACTGTAATGATAACAAAGGGTATAGCAACGCTGACAGCATTCAATACTTCATCGAGCAGGCCGCTGTCACTTAATAAACCTAAATCAACAGAAACCTCATCAGCCAGGCTAAGGCCAACTGCGATGCTGTCAATGAGGGTTGTACTTTGTTTTTTCGAATATTTGGAAACCAAATCTTTGAAATCAGCCATTCTTACCTCCCAAAGAGTTTTAAAACAGCGGTGATGACCCAGGCGCCGGCGATAATCGCCGCAATGACGGTCACTTGCCTTAATATAGCAGACAGAGTACCGCGTTTCTTTTCCTGCTTGTCTTTTTGTCTGGCAAGGATATCCAAGCGCTTTTCAATCTCTTTCATGCGGTCGCGCAAGCCTATCATATCCTGGCTTCTCTGATCATCGCTGATTGTTTGCGCAGCGCTCAGCTGTGATAGCTCCTGCTTTGTGATGATTAGATCTTCACTGAGGCCTTCAGCGACTACAGTCATTTCCTGTGTAAACTCATCCACCAAAGCATTGATATCCCGACCCTTGAAGCCACTGACAGCCGAATCAATTAAGCCTTTGGAGCGGCTGATCAGGTTATTCTTCTTTTCTTCCGGCGGCAAGTGCATCATACAAGCCGCATACCATTTGTCTTTTGTTCATCTTCATAGCGGGTTAGCAGGCCGCCAATGCGGTTATAGGGATTTAACAACGCGCTTAAACTGCGGTCATGGTTAAGTGTAGCGATTAAATAGGCAACATATTTTGATAAGTCAGCCTCAATATACCATTTCGCCTTTTTGAGTTCGGGATTGGTATAGTTCAAGTTAGTTGCAATAACTTTGGTGATGATACCCTGCGCATGAGCTTCGTTAAACTCTTTGATACCATTTGTAAAAAAAGCAAAGGTAACAATACAAATAATGCGGTTAGCCTTGCGTTTTTTGAGCTCCCGTGCAAGGTCGAGCAAAGATTCTCCCGAGGAGAGAATATCATCTGCCACAATAATATCTTTGCCTTCAACATCGACACCGATATACTCATGAGCAATGATGGGGTTTCTGCCGCCAACGATGGTTGTATAGTCCCTGCGCTTATAAAACATACCCAGTTCCAGAGCCAACACTGAGGAGTAAAAAATATTCCTTTGCATTGCGCCTTCATCGGGGCTGACAACCAGCATGCTTTCTTTGTTAATGTTGAGGTCTTTAATGTCGTGACAAAGCGCTTTTAGCATCTGATAAGTAGGCTGCACATTCTCAAACCCTAATTGAGGCACTGCATTGATGACCCGTGGGTCATGAGCGTCAAAAGTAATGATGTTCTGTATGCCCATGGCTTGCAGTTCCTGAAGGGCCAATGCACAGTCAAGGCTTTCACGGGACGTCCTGCGGTGCTGACGGCTTTCATATAAAAACGGCATGATAACACTGACCCGTTTGGCTTTTCCGCCTACAGCATTAATAATGCGTTTCAAATCCTGGTAATGATCATCAGGTGACATGGGGACGACCTGATCATACATTTTATAAGTAACTGAGTAATTCGTCACATCAACAATGATATAAATATCCAGTCCGCGGACGCTCTCTTTGATGAGCCCCTTGCCTTCACCGGTACCAAAACGCGGGCAATAGGCCTTGATGAGAAAACTGTCGCGATCCACCCCTGGCACAGTATAGAACTCACGATCTGAATCCTCTTCCAATTGATGCCACTTTGATAGCCAAAAATTAATGAGTTCTCCCATTTTTTCGCAGCCATTCATTGCGATAATGCCTAAGGGACCATATGGAACTTCATTTAGGTCCTTAGCCCATGAAACAACTGTACCCGCCATCAGCGTCCTCCTAATCCATTGATCTATATTCGTGAAATTTCGTTAGAGATAATAATAGTTTTTCTGACAGGTAAGATTTAGCTGCATCTGAGACTTTTAAGCATCAGGATCCATAAACTGTTCAAGCAAAGTGATGCTTTGAACTCGCAGCAAGGGATAGCTAAGATCCATCGATGCATCTTCACCGCTGCCAACACCTTCGAGCAAGCCATATACCCGAACTTTATCCTGAGCGGTGAAGTCAGGAGCTTTGTCCATCACAGCTTTGATGGTATCAGCATAGCCTGTTACAGCTTTTCTAAGGGCAATGCTCAAAATATAATCACCGGCTTGTTCCTGTATGCCTGTAATAAAACCGTCATAAGTAAGCAGCTTTCCATCATAGATGTCAGCTTTTGCAATAAGTTCGGTATAGCTTGGACTTAGCGCTTCGCCTTGAGACGAGGGTAAAGCATCTATACCGTTACCGGGTACCATGATGCTTTGCTGTGCAGCACCTTTGATAGCGGTAAAATCGAATATCCTCGCATCAAAACCCTTTTTTTCGAAGATAAGCTTTAACTGGTAGGTGCCTTCTGCTTTGGTATTTACATTAAATGAAAAGCTGCCATTGCTGCCGGTACGCTTGGAAGTATTATCACCGTTGAGTATCATTTGAACAGTAACGCCTGATTGCGTCATGCCGCTGATGGTGTATTTATCCTGCGTGATATTTTCCGGCAGCTGCAGGGTAATTTCTACAGGCAGAAGGTTGCGCCCGTACGTAATAGAATACGTTTTTTCAAGAGGCTCCAATCCATCTGACTGGACAGAAAGATTCATCATATAAATGCCTTCACTTGAAAGCTGAATAGGAAGGGTATAATTTCCTTTTGCATCAGCTTCTGCTGTGAAATTCGCTGGCGTATTGCTTGTAAAGGACATGACCGTAGCCGTCAGTTTAGCGCCTGAACGGGTCATCCCCTTCATGGTAAAGTTTGGCTGGTTCGTTTCCATAGGCGCGCTTGCGCTCTCGTTGAGGAAAACAGGGGTGGCTATTGCACCTTCACCAACATTGCCGGTAAAACTCAGACTGTCAAAGACTTTGTTGAGCGCAGTATTATCTCCGGCTTTGAGCGTGCGCCCATATACCTGCATGTCAATCATGATAGATAGGCCATTCTTGACACTGCGGCGCGCAAAGCCGCGATGAATGACTTCGCCATCTTGTCTGAAGCTATAGCGCATCATCAGGAATCGCCCTATATTCTTAAAGTTTTTCCATTCTGCGCTTTCTACACGATAACCTTTATTAGCAAAAGCACCATCCTTTTGATATAAACTTCTGTACTCGGCACGGGTATCGGCAGACTGCAAGTCGATATCGCCATAGCGCTGCCCATCTTCATCCGCAAGGCCTGTGACTTCCAGCACACGCTTGTTGCTGTCATCATAGGCCTTCAATAGGATACCCTGAGTTTTAAATTCTTCCTGCCATTCCTCTACCGTGCCCCCTCGGGAGAAGATGAAGGCCTGATTGGCCTGTAAATTATCGGGAGTAAGCACCGGTGAATACACCTCTTGCGGTAATAAAAGCACCGCAGGCAAAGCGGGCAAAATAACCTGCTCTTCTGCATTAACTGAGTTTAGTAACAGCAGGCAAAAGACTATCGAAAAAACGGCTATCAGCTTGCGCACGTTAACTCCTCCTTAAAATCTGTCCCTATCATTCTAACATAGGCAGGCCAAACGAACAACAACCCGGACACCTTACGAGATGTCCGGGCTGTGATAATATTTCAAATGCAATCTGAGAAAAAGCAGGATAACTGTCAGTTTAATAGGCCTTGGAAAAATACATGATCTTGTCCGCTTTTTCGCCGCAGCAAATACAATTTTCGTCAAAGGGTGTTTGATCAAAGGGCATGTTCCGGCTGGTGGCACCTGTGCGTTCTTTTATACTGTCTTCACATTCACGGCTGCCGCACCACATGGTCCTGGCGTACCCTTCCTGAACCTGTGCATTGAGCTCTTCAAAGGTATGGACATCCTTGGTGTGAGCTTCACGGAAAGCAAGTGCCTGTTTAAACATATTTTCCTGAATCTCATCCAGGAGCCTTTTTACCTCAACTTCAAGATGCTCCAGGGGTAAAGTACCTTTTTCGAAAGTGTCACGCCTCATATAAGTAGCGACACCATTTTCAATATCCCGCGGGCCTATTTCAAGGCGCAAGGGAACGCCTTTTAATTCCCACTCATTAAATTTCCATCCTGAAGATACATTATCCCGGTCATCCAGTTTCACGCGGATACCCGCTGCTTTGAGCTGTTCAAAAGTTTCTTCGCACTTCTCCATGACTCCGCCTTTGTGAGCTGCGATGGGCAGGATAACAGCTTGAAACGGTGCCACACGAGGAGGCAGCTTCAAGCCCCTTTCATCACCATGCGACATGATCACAGCACCAATCAAACGGGTTGAGACACCCCAGCTTGTTTCATGGCAATATTTTAAGTCGCCTTCTTTGGAAAGATACTTAATTTCAAAGGGGATAGAAAAATTTGTGCCAAAATTATGTGTGGTACCTGCCTGAAGCGCTTTACCATCCTGCATCATGGCCTCCACAGAATAAGTAGCCTTTGCACCGGCAAATTTTTCTTTTTCGCTTTTTCGTCCCGAAAATACCGGAATAGCCAGCACTTCTTCACAAAGTTCACGATATATTTCGAGCATCAGCAGTGTTTCATCCTGGGCCTCATCTGCAGTCGCGTGAACAGTGTGCCCTTCCTGCCACCAAAACTCACTGGTGCGCAGAAAGGGGCGGGTGGTTTTTTCCCAGCGAATGACAGAGCACCACTGGTTATACTTCATGGGCAAATCGCGCCAGGATTGTACCCATTTGGCAAACATTGTACAGAATATTGTCTCACTGGTGGGGCGAATTGCCAAACGCTCTGCAAGCACCTCATTGCCGCCCTGTGTTACCCAGGCAACCTCCGGCGCAAAGCCTTCCACATGCTCTGCTTCCTTTAACAAGAGGGACTCGGGAATTAGCATGGGCATCGAAACATTTTCATGCCCTGTTTCTTTAAGGCGCTTATCAAGGGACTCACGAATCAATTCCCATATCCTATTGCCATAAGGTTTCATAGCAATCGCCCCGCGTATCGGCGTATAATCCATCAAATCTGTTTGCAGCACAACATCTGTATACCACTGGGAAAAGTTTTCACTGCGCGGCGTAATGTGCTGCACGAACTCTTGCTTTGCCTGTTTTGCCATAATGCCCCCTTTTAAATAAATGCACCTCATCCCTTGCA
>LSQX01167681.1_pt1 | contig 12104 bp, 11 predicted proteins | sample 654561 | NCBI WGS metagenome assembly LSQX01 (sample SAMN04489861, study PRJNA283612) | anaerobic digester metagenome | isolation source: 4 biogas reactors fed with cattle manure at either 37C or 55C with and... | place: Denmark: Kongens Lyngby | collected 2014 | reverse complement strand
CGGCTGAGAATAATCTGCCCCTCCGTAATATACCCGGTCAGGTCAGGGATGGGATGGGTTTTGTCATCCTCCGGCATGGTGAGGATGGGCAGGAGGGTGATCGAGCCCTTCTTCCCTTTAACCCGGCCGGCCCGCTCGTAAATGGTGGCCAGGTCGGTATAGAGGTAGCCCGGGTAACCGCGACGCCCCGGCACTTCTTTCCGAGCGGCGGAGATCTCGCGAAGGGCTTCCGCGTAATAGGTCATATCCGTGAGGATTACCAAAACATGCATTTGCAGGTCAAAGGCGAGGTATTCCGCGGCGGTCATCGCCATCCGCGGGGTGGCGTTCCGCTCAATGGGCGGGTCATTGGCCAGGTTGATAAAGAGCGTCGCCCGCTCAATAGCGCCGGTCCGCCGGAAATCGCCGATGAAGTAGTCGGCCTCTTCAAAGGTGATCCCCATGGCGGCAAAGACCACGGCAAACTTTTCTTCCGCTCCCAGAACCTTGGCCTGCCGTGCGATCTGTGCCGCCAGGCGGGCATGGGGCAAGCCCGAGCCGGAAAAGATCGGCAGTTTCTGGCCACGGACCAGGGTGTTCAACCCGTCAATGGCGGAGATCCCTGTTTGGATAAACTCCGACGGGTAGTCCCTGGTATAAGGGTTCATCGGGGCGCCGTTAATATCCAGCCGCCGCTCGGGGATGATGGGCGGGGCGCCGTCCTTGGGCCGTCCCAAACCGTCAAAGACCCGGCCCAAAATCTCCGGGGAAACGCCCAGCTCAATACTTTTCCCGAGGAAGCGCACTTTGCTTTCGTAGAGATCCAGGCCGGTGGGGCCCTCAAAGAGCTGCACCAGGGCGATGTCGCCGTTGACCTCCAAAACGCGGCCCCGGCGGATCTCCCCGCTTGCCAGCTCAATCTCGACCAGTTCCCCGTATTTGACCCCTTCGACCTCTTCCACAAGCATCAACGGTCCTACCAGTTCACGTACGGTCCGGTATTCTTTAAGCATCGCTTTCACCTCCGCCCAGGGTCTCCCCGGTATACGCCTGTAGTTCGTCATAGAGCCGGTCGATCTCGGCGAGCCGGTCTTCCGGCAGGTATTTGGCGCGCCCAATCTCTTCCCTGATGGGGAGGTCCCGGATCTTCGTCAAAGAAACGCCTTCCCTTAACAACCTCTGCCCCACGTCGTAAAAGGCCATTACCAGGCGGAGCATCTTGTATTGCTTGGTAAGGGAGGTGTAGGTATCAACCTCATGGAAGGCATTTTGGTGCAGGAAGTCTTCCCGGATTGAACGGGCGACCTCCAAGACCAGTTGGTCCCGGTCGGAAAGGGCATCGATCCCGACGAGACGGACGATCTCTTCCAGTTCCGCCTCTTCCTGCAGGAGCCGCATGGCCCCGTTCCGGAGGGCGAGCCACTCTTCCCCTACTTCTTTGCGGTAATATTCATCCAACCGGTCTTCGTACAGGGAATAGCTGTTCAGCCAGTTAATGGCGGGGAAATGACGGCGGTAGGCCAGCGAGGCATCCAAGCCCCAAAAGACCTTGACCACCCTGAGGGTCGCCTGGGTAACCGGTTCGGAAAGGTCGCCGCCGGGCGGGGAAACTGCGCCGACCGCGGTCAGGCTGCCTTCCCGCTGCGGGCTGCCGAGGCAGGTAACCCGGCCGGCCCGTTCGTAGAAGTCGGCCAGGCGTGAACCGAGGTAAGCCGGGTACCCTTCTTCACCGGGCATCTCTTCGAGGCGGCCGGACATCTCCCGTAAAGCCTCAGCCCAACGGGAAGTGGAGTCGGCCATAATCGCCACACTGTAGCCCATATCCCGGAAATACTCGGCTATTGTGATTCCTGTATAGATCGAGGCCTCCCTGGCGGCCACCGGCATGTCGGAGGTATTGGCCACCAGCACCGTTCTTTTCATCAACGGTTCCCCGGATTTGGGGTCTTGCAGGCGCGGGAATTCATTCAAAACGTCGGTCATCTCGTTACCCCGCTCGCCGCAGCCGACGTAGACGATGATGTCGGCACTGGCCCACTTGGCCAATTGGTGCTGGACAACGGTCTTCCCGCTGCCAAAGGGCCCGGGGATGGCCGCCGTCCCGCCCAGGGCTACGGGGAAGAAGGTATCAATAATCCTTTGCCCTGTAGTCAGCGGCTGGGAAGGCGCCAGTTTTTCCCGGTACGGCCGTTCCCGCCGGACCGGCCAGCGCTGCATGAGTGTGAGCTCGCGGATGCCATTTTTTGTCTGCACTTTGGCGATGGTCTCCTCAACGGTAAAGGCCCCTGTTTTAATCTGGACCAGACGCCCTTCCACCCCGGGGGGGACCATGATCCTATGTTCCACCAGGGTGGTCTCCTGGACCACGCCCAAGATATCGCCGGGTTGGACCAAAGCGCCTTCGCTGAGGCTGGGGGTAAACTCCCATTTCTTCTCCCGGGAAAGGGCGGGGACTTCGATCCCCCTGGTGATCCTGTCTCCCCCCACGGTGGCGATGGCATCCAGGGGCCGTTGAATCCCGTCGTAAATCGTTTCGATTAACCCCGGCCCCAACTCAACGCTGAGCGGTTGCCCAGTGGTCTCCACCGGTTCGCCCGGGCCCAGGCCTGTGGTTTCTTCGTAGACCTGGATCCAGGACCGGTCGCCCCTGATCTCAATAACCTCGCCAATCAGCCGTTTTTCACTCACGCGTACGATATCGTACATCCTGATCCCCGGGATCCCCTCGGCTACGACCAGGGGGCCGGATACTTTGATTATTTTCCCTCTCTTCATTGCTGACGCCCCTCTTTCCCCATGAGTATATCCGCTCCTACCGCGCGTTCAACAATTTTCCTGATTCTTTCAAAAGCATAGCCCTTACCGCCCTGGTTGGAAGGGATCAGGAGAACAGTGGGAAACGCCCGCTCCCCCAGGGCAGTAATCCGGTCCATAATCTCTTCGGCCACCGTCTCGGTGATGAAAATAATCCCGTATTTTTCTTCAGGATCAACCAGTTTGTTCAGAACGGAGGCGGCTTCACCGGTGGAAGTCACAGGGTGGATCTCCACGCCCAGGGCAAGAAAGCCGATGATGCTGTCTGCCTCTCCGATCGCGGCCATCCGGTAACTTGTCATCAGATTCTCTCCTTCCACTCTGCCGCCGGTATTTTGTTGATTTTGGCGGCCAGAAGAACCCGGAGTCTCCTGCCTTCCTGCTCTTTATCCCAAAAATAGGCGAAAAGCGGTTCCTCGCCAAAGGCTTGGCTGCGAAAATGCTCCAAATATCCGGCTAAAAACTGCCCGGCCGCCCTTTCCACCCGCCAGAGGGTGGAAAAATCCTCGGCCCCGGCGGCGACTTTCCCGGCCGGCCGCCAGAACCACCAGTTCCGGATCTCCTCCACAGGCCAGTCCAGGGCCGGGAGAAATTCTTTCTCCGGCACCAACCCGCCAGGGAGGAGAAAACGGGTGAGAAAATCCCGGTCCTTCCCCATGGTCTTCACCCGCAACAGGATCCGCAGATTGGCGAGGTCAACCAGGAGGGCCCAGAACTCGCGCAGGGCCGGGGAGAATTTCCCGCTTTTTTCCGCCATATACTCGTAATAATAGCGGTCCACCGCCCGCTGGAGCTCCTGCGGGTCCGGAAACTCCTTTTCCCCGAAGATCATTACAGCCCGGGCCAACGGATCTCCCCCGCCGGTCCGCTCCGTCCACCGGGGATCGGTCATGATTTTTTCGGCCCTTTCCCGGCCATACCTGGAGACCGGCGCCGGGTTTCCCGGCCGGCCCCCGGCCTTCTCCAAAAGGCGGATCTTCAGGTTGTGCATGTCGTACCTTAGAAGATAAGCCAGGAGAAAACTATCTTGCGCCCGCCCGCCTTCCTCTATCAGGGCACGGAGGAGGTCCGCGGCAGTGCGCAGTTCATCCCAGATTACCTCTTCATATTGGTAAAGAGAGCGGTTTTCCATCCACCGGTTGTAAACAGTCTCGCCCAGCCCGCGCCAGGCTTCTTCCGGCGTTCCCGCCGCTGCCAGCCGTTCCCACTGGCCGGGGGAGAGGAGGCCGTTTTCCAAGGCCCGGACACGGGCAACGGCATAGGTGTAACCGCCCATAATCCTCACTCCATCCAGTTTATTTACTCCGCAAAGAGCCTGCGTCCAATCTCCGGGAGAAGCTCGTCCCTCTTCATCTCCACCAGGTTTTCGAGGGAGAAGTTTTGGACGACCTTGCCCCGCTGGAGGATAAAGCCGCCGCTTAATTCTGCTGCCGCTTCCCCGTAAGAGAGGGCGCCTTTCCGCCCCTGTTTCTCCAGTTCCCGGTTGAGTTCGGCCAAAAATGCCTCCCCCAGCCAGCGCTGGTCCGGGATGGAGAAAAACAGCTTTTCATCGCCGGTTTCTACCGCCTCCAGGATAAGCCGCTGGAGGAGTTCCCGGTAATCCTCGTCCTTCATCCCGGCCAGGCGCTTTTTCAGGGCTTGGAAGATCTCTTCCACCAGCCGGTTTTTGGCTGCCAAAAGTTCCCGCCCGGCCTCCATCTTCGCCTGGATTTTCCGGCGGTTTTTCTCCTCCGCCGCCTGCCTCTGCTCGCGGCTGATAATCTCCTCCCGCAGGCGTTTGGCTTTTTCTGCGTATTCAGCCCGTAGTTTTTCCGCTTCCGCCCGGCCCTTCTCCCGGATCTGGGCCGCCTCTTTACGGGCGTCTTCTATAATGCTGTCGAGTAACGGTTGTAACTCCTGCATTTTCATACCCCACTAAATCTGCTGGTACATCAGGAAGGAACCGAGGAAGGAAAGGATGGCGTAGAATTCCACCACAACGGCGAAGATGATCCCTTTCGCCAGTTCCTCGGGGCGCTTTGCCACCATATTGATGGCGGCCGCTGCCACTCTTCCCTGGTAAATCGCGGACAGCAGCCCGCCAATGAAAACCGGGAGGGCGGTGACGACAAACATCCAGCCTTGGGCGGGAGTAGTGATCACACTCAGTTTCCCCAGGAGCAGAAAGCCGACGACGAAACCGTAGATCCCCTGGGTACCGGGGAGCGCTTGGAGGACCAGGGCGGGGACAAAACGGGTTGGCTCCTCTGTCACCACTCCGGAAGCCGCCTCTCCGGCAATTCCCGTGCCAATCGCCGAACCTACCGCCGCCATTACCGCCAGAAAGATCCCAAGATACCCCAGGGCAAGACCGACCATTACTTCCATGCTCATGACTCCCCTTTCTCATCCAATTCAATGTAACGGTATTGTTCAGCCAAGGGGCGGAAAGGCCTGCCCCCCGCTTCGTAAAACTTGTTGAAGAACTCAATATACTGCAGCCGGCAGTTATGGACATAACTGCTGAGCACCGACAGTAGCAGGTTCAAAAGATGGCCGCCGCAGAAGATCGCCAGCCCGGCCAGGAGGCCGATGGGATTGCGGAAACTCGGGTTAAACATCCGTACGAAGAAGTTGATGACCTGGCCGATGATGGCCCCGGACAAGCCCAATGCCATCAGACGGGAGTAGGAGAGGAGGTCGCTGAAGAAATTGACGGCGTTGTACAGGGTAAAGACCCCTGCCGGGATCCGCAGCAACCTTTTGAAGAACGGCCCTTCCCCCCGGGCCCTGGAGAGCATGATCGCGATGGCGGAACCCACCGCCAGTTTGGGGAAGAACCCGGCATAGGCCTCGAGTCCCAGGGGTTTGTAAGCCAGCAAAAGGATCAAGCTGGTCAGGAAGAGAAGCCATAAACCCTCCTCAAAGATGGCTTCCCAATACTGACCGGCTTTAATCCGGGCGACCGCCTTGAGGATCACCCCCAGGTAGAGTTGGACACCGCCCAGGACCAAAGCGACCATCAACAATCTGGTCGGTTCTTCGGTCGGATTAAACCACAAGGGAGTGTAGCTAATCAAGTCGCCGAAGACGCCGGCGGTGAGAAAACCAAAAAAGGCCGAGCTGAGCCCGCTCATGAATAAGAGAGTGAAAAGCTTTTTAGCCATCCCGGCCATCTTGACTGTGCGCAAAAGGTACCAACAAAGGGCGGCGAGGGCCAGCCCGTAACCGAGGTCGGCAAGGGCCAGGCCGAAGAAGACAATGAAGAACGGGGCCAAGGCGGGCGTCGGGTCAGCCTCGCCATATTTGGGGCTGCCGTAAACCTCAACCACCACTTCGAAGGGGCGGATTAAGGGGTGGTTCTCCAGTTCGACTGGGACCTCCTCGTCCGGTTCCGGATCCACGGCTTCCAGGTAGATGGTGGGGGAAATATCCCGCAGCACCGAGCGGAGACGGGGTAGGTTTTTCGCTGTAATCCAGCCCTCCAGGTAAAAAGTCCGCTCGGAACAGAGGAGTTCGCCCGCTACCTGCAGCCGCCGGAGCCGGTTGGCCTTGTCGTCGTATAGCGCCTGCAACATCGGGCGTTTTTTCGCCAAGACCGCGATCTCCTCTTCCAGATGGGCCTGCCTTTGCCGGAGTTCCGCTTCTTCTTTCTGTAGTTCCTCCAGGAGGTCTGCGGGGGTCCGGTCTTCACCGCCGGCTTCCACCACCTGCGCCTCACAGGCGCTCAGGACTTCGCGGAGTTTTTCCTCCTGTTCTTCACGGTAAATTAAAAAGAAATAGGAGGAGGAGCCCAGGGTCGAAACCTCTTCGCAATAGACCCCGGGTTTTTCCAGTTCTTCGATGCTTTTTAAGAACTCCGCCTTGTAGCGGCGGGGGATTTTTATCAACCGCAGGAAAAGCGGGCCCCTTTTCTGCACCGCGGATAAGGGGATATCCAGGGCGGTCCAGGGTGTAAGCTCCTGGATGCGCCCGGCCAATTGTCCCAAGCGGGACTCGTTTTCCGCCCAAGCTTCACCCAACCGGCGGCAGAGCTTTATTGCGACCCAAGCCTCATCCTCCCGGGCCAGGCAATTTTGGTACTCGGCCGGGGTCATCATGGTCTTTATCCCGCTAAACTGCTGAATGAAGGTGGGACGTACCGGGTGGAAACGGTCCAGCACGGCCAGGGCGGCGGTAATCTCCACCAATTCACCTTCCAAAGCCGCCTGCTCCTGGGCATCACCGGTGGGATGCCACTTCCCGTCCGCCGGCGGGAGAGCCTTGCCGGTTTCGATCTCGACGAAACCCAATTCCTGCAGGCGCTTGAGGACCGCTGCCCGGTGATGGAGACGGCCGGCCACCCGGATCTTTTTCGTTCTTGCTACGGCCATTTACTTCACAATCCTCTCCATTGCCCATTGTATGGTCTCATCCATGCGCTGTCTCGCCCTGTTGATCAATTCATCCTTTTCCTGGTCAAACTGGACTTTTTCCTTTGCTATTTCCGCTTCTGTCTCCGCCCTGACCAGGTTTTGTAACTTCTCCCCGGCCCGCAGGCTCTCTTCCTTCGTCTCGGCCAGCAGTTTCTCGCCTTCTTCCTTTACCCGGGCCAGGAGGCTTTTGACCTCTTCTTCAGCTTCTTTCTTTATCTCCCTGGCTTTCTTCTCCGTTGCCGCAATCAGTTCCAAAACCTCTCCGGCCAAGAGAACACCTCCCCAATCAAGCGGGTTGATTAGTATAATTAGTACGCGTCTACCCCGGCGTACCGGTGATCCGGATTGTAAAAAGCAGATTATAAGTTATTTAATTCGTCCCTACATATATATTTCCTGCCGCTAACGGCGAAAATAATAGGTTAACAAAGCAGGCCGCTTTGTGCATGCGTGCCAATTTACTCATCTTGTGCTTTATCCGTGCAGCCGTCCGCTGACCGCCTGCTGCAGCCGTTCCTCTTCGCTGAGCACCCGCCGCCCGTCGGCGGAGAGGGCCCGGCAGGCGCCGTCAATCATCCCTGTCCGCACGCGACCGGCCGCTTCCGGGTTCCCTTGCAATTGCGGCGCATCAAGGATCCCGGTGCGGACCGCCTCCTGCAAGACCACTGGGTCCGTCAACGGGTCGTCGCTCCCCGGCCGGGCCATGCCCCGGATCGCCTCCAGGATTAATCCGGCCTCAGCGACCAGTTCGTCGCGGCGTGCTTGGACAGTGGGGTCCGCCGCCATCTCCGGCGCATCGAAAAGGCTGTTTTTCAGAACCCCCTGGACGATGCCGCAACTTTCAATGATATCGTCGGGAGTGGCGGCATGGTCGGCCTCGCAGAAGGCCACCACGTGGATGATCTCCGGCTTGAGGGCCAGCCCCAAAAGGGTCGAAGCCGCCAGTTGCCCCTTGGCCACCGCCGGTTTCACCGAGAGACTCGCCAACCCGGCCCGGATCTGGCGGTGGATCCGGAAGTCGGGCCCGGCCAGCTGCTCAATCAAGGCCATTTTTGCCAGGCATTTTCCTAGATCCATTACGCCGCTGGTCCCGGGGGGGTTGTTCAGCATCAACTGGGCGACGTAATCCTGGACTCCCGCTTTTTTGGCATTATAAGCCGCCAGGTAGAAAGCGGCGACCGCCACGGAATCGGGGGCGCCCCGCAGGCTCCAGTGGTGAGCCTCATTAACCTCGAGAGGAATCCCCTGCGCGGCATACCAGGCCATGGCCTTTTGGTTTTCGGCGATGGCCTCCCGGAGCGGCCGGTTGGACCTGCCGTCCAGCCGGTTGTACCAGAATAAGGGCACGGCCCCCCAGGCGTTCTTGATTGTCCTGGCTGTCATCTCCCCCCATAAGATTAGATCCCGGGTCCCGCTGTAACAACGGAGCAGGGGAAAATTCCCCCTCCGGGAAGCCCGGTAAATAGCGGCCAGATCCTCCTCCCTGCGGATTGGGACCCCGCCGGCGCCGTCTTGCGCCGGGTCCATCTCCTCCGGGCGAAAGAAACTTTCCTGGGCGTTTTGGTCCGGGCCCAGGGAGACGACATCAAGGACCCCGGCTTCGGCCAGGCGGGCAACGCCGGCGATGGTCTCTTCCAGGCTGGGCAGGCCGAAATGATGCCGGAGCAACGGGTAAGGAGCCTTTTCCTCTATCCGTTCGACAAGGGTTGCAGCGGGTTTTCTTTTTTCCCCTTTGCCATCAGCCGCCTGTCCTTTCAAAAAAGCGATGATTTCGGCTTCTTCCTCTTCCCCGCTGAAAATCCCGGTGAACAAACCGGATTTTCTGGCCTCGGCGGCAACAGGAGGTGTGCCGCCAAAGAGGAGCTTCTTATGGAGTAAGCCCGCTTCTTGCAGGCTGTTTTTTAGGGAGGCAAAAAGATTCCGCGCCACTTCGGGCGTGAGCCGGTAACTGACGGCCAGGTATTCCGGGTCCTCTTCCCGTAAGGCCCCGATGAGCTCCTGCTCGCTGCGGCCCACACCCAAAAAAGTTGTTTGGTAACCACAGGCTTCCGCCAGGCGGAGAAAATTCAAGACTCCGGCCACATGCACACAATGGCCAAGGGTGGCGCCGACAATCTTCTTAGCCATTGCCGGGATCACCCTCCAGCGCCAGGCGGCGGATCTGCGCTACCGTAAACCCGGCCAGGCCCATCTTCTCCACTGTCCGCCCGATACTCCAGTAGTCGGTCTGATTCAGCAGGGAAGCCATGTGGATAATCGCCTTTATTGTCGGGGTCGGCGTCTCTAAATGATCGCCCAGGGAAGCGATGGGGACCAGGCTCATCGGGACATCCTCCCATAAGTACCGGTGGTCAATAATAGCCGGGGCGTTAATCCCCTTATAACCGTGGTTATTCTGGATTGCCTCGTACAAGGTTCTGCCGGGCGCATCATAGGCCATATAGAGCCATTCCCGCGCCGACATCCCCCTGAACCCCAGGGCGGCGGCGACCGCCATCCTTTCCTCATCCACCGCCTCGAGGACATGGGCCACGGAGGGGGTGATCCCTTCCATGTAAAACTGAAACTCGCCCCTGGTTGATTCAATCCGCGCGGCATTCAAGACGGTCAGCGCCGGGTGGAAGACGGCGCCGATATTATTCAAGCTGGTCTTTAAAACATTATCCCCGGGGACAAACTGCGGGTAAACCTCACGCAAAATCTTGACCAATTCCGCGGTTCTCTGCCCCGGCAAAGCCGCAACGGGAATGGTGTTTTTCATCCCGAAGATCTTCACCTGGGCCGGATTGATATTCCTACTGGCATACAAGAGGGTTTGGGCCTCGCCGATAATCACGTCGGCCTTGACCTTCATGGCCCGAAAGACGCTTTTTACCTCCAGGGCGCCGCCGGTCCGGCCGGGATTCAAGACGATGACCTGGCCGTCCCGTAAAAAGGGCGCCACTTTCTCGGCGATAAACCGGTGCCCGGTGGCAGGAACCACCACCATTAGTATATCCACCCCGTCGACGGCGGCTTCAATGTCGTCGGTCGCCAGCTTAACCTGGCCAAAACCTTCAATAACCCCGGAGAGTTGAATCCCGCCCATCAAGGCGATGGGTTCGATCCGGTCGGCAGAGCGGTTATAGAGGTTAACCTCATAACCCATAAGCGCAAGGTGGCCGGCCATGGCCATTCCCCCGTGGCCGGCGCCCAGGACGCAAAAACGCGGGCGGGCTTCACTTTTTTTTGCTGTCGTCTTTTTCATCAATCACACCCCTTTCCCAAGGTAATCGAAGATACCCGGGCGGTTTAGTGGTCAAAAAAAGGCCGTCGGGTTTGGCGGCCGGCGGCCGGGATCGGCACGTGCATGTTACCTAATGTTAATATTATAACTTATTCTTTATTCCTTGTCCAACAGCACCTGAACTCTCCTGTGCCTGTGAGTTGTTTCTAGAGCCGGCTTTTTCCCGGTAGGGGCCGGCCGGAATAATCATTCCAATGGAAACAAAATAACGTAGGGCTTCCTCAACTGTCAGATCAAGGGGTATAACCTCATCCGCCGGGAAATTCATCAGGTAGCCGCTGGTGGGGTTGGGGACGGTCGGGACGAAGACGGCCAAGAGCTGTTTTTTGCTATTTTCTTTCAGATCAGCCGGCGGGTCGCCAATCAAAAAGCCGGCGCTGTAAACCCCCGGCCGGGGAAACTCCACCGCAACCACAGAACGGAAAACCGTCTTATCCCTGGTGGTCAGGGCTTCGGTAATCTGCTTGATCGTACCGTAAATCCCCCCGACCAAGGGGATCCGCCGGACCATCCGTTCAAAGAAGGCCACCAGCCTTTTCCCCAGGAAATTGGTGGCGACAAACCCCGTTATGAGGATTAAAAAAAGCATCACCAGGAGGCCCAGGCCGGGGATGTGACGGCCGAGAACCTTCTTTACCAGTTCCGCGAGGAAACCATCGAGCCAGAGAAAGCCCAACCTAACCAGGTTAATAGTGACGATCACCGGCACGAATAATAACAGGCCGGCGAAGAATAAATTTCTCAACCGTCGCAGCACTTATTCTCCCTCCTCACTCCGCCCGTATGCGGCCTCGTCTTATAAAAAACGCCCCGGGCTTACCGCCCAGGGCGCCGTTTTTTCCTCTCTAGAGGAGATTAGCCAGGGAATTGGCGAGGGTAAAGGCGGCAAAGACCAGCGAAACCATGGATACCAATTTAATCAGGATATTTAATGACGGCCCGGAGGTATCTTTGAAGGGGTCGCCAACAGTATCCCCAACTACAGCCGCCTTGTGGGCATCGGATCCCTTACCTCCCAAATTCCCTTCTTCAATGTATTTTTTGGCATTGTCCCAACTCCCGCCGGAATTGGCCATCATCACGGCCATCATAAAACCAACCACTGTGGAACCGGCCAGAAGACCCGTGACCGCGTTAACCCCGAGCAACAAGCCGACGATAATCGGGGCAAGGATCGCAATCAACGTCGGGACAATCATCTCCGCCTGCGCCGCCTGGGCACAAATATCAACGCTGCGGGCATAATCCGGTTTGGCCTTCCCTTCCATCAAACCGGCGATCTCCTTGAACTGGCGGCGGACCTCCACCACGATCTTCTGGGCGGCGCGCCCCACCGCCTTCATGGTCAGGGAGCAGAAGACAAAGGGCAACATCCCGCCGATCAGGAGACCGATCAGCACTTGGGGGTTGGTGAGACTCAGGTTAAATTGGAAGGAAGGATCGATCATCTGCACCTGCTGGGTATAAGTGGCAATCAAAGCCAAAGCCGTCAAGGCTGCAGAACCGATGGCAAACCCTTTACCCGTTGCCGCGGTGGTATTGCCCAACGCGTCGAGGGCATCGGTCCGGCTCCGGACTTCCGCGGGCAAACCGGCCATTTCCGCAATCCCGCCGGCATTATCGGCCACCGG
>LSQX01396972.1_pt2 | contig 12105 bp, 11 predicted proteins | sample 654561 | NCBI WGS metagenome assembly LSQX01 (sample SAMN04489861, study PRJNA283612) | anaerobic digester metagenome | isolation source: 4 biogas reactors fed with cattle manure at either 37C or 55C with and... | place: Denmark: Kongens Lyngby | collected 2014 | reverse complement strand
TCTAAGCGGCTGCTGCTGCTCAACAAGGTTGACGCGAAGCAGCTTTCTGACGTCCTCGACCACTACCTCAAGCAGGTCTACTCCCTGGAGCTCGCCGGCCTCAACGCCTCCCTGTCCCCGGAGGACATGGTCGCTCTTTTCGGTGAGGAGGACGAGGACTAGGCGCCGAGCTCCTCGAGCTTGCGGCGCACGGCGGCGGCCTCCGGGTTGGTGGCGTGCGTGCCGTCGGAGTACCTCACGGTCGGCACGACGCGGTTGCCGTCGTTGACCGACTCGACCCAGGCGGCGGCGTCGGCGTCACGGTCGACGTCGATGAGCTCGTAGGGGGTGTCGCTGCGGTCGAGGCGCTTCAGCAGGTTGATGCAGTAGGGGCACCAGGACGTCGCGTAGATGGTCACGTGGTTCTCGGCCATGTCAGGCTGCTTCCTTTCTCTCGTACCGCAGGAAACGGTAGCGCAGGGGAAGATCACTGGGCTGGTCGTCCAGGATCAGGCGTCCATTGTCGGACACGAGCCAGTCCGTGTCGGACACCAGCCCGAAGTTGTGGGGGATCTCGGGGGCGTACACGGCGCGTCCGCCCAGTGCCTCGCCCAGCTGCACGCCCATGAGGGTCACCTCGAGGACGTCGCAGTCCTCGATCGTCGCGGCGTACACCTGGCCGCCGCCCATGATCCATGCCTCGGGGGCGTCGATAAGCGGGACCTCGGTGATCACCGTGCCGCCGGCCGACCAGTCGCCGGGGGAGCGGGTGCTGAGGATGAGGTTCTCACGCTGCGGCAGCGGACGGAACCTCTCCGGCAGGCTCAGCCAGGTACGGCGACCCATGATGACGGGGTGGCCGCTGGTGACCTCCCGGAAGTGCGCGAGATCCTCCGGCACGTGCCAGGGCATGCCGGCGCCGTCGCCGATGATGCCGTCGAGGGACTGCGCCCAGATGGCGCCCAGCACCGCCATCAGACGGACACCCGGCCCCTGATGACGGGGTGCGGGTCGTAGCCGACGACCTCGACGTCCCCGAAGGTGTACTCCGTGATGCCCGCCGCCTTGCGCAGGTTGAGCTGCGGGTAGGGGCGCGGCTCGCGGGAGAGCTGCTCACGCACCTGGTCCAGGTGGTCGTTGTAGATGTGGCAGTCGCCGCCCGTCCAGATGAGCTCGCCGACCTCCAGGTCCGCCTGCTGCGCGAACATGTGCGCCAGCAGCGCGTAGGAGGCGATGTTGAAGGGCACGCCCAGGAACATGTCGGCCGAACGCTGGTAGACCTGCAGCGACAGGCGGCCGTCGACGACGTAGAGCTGGAACAGCAGGTGGCAGGGGAGCAGCGCCATCTCGTCGAGCTCCGAGACGTTCCATGCGGAGACGACGTTGCGACGCGAGTCCGGGTTCTCCCGCAGCATCGTCAACGCCTGCTCGATCTGGTCGATGTGGGAGCCGTCCGGCGTCGGCCAGGAACGCCACTGCACGCCGTAGACGGGACCCAGCTCGCCGTTCTCGTCGGCCCACTCGTTCCAGATGCGGATGTTGTTGTCCTGCAGCCACGTCACGTTGGAGTCGCCGCGCAGGAACCACAGCAGCTCACCGACGACGGAGTGCAGGTGCACCTTCTTCGTCGTGAGCAGCGGGTAGGAGTCCGCCAGGTTGTAGCGGAGCTGACGGCCGAACACACTGAGGGTGCCCGTGCCGGTGCGGTCACCCTTCGGGGCGCCCTCCTCGAGGATCTCCCGGAGGAGGTCCTCGTAGGGCGTGGGAATCGAAGCGCTCATGGACGCCACGATACTCAACTTGCGGGTGACCCCGACCCACCGCCTCTAGTAGTGGCCGTTGTCCCGGAAGTACTCCGCCGCCATGGTGAGGATCTCGTCCTTGAGCTCCGGACGGCAGATGACGATGTCCGGCATGTAGGTGTCCTTGTTGTTGTAGGTCAGCTCCGAGCCGTCGAGACGCGAGCAGTGCAGACCGGCCGCCGTGGCGACGCCCACCGGCGCGGCGGAGTCCCACTCGTACTGGCCGCCGGCGTGGATGTACGCGTCGTAGTCACCCAGCAGGACGTGCATGGCCTTGGCGCCGGCGGAGCCGATCGCGGCGGTCTGGAAACCCAGACGGTCGGCGATGCGCAGCGCCACCGCCGGCGGGCGGTTGTGCGAGATCGCGATCTTGCGGGAGAAGGGGCCCGTCACCGCCCGGGACTCGTCACTGCTGAACACCACACCCAGGTCCGGCAGGCCCACCGCGGCGTGGGTGGGGAAACCGTTCTCCACGAGAGCGACGTGCACGGCCCAGTCCTGGCGGCCCGTGGCGAACTCCTTGGTGCCGTCGAGCGGGTCGACGATCCAGACGCGGTCCTTCTCCAGGCGGGCGGGGCTGTCCGCCATCTCCTCGGAGAGGAAGCCGTCCTCCGGGCGGTGCTGCTCGAGCACCCGGGCGATCCAGTTCTGGGCGAGGTCGTCGCCTGCATCGCCGAGGCTGCGGCCACGCAGGGCACCAACATTGCGGACGCCCTTGAGGATCTCTCCCGTCCCCTGTGCGATCAGGCGGGTGAGGCGGGCGTCGTCGAGATGAGCAGTCATGCAGAAAAGAATACCGCGCGGGTTAGAGTTGGGCATGACCAGAAGCATCCTCACCCGGTTCCGCCCGCAGGTGGCCACCTGGTTCGAGGAGGTCTTCGCTGCCCCCACCCCCGTTCAGGAGGCCGCCTGGGAGGCGATCTCCGCGGGGGACCACGCGCTCGTCGTCGCCCCGACAGGCTCCGGCAAGACCCTCGCCGCCTTCCTCTGGGCACTGAACAACCTGGTGGAACGGGAGGGACAGCTGGCGTTGCCGGTGGGGGCGTCGGAAAGCGACGGCGAACGGGGCGTGCGGGTGCTCTACATCTCGCCGCTCAAGGCGCTCGGCGTCGACGTGGAGAACAACCTCCGCGCCCCGCTGACGGGCATCTCCCGGGTCGCGCAGCGCCTCGGGCTGGATGTGCCGAACATCACCGTCGGGGTGCGCTCCGGGGATACCTCGCCGGCGGAGCGGGCGCGGCAGGTACGCAGGCCGCCGGACATCCTCATCACGACGCCCGAGTCCGCCTACCTCATGCTCACGTCGAAGGCCGCGGGCATCCTGCAGAACGTCGACACCGTCATCATCGACGAGATCCACGCCCTCGCCGGCACGAAACGCGGCGTCCACCTCGCCCTCAGCCTCGAGAGACTGGCGCGGCTGGCCGGCGACTTCCAGCGCATCGGCCTCTCCGCCACCGTCCGGCCCCTGACGACCGTCGCCGACTTCCTCGGCGGCGACCGGCCCGTCGAGATCATCGCCCCGCCCGCGGAGAAGGCCTGGGAACTCGGGGTGCGCGTCGGCGTCGAGGACATGTCCGACCTGCCGGTCCCCGAGGCGGGCTCGACGATCGGGGAGGCGACCATCGACGACCGGCTGGGCCTCAGCGCCCCCGGGGAGCCCGCCGAGGCCGCCCTGCCGCAGCAGCGGTCCATCTGGCCGTACATCGAGCAGGACATCTACACGCAGGTCATGGAGCACCGTTCGACGCTGGTGTTCGTCAACTCCCGACGCACCGCCGAACGCCTCACCAGCCGCCTCAACGAGCTCTACGCCCGGGAGCACGACCCCGATTCGCTGTCCCCGCCGCTGCGGCGCGACCCCGCGCAGGTGATGAAGTCCGTCGACACCGCCGGGGCCGCCCCACCCGTCATCGCGCGGGCCCACCACGGTTCGGTGTCCAAGGACGAACGCGCCCTCACCGAGCAGATGCTCAAGGAGGGGGCGTTACGGGCGGTGGTCGCCACCAGCTCCCTGGAGCTCGGCATCGACATGGGCGCGGTGGAACTCGTCGTGCAGGTCGAGTCCCCGCCGTCAGTGGCGTCCGGCCTGCAGCGCGTCGGGCGCGCCGGGCACTCCGTCGGCGCGGTCAGCCACGGCTCCTTCTACCCGAAGCACCGCTCCGACCTCGTGCAGTCGGCCGTGACGGTCGCCCGCATGCGGGAGGGGCTCATCGAGGAGCTCCACGTCCCGGCCAACCCGCTGGACGTGCTCGCCCAGCAGACGGTGGCGGCCGTCGCGGCGGAGTCGCTGCGGGGCCGGGACCTCGACGTGGAGGAGTGGTACGCCACCGTTCGCCGGGCCCGCCCCTACCGGGACCTGGCACGCGACGTCTTCGACGCGGTCATCGACCTGGTCAGCGGCGTGTACCCGTCGACGGACTTCGCCGAGCTGCGGCCCCGCGTCATCTTCGACCGGATCACCGGCCGGCTGTCCGCCCGCCCCGGCGCACAGCGCGTCGCCGTGATCTCCGGCGGCACCATCCCGGACCGCGGGATGTTCGGCGTGTTCCTCGTGGGCGGGGAGGGGGCGCCCCGGCGCGTCGGCGAGCTCGACGAGGAGATGNNTCTACGAGTCCCGCGTCGGCGACGTGTTCACCCTCGGCGCCTCCAGTTGGCGCATCGAGGACATCACCCGGGACCAGGTGCTCGTCAGCCCCGCGCCGGGGCACACCGGCCGCCTGCCCTTCTGGACCGGCGACTCCGCGGGCCGCCCCTACGAACTCGGCCTCGCCCTGGGCGCCTACCGCCGCGAGGTCCACGCCGACCCCACCCGCATCCGCGACCTCGACGACCACGCCCGCGACAACCTCCTCGCCTTCCTCGCGGAGCAGGAGGAGGCCACCGGCGTCCTCCCCGACGAGAGGACCCTCGTCCTCGAGCGGTTCCGCGACGAGCTGGGGGACTGGCGCGTCCTCCTCCACGCCCCCTTCGGCCGCGGCGTCAACGCCGCCTGGGCCCTCGCCGTCGGGGCGCGGATCGCCGAGCACACCGGCATGGACGCCCAGGCCGTCGCCGGTGACGACGGCATCATCCTGCGCCTGCCCGAGGGCGAGTCCGACCCCGACGCCTCCCTCTTCCTCTTCGACGCCGACGACATCGGGGAGGTGGTCACCCGGGAGGTCGGCAACTCCGCGCTCTTCGCCTCCCGCTTCCGCGAGTGCGCCGCCCGCGCCCTGCTCCTGCCCCGCCGGCACCCCGGCAAACGCGCCCCCCTGTGGCAGCAGCGCCAGCGGGCGGCCCAGCTTCTCGACGTCGCCCGGAAATACCCCAGCTTCCCCATCATCCTGGAGACCGTCCGCGAGTGCCTCCAGGACGTCTACGACCTGCCCGCCCTCACCGAGGTGTGCCGCGACCTGGCGACCCGCCGGATCCGCATCTCCGAGGTCACCACCGACCAGCCCAGCCCCTTCGCCTCCTCGCTGCTGTTCAACTACACGGGCGCCTTCATGTACGAGGGCGACAGCCCGCTGGCCGAGAAACGCGCCGCCGCCCTGGCCCTCGACCCGGCGCTGCTGGCCAAGCTGCTCGGCACGGTGGAGCTGCGGGAACTGCTCGACCCGGAGATCATCGCCGAGGTCCACGACCAGCTGCGGCGGCCCCCGCGGACGCCGGAGGAGCTGGCCGACGCCCTGCGCCGCCTCGGCCCGCTGCCCCTCGACGAGATCCCCGTCCCCTGGGACAGCCTCGGCGACCGCGTCATGGAGGTGCGTATCGGCGGCCGTCCCCACCTGGCGCAGACCCTCGACGCCCCACTGCTCCGCGACGGCCTCGGCATCCCCGTGCCCCCCGGCGTGCCCGCCCAGGTGGAGACCATCGTCGACGCCCTCGACCAGCTCGTCTCCCGGTGGGCCCGCACCCGTGGCCCCTTCGTCCTCCGCGACCTCGCCGACGCCTTCGGGCTCGCCGTCAGCGCCGCCCACTCCGCCCTGCAACCCCTGCTTGCCGACGCCCGCCTCATCGACGGCCACTTCCGCCAGGGCGTCGACGACCGGGAGTACTGCGCCGCCGACGTGCTCTCCGTCATCCGCCGCCGCTCCCTCGCCGCCGCCCGCGCCGCCACCCGCCCCGTCATCGGGGCCACCTACGCGCGTTTCCTCGTCGACTGGCACCAGATCGACGGGCCGCTCCGGGGCGCCGACGGCGTGTTCAACGTCCTCGAGCAGCTCGCCGGGGTGCGGCTGCCCGCGAGTGCCTGGGAGACCCTCGTCCTGCCCTCCCGGGTCCGCGACTACGACCCGCTCCACCTCGACGAGCTCACCGCCAACGGCGAGATCCTCATCGTCGGGGCCGGCACCGCCGCCGCCCGCGACCCCTGGCTCATGCTCCTGCCCGCCGACCTCGCCGCCGACCTCGTGCCCCACGTCGAGGCGGAGGGACTGACCTTCATCCAGGAGCAGGTCATGGAGGTCCTCCGCCGGGGCGGCGGCTTCCTCTTCGCCGACCTGCAACGCGCACTCACCGACCTGGTCACCGCCGCCGAACTGCGGGAGGCGATCTGGGGACTCGTCGACGCGGGACTCGTCAGCCCCGACGGCTTCGGCCCCGTCCGGGCGCGCCTGGCCACCACCGGCGGCACCACCGCCCACCGGGCCCGCCGCCGCCCCAACCGCTCCCGGCTGCGCTCCGGGCCGCCCCTCGACATGGGGGGACGCTGGGCCCTCACCGTGCCACCCAGCCAGGACGCCACCACCCGCTCCGTCGTCCAGGGGGAGACCTGGCTCGACCGCTACGGCGTGGTCACCCGCGGCAGCGTCGTCGCCGAGGAGGTCCTCGGCGGCTTCGCCCTCGCCTACAAGGTGCTCAGCGGATTCGAGGAGTCCGGCAAGGCCCTGCGCGGCTACTTCATCGAGGGACTCGGCGCGGCCCAGTTCTCCACGCCGGCGGTCATCGACCGGCTCCGCGGCCTCGACGGTGACGGCCTGCCCCCGGACCTCCACGACCCGCAGCTCCACGTCCTCGCCGCCGCCGACCCCGCCAACCCATACGGGGCGGCACTGCCCTGGCCCGAGACCGGCCCCTCCCGCGCCGCCGGCGCCATGGTCGTGCTTGCCGACGGCGTCCTCCTCGCCCACCTCACCCGCGGCGGCCGCACCCTCACCGTCTTCGCCGAGGACCACCTCGACCTCGTCGTCAGGGCGCTGAGCAGCCACAACATCACCGTCGAGAAGCTCAACGGCCAACCGGTCTTCGACTCCCCGCTGCTGGGGGCGTTGCGGGAGGCGGGGGCGTCGATAAGCCCGCGGGGAGCGCGCATCGGCGGACGCGCCGCACCTCCCCGTACCCCCGTGAGGGGGCGGCGTGTGACGGACGTGATCGGGGAGATCAGCTTCGACGACGAATAGATGCAGCTGGTGTGACCCCGCCCACTGAACTGGGCAGAGTTACACCGATGTCGGACGGCACCGTTCCCCATACTTTCCCCGGGGGGATTACCCTCTGCGGGGCGCGGCCGGGGGACCGCGCCCCGCGGCTGTAGCGTGGAGGAATGCCCGAAGGTGACTCCGTACTCCAGCTCTCCCGGCGCCTCCAGTTCATGACCGGCCGGGAGGTCCTCCACACCTCCCTGCGCGTGCCGTCGGTGGCGCTGACCACCTTCGACGGAGAGCTCGTCGACCGCGTCTGGCCCTACGGCAAACACCTGTTCATGCAGTTCGGCGACCGCATCCTCCACACCCACCTCAAGATGGAGGGCACCTGGGCCGTCCACCGCGTCGGCGACCGGTGGCGCAGACCCGGCCACACCGCCCGCGTCGTCCTCCACCTCGCCGACACCCGGCCCATCGAGATCGTCGGCCACTCCCTCGGACTCGTCCGCGTGTTCCCCACCGACCACTACCACGAACAGATCAGCCACCTCGGCCCCGACGTCCTCGGGGAGGAGTGGACCACCGGCGGCCGGGAGGAGGCCCGTCGACGCATCCTCGCCGACCCCACCGCCACCATCGGCGAGGCACTCCTCGAACAGCGCAACCTCGCCGGGGTCGGCAACGAGTACCGCGCCGAGATCTGCTTCCTCTGCGGCATCCACCCCGCCCGCCGAGTGGCCGACGTCGACGTCGACCACGTCCTCGACGTCACCCGCCGCGTCATGTGGGCCAACCGCGACGCCCCCGTCCGCGTCACCACCGGCGTCCGCCGCGCCGGGGAGACCACCTACGTCTTCGGCCGCCACGGCCGCCCCTGCCGACGCTGCCGCACCCCCGTCCGACGGGCCTGGCTGGGCCCCGCCGCCGAGGAACGCATCATCTGGTGGTGCCCCGCCTGCCAGCCTGCCGCGCCCGACTACGTCGCCGTGCCCGTCGTACCAGCAGGCCGAACCCCACGAGGAGCCCGGTACCGACGATGACGTAGACCACCGTCGAATACTCGCCGACGTACTTCTCGACGAGGTGGTAGTTGCTGCCCAGCACCACCCCCGCGTAGATGAGCAGCGCATTCCACAGGGCCGAACCGGTGAGTGTCAGGAGGCCGAAGGACAGCGGACTCATCCGGTCGATGCCCGCCGGGATCGAGATGAGGGAGCGGACACCCGGCATCAGACGCCCGAAGAACACCGACCAACGCCCGTACCTGTCGAACCACGCCAGCGACCTGTCGACATCCGCCGGCTCCACCAGCCACATCCGGTCCGCGACCCGCCGCAACCGCTCCGCCCCGACCGCCGCACCCAGCCAGTACAGCAGGAACGCACCGGCCACCGAACCCGCCGTCGCCCAGACGAAAGCCGCCCACACGTTGAGCTCACCCCGCGAGGCCGTGAAACCCGCCAGCGGCAGGACCACCTCGGAGGGGATCGGCGGGAAGACGCTCTCGAGGAAGATGGCGACACCGACGCCGGGTGCCCCCAGAATCTCCATGAGGCGGACGACTCAGTCGACGATGGTGGTGAGCATGGGGCCGACGCTACTCCAGCTCCCTCAACCGCCGCTGCGCCCGCTCCAGACGCGCCGCCCGGGCCTTCTCCTCGATCTTCTTCAGCTCCTTGTAGGCCTTCTCGTCCGAGTCGGAGAAGCGGTTGACCAGCCGCGGGATCACGAACGCGGCACCCATCAGCGGCCACACGATCCACGCCCACGACACGTTGAACGCGAACATGAGGATGAAGAACGCCGCCAGGGTCACACTGCCGATCAGCCCGTCCCACTTCTCGACGCGCGCGCCCCGTGTGCGGATCCGTTCCAGCTCCGCCTCGTCGTCATGCTTCTCGACGACCGCCCCCTCCCCACTCAGCGCCGACTCCAGGCATCCGGGCAGATCGTCGAACAACGGGCGGATCTCACCCCGTGTCTTCGCCTGCGACACCGCGAGGGTGCGTTCGTCGAACTCGACGGTGTCCAGACGCCCCTCGGTGAAGTGGGTGCCGAGGGCGGACAGGGCGGCGAGACGTTCGGCGTCGGAAAGCCGGAGGTGGTCGTCCATGCCCGTCATCCTAGTGGTCTTCTCCACTAGATTCGGAGGTGTGAAACTCCTGCTGAACATCATCTGGTTCCTCACCGGCGGTTTTCTGCTGGCCGCCGGCTACATCCTCTTCGGCCTCATCGCGTGCCTCTTCGTCGTGACCATCCCGGCAGGAATCGCCTCGTTCCGGATGGCCAACTACGCCCTCGCCCCGTTCGGGCGTTCCGTCGTCCAGCCGACCGGTGGGGTCGGCGGGATGTCCGCCGTCAGTAACGTCATCTGGTTCGTCGTGGCGGGCGTGTGGCTGGCGATCGGACATGTGACCACCGCCGCCGCGCAGGCCGCCACGATCATCGGCATCCCGCTGGCCTGGGCGAACATCAAGATGATCCCGGTGACCTGCTTCCCCTTCGGCAAGCAGATCGTCAATTCGGACCGCATCCCCTTCGGCTACGAGCCGATGGTCAAGCTCTAGATGTACTGACCAGGGCCGCGGCTGAGAGGTCGCGGATCGGGTGGATGTTCCGCCGGGGCGGGCCACCGTCGGGTGGGTGATGGACCACCCCACCCGGGGCCCGTTCCATCCGCCCGTGTTTCGGGGGTTTGTCCGGGTCATCGTCGTTGCGGGCATTGTGCACCCCGCACAACATGGTCAGGTTGCTGATGTTGGTGTTGCCGCCCTGGGCCCAGGCGGTGAGGTGGTGGACCTGGCACTCTGAGGCCGGGGTGGTGCACCCCGGATACGGGCACACGATCGTCTCCGCTGACAGCAGGACGCGTTGTTTGAAGTTGGCGAAACGCTCATCCCGGTACATGTTCACCCCACCGTCAACAGGGTCGAAGATACCGACGTAGCCTTCCGAGGACATGGCCTCGGCAACCAACTCAGCACCGGTGATGGTGGTGCCGTCGGTGCGGGCGAAGATGGTCTCATCACCTTCCTGGCGCAGCACCTTCATCGACTCGGGCAGGGGCAGCACCGTGAGCACCACCGGTGGTGCAGCTGTCAGGCCTGTGCCGCCCTGGGAGGTGATGAAGGAGTCGTACATGGCCTGTTCATAGCTCAGGCCGGGGTCCTCACGGCGGAGGCGGGTGGCGCCGGCCCGGACGTGGCTGAGGACGTTCTCGATGGCACGTTCGGGTCCGGTGACGGTGAAGGTGCGCAGTCCCAGGGCGTCGGTGTTCTTGCCGCCACGCAGGGCTCTTTTGCCCCGGGCCTTGTTCTCGGCGTCGGGCACGGTGCGGTTGTAGTCCCGCACCCGGGCAGCGGCTGCCCGGTCGATCTCAGCGACCGTGCCCCGCAACCCACACAACTCGACACGGAGTTCCCACTGCGACACGGCTGCGCCCTTCAACAACTTGCGGGTGTGTTTTTCCACCACCATCACCGCATCCAGGGATAACTCGGCACCGGCATCCCGGGCGGCGGCCTGCAGCTTACGGTGACGGGTCGGGCCGAAGTAGACGCCGGCGAGTTTGTCCCAGGCCCGGGCGTCGCGGACACCGAGTCGATCGAGGTCGGCGACGGTGACGGTGCCGGAGGAGATCTCTCCCAGTACCGTCATGGCCCGTAGGGCTGTCAGCAGCTCGATCGTGGTCATGCCCCGGACGATAAACCCCCGGCGGGCAGCCGTCGACAAGTAAGTCGTGGGCCTGTGGACAACTCCCTGTTATCCACAGAAAAGACGATCGGGAACGATCCCCACTTGACTAGGGCGTGATCCTCCAGGTGTGGACCGGCTCGCCGGTGGCCTGGTTCTCCAGGTAGCGGCGCAGCATCTCCGCCAGGGCGGCGCGGCGCTCGGGGGAGTCCGGCTTGGAACCTGCCGGGGTGAGGGCCTTGACGGTGCGCAGCTGCCACATGGCGCCGTTCTGGCGGGTGCGGGCACGTGCGCGGATGATGTCGAGGTTCTGGGTGATGAGGTCCTCGTCGACGTCGAGGGCGCGCAGACCCTCCCGGGCCTGTTCGAGGAGGTGGTCCTGGATGAGGGTGGCGACGTCGATACGCCCCAGCGTCGGCCAGTCGAGGCGGGTGAACATGCCGGCCCGGGCGGCGTAGAAGAAGTTCTGCTCGGCGTCCTTGAACGTCAGCCGCGACCACACGGGGCGGGTCTCGGACGACAGGTACTTGACCAGCCCGTAGTAGAAGGCGGAGTCGGCGACGATGTCGGTGACGGTCGGGCCGGCGGGCAGGATGCGGTTCTCGACGCGGATGTGCGCGCGCTGCTTGCCCGGCGCGTAGATCGGCCGGTTCCAGCGCCACACCGTGCCGTTGTGCAGGTTGAGGTGGTGCAGGGTGGGGGACTGCCCCTCGAAGACGGGTTCCCCGGAGGCGCCGCGGTCCTCGGGCAGCAGCGGGGAGAAGTAGCGGACGTTCTCCTCGAAAAGGTCGAAGACGGAGGTGATCCAGCGTTCGCCGAACCAGACGCGGGGGCGCACGCCCTGGGCGACGAGTTCCGGGGTGCGGGTGTCGATGGACTGCTGGAACACCGGGATCCGCGACTCGTGCCACAGTTTGCGGCCGAGGAAGAGCGGGGAGTTGGCGGCCAGGGCGACCTGCACGGAGGCCATCGCCTGGGAGGCGTTCCACGCGTGGGTGAAACGGTCCGGCGGCACCTGGAGGTGCAGCTGCATGGAGGTGCACGTCGACTCCGGGGCGATGTCGTCGAAGTCGAGGCGGCACTCCTCCTCGTTCGACAGGTCGATGTGGACGAGCTCGCCGCGGCTCTGCATGATGGCGTTGTTGAGGCCGCGGTAGCGGTTCTCCGGGGTCATCCACGACGGGTCGGCGAGGAATTCGGGGGTGACGGTCGGGAGGGTGCCGATCATCGCGACGCGGGCCCCGACCTTCTCCGCGGCGGCCTGCACCTCGGCGAGGCGGGAG
>LSQX01110648.1_pt1 | contig 12107 bp, 10 predicted proteins | sample 654561 | NCBI WGS metagenome assembly LSQX01 (sample SAMN04489861, study PRJNA283612) | anaerobic digester metagenome | isolation source: 4 biogas reactors fed with cattle manure at either 37C or 55C with and... | place: Denmark: Kongens Lyngby | collected 2014 | reverse complement strand
ACCCCCAATTGATTTTTATCACAACCAACTTCAAAGGAAAGGTGGTCTTTTATGAAAAACAAGGACATCGGTAATCTTAAAATAGCATACATAGGCGGCGGCTCGCGTGCCTGGGCGTGGACCTTTATGACAGATCTTGCGCTGGATACTGACGCGGGCGGTGAAATTCGCCTTTATGATATAGACCTCGAAGCTGCTAACCATAATGAAATAATAGGTAACGGCTTACCTGGGAACTGGCGCTATACCACTAGTAAAACTCTACAGGAAGCAATTGTCGGTGCTGACTTTATAATTATATCAATACTTCCCGGCACATTTGCAGAAATGCACGTCGATGTTCATCTACCGGATAGGCTTGGTATCATTCAGCCCGTTGGTGATACAACAGGCCCCGGTGGGATAATACGTGCAATGCGCACCGTGCCCATGTTTGTAGAGCTTGCACAAGCAATCCAATCCTATGCACCTGATGCTTGGGTCATAAACTATACAAACCCTCTAGCCCTTTGCTTAAGGACATTATATCACGTTTTTCCCAAAATAAAAGCTCTTGGCTGCTGTCACGAGGTCTTCGGGACTCAAGAGCTTTTGGCCGAAATGGTTAGACTTAAGCTTGGAGTAAATGGAGTCACTAGACAGGACATTGAGGTTAACGTCCTGGGGCTAAATCATTTCACCTGGTTTAGCAACGCCTCCTATAAGGGCCATAACCTTATGGATATGTACCGGGAATTTTCGGAAGAATTCTGCGATACAGGGTTTGACAACAAGGAAACTAAACTGCTTAATCAAAACTTTACCTGTTTACATCGAGTGAAGTTTGACTTGTTTAAGAGATTCGGCTGGATTGCGGCAGCCGGCGACAGACACTTAGCGGAATTCATGCCCGGCACCGAATATCTTAAGGACGCAGAAGCTGTGAGACGCTGGGGCTTCTACCTTACAACTGTTGCTTGGCGTGAGGAGGATCTAATGCATAGACTTAAAAAGAGCGCCAAACTCGTTTCGGGAGAAACGAAAATGGCCATGCGCCCTTCCGGCGAGGAAGGTGTGGCAATCATAAAAGCGCTCAGTGGTGCAGGCAGAATGATAAGCAATGTAAATCTTCCAAATTATGCGGGCCAGGTTTCCAATCTACCAAAAGATACAGTTGTCGAGACTAACGCTGTTTTCTCCTTGACCGATGTTCGTCCAGTTTACGCTGGTGCCCTTTCTGACAGTATTTATAAGCTTATCGAACCCCACGCTGCGAATCAGACGTTAGTACTTGAAACTGCACTAAACTGCGACAGAAACAGCCTGTATGAGGCATTCGAGCGTGACCCTCTCCTACATGGGCGGGTAAATAAAACACAATTACGCACTTTGGCTGACGATATGATAATGCACACACTAAAATATCTGCCGAAAGGTTGGAAGTGAAATGCGAACAAATGAAATACAAATACGAGACCCCTTCATATTTAAGCATGATGGTAAATACTATATGTTTGGATCTACCGACAAGGACATATGGAAGGGCCCGGGTACCGGCTTCGACGTTTATATAGGTGATGATCTTGAAAACTGGAGCGATCCAATAGCTGCATTCAGGCCTCCTGAAGGTTATTGGGGAACGGACAATTTTTGGGCGCCTGAGGTTTTTGCATATAATGGTGACTTTTATATTTTCGCCTCCTTCATTGGCAAGGGTTATAAGCGCGGAACTGCGGTCTTGAAGGCAGAAAAGCCTGAGGGTCCATACTTACCTCATTCTCAGGGCGCAGTAACACCAAAGGATTGGATGTGTCTGGACGGAACCTTTTATGTCGACATGGATAAGCAACCCTGGATAGTCTTTTGCCATGAGTGGGTGCAAATAAAGGATGGAACGATATGCGCAGCGCGCCTTTCCGATGATCTGACAAGAATTGTTTCTGAGCCCATTACACTGTTTAGCTCAACTAATGCCTGCTGGAGTGTCGAAGTGTACTCTCCGAGCAATAATATGCACGGATATGTAACAGACGGCTGCAACATGTACCGCATGAAAAACGGCAGGCTGCTTCTTTTATGGTCCTGCATGGGAAATCAAGGCTATTGCATATCATATGCAGTGTCCACAACAGGCAAAATATCTGGGCCCTGGAAGCAGAGGGACAAACCGCTTTTTGACAAGGACGGGGGTCATGGCATGATCTTTACCACCTATGATGGGCGATTAATGCTTTCCATACATTCTCCCAATGATACTCCTAACGAACGGGCACTTTTTGTTGAGCTTAAGGAAACTTGGGAAGGATTGGAGGTCATTAACTGCTCACTGACATAGGAGACCCATAGTTCAATTCTTATGGTTTACCCTTAACCCTTCGCCTTGCTCCCTGTTCAATATCCTCTAGCAAATTTTAAGATCTTTCTTTGTTTTGCAGAAGGGTTAAGACGGTAAACAATCTTCACTAAAGCTTCTTCCCGGATCCTATTTCAAAATGATATTTAACTATACCAAGATCAACCTTGCGACAAACCCCGCCTGTTGCTTCCGCTGTCACCTTGCCTTCCGAAAGCGTTATCAAAAACTTCTGTTGGTTTGTTGCGGTTGGAGCAAGCATTGCTGCCTCCATCCCCTTTATGAACCAATCAGGCGCTTGTACATCTGTCTTACCCAGCTCCTCCATGGGTTTGCTTTTCCGGGCAACTCCTTGCGTTTCTCCATATCCAAGTGCTATAACACAGCCCAGCACTTCGTCCTGCTCGATATCAACAGCTTTCCGTGCCGCCTTTTTGCTGAATGTAACTGCTACCCAGCATGTATTCAACCCTAACATTTGAGCCTTAAGGACTATACGCTCGCCGTAATAGCCGGATTTTTCGTCAAAATCAGCGCCTTTCTTACCCACAAGGGCAATATAATTGCATACCCCCTTGAATCTACCGTAATGCGCGATTATGCTGTCAAAGGCCTTCGGCTCATTTGTAATAAGCTGAATGTGAAGTCCGCTTACTTTATTGCATTCATCAATCTCCGCCTTCAGTTCTGTAAGTATTTTGTTATCGATTTCCTTATCAATATACCTTCTTACGGAATGACGTTTTTCAATTGCAGTTAAAGATTCCATGGGATATTCCCCCCCTTACCATATTATGCATAACTATATAAGTGGATTATAATTATATCTATGCTTACTAGACAACATTCTATCCTTTATACTCCTACTTGTAAATCTCAACTGTGGGGCTTGCCAGGATTCCTAAATCCTTCAGCTTGTACTCATAGCACCAGGCGTCGCCTGTAGTTCTCCATCCTTCGGGGCCGAACATGGCCTGTGCATTATCTGCGTTATGCAAAGCGCCAAAGGTATTATGACGATTCCCGAACAGGGTGAAAGTAATGGTGTGTTTGCCCGCCGGAACATTATCGAGGCTTAAGCGATAAGGCGCATATGTGATAACCCCCACCCTTTTTCCGTCGATATGAACCGCAATCATTGCGCCTCTGTAACTGTTTGCCTTGACAACAAGATTACAGTCACCGGTTTCAATCTCTGTTTCATAGGTTATATTTCCGCCATAAAAGGGCATACCTTGATTTGTAATTGCAGAGAAGCCAATCTGGCTGGTTGGCTCGGTAATTGTTTTTTCGAAACCCTCCACCCTTACATTGAAATCTCCTAGAATGAAGCAGGCTTCTATATTTGTCGTTTTCCCAAAGGGCATTTTTACCTTTAGGGTGTTCTCTCCGCATCTTATTCCGGGCAGGTTGACTGTTTTAATGGAATGATCCACATAATACCCAGTGACAGTATTGTTCACCTTCTCGTTGTTCAACCAAATCTCTAGCTTTTCAGCGTCCTCAATAGCAAGAACAGGCCTGGCCACATCCATTTCACTTTGAATGTTATATTGAAGAAATACATAATTGTCAATGATCTCTTCATCCAGTGTCCAGGGCTGAGCAATATGCTTCCCTCTTAAGGGCCAGCCCAATGCATTTCTGAGGTTGTTATCCAACCGGAGGACTTCCTCTTCCTCCATCCATTCACCGCCGTTGAGCGCATATCGCGCCGTATCCAGAAGCAACACATTGGGTTCGCTTCGCATATAGGCTACCTTGTGCTTAAAATCGATCTCCCTGGTTATATTTTTTTCGCACAGTCCGAATATTTTACCGGAATTTTGATATTTCTCAAGTTTCAAAAGCAGGCTGTCATGGCAGTACATTTCGGTTTCAATCCATGTGCTTCCGTTTTCAACCCGGTATTCGATGTCCGTTATATCCCCAGTTATGGTGTTATAGAGGAAAGGTGTGTGCTCTCCGAAAATCCTTATCATTATCCTTTGTGGCTTCGTTACATCAACATGGACAGTTTTAACACCCTGGGCTATAAACAGCCATTTACACTCACCATCTTCCCGCATATTGTAAAGCAGGTTATCAGTGAGCGTTCCATTTCCATTCCTTATTTCAATGACCCGATCCTTTTTAAGAACATCCAAAATGCTGATCCGGTTGAAATCAACCTGGGTTGCTTTATCATACAATTCTGCAGCATCATAGGATAAAACGGCGTCAATGAAACTCGGGCATTTGCCTGCAAAAATCAGATTGCCGCCTTTTTTCTGAAAGTCTATCAACCGCTCCAATGTAGTCCTGCGAAGAGTTTCACAAGCGGGCACCACGATGGTTTCATACTTCATATGCCCCACCTCAAGAGGATATGAACCCTCCCTGCACAAATCCGGAAGCAGAGACTCGCTGATAAAGTCAAAATCAACCTGTCCATGCAACAGCCACTTGGTTATATTTTGGAAATTATCGTCCAGCTGTTCCCGAACGGCATCGGTGTTTTCGTTTGGCCCCCAGTGCAGCCAGTAGCTTTCAATGGGATGAACAACCCCCACCTTAACAATAGGCTTGCCACGGGTTAATGCGGTATTCACCCGGGCGAAATGATCCTCTACATAAGAATATTCCTTATACCAGGGTGATTGATAATTGATAGAGGCTGGATAATCACGCTTCGCCTCTCCCGCCATGGATACCCAGGAAAGATGAGGTACCCTTACCGTAACGCCTAGAGCAGCCTGCCAATCTCCCTGGAATTTATGGCCGCGGAAATCAAAATCCCAGTTGGTCACTCCATAAAGCTCCGAGAGAACACCCTCCCGGCCGTATTGATGTGCAGCCGATTGTGCCTGCTTGGCCGTGGTCAACTCAACCCGGTCACACAACATATCAATACCCGGCAGTTGGAACGAGCGATAGGATCGCATGGCCTCTCCAACAATCGTAGTCTGACTTTTCAAAGTGGGTTCGTCCATCAGATGCCCGGTCAGCATGAGGTGATTTTTTTCGCACCAATTCCCGCATGTGTCTGCAAATGCCGCAGCAAACCTTTCAGCAATATGGTCATGAAATAGATATCTTGCTTTGGAAATTTTTCCGTCGGGGAGTTCCCAGATAAGCTCGGGCAATGATTCAAGAATATCCAGCTTATACGATTCAGCATAGGTTTCAGCAACGTCATGGGTCCAGGGCAGAGTTACCTCTTGCTTGGAAGTGGCATAATCCAGCGTAGTTTTTTTCTGAAACTGAGGCTCATCGGTGAATATTGCAGGAATAATGCTTCCAAAGCGGTCGCCCACCGCTTCCTTATAGGCATCATATGTAATGGCGATAAATCGCTCAATGGCTTCCTTGCTCAATGTATCGGCATAAGTCTGATTATTGAACCAAGGACTTGTCTCGTTGGTCAGGCAATAAGCAAACCATTTTTCACCCTCGGGCTCTGACCCCGGTTCAATCTGAGCGTAATTCAATAGCTCCCCATTTTCATTTAATGCAACGTCATAACAGGCTACATAATAAGGCTCTCCTGTCTTAATGGCCGTTTCTTTCGCAACACAATGCTCCATTTCTTTTTGCGTAAAATTGAGCTTTCTCATCCTATACCTTGGGTCCTTTGTCAAAAGGCCCCCTGCCGCACCGGAAGGCCAACGATCCTCATCATATAGCCAGGCAAGCATATTTTCTTTTTCAGCCTTGTCTACACAGGTCTTTACCAGCTCCATAAATTCACTGCTCAGATACCTGGTTGCCATGCCTGTTCTTGAATGCATATGAAAACCGCCTAATCCCATTTCTTTCAAGCAGTCGATTTGCATTTCAAGAAGGTCCTTGTCAAGCTTGCAGTTCCACGACCAGAACGGGGTTCCCCTGTACTCACAGGTCGGGTTTTTAAATAAATTCTCATCAAGCTTTCTGCTTGTATTCTTCGGATACAACATTTTGAAAACCATCCTTTTTAATAAATTTTGGTGCAAATTCATCTGTTTTATTTGACCCTATTGTAGCATTGGGTATATAATAAAAAAACAGACTGTTTTTAAAGTTTCGGGGGCATTTTTGACATGGATCAGTTTTTTTCTCAGAATGAGAATATTACTTTAATGGTATGCTGCAGCAAGCATACGGAACTGCACAAGCATGATTTTCTGGAGATGGTATATGTCATTAAGGGGAAAGCACATCATGTTTTAAATGGCACAGAAACCATCATTCAGGCAGGTGATTATTTTATTATTGACTACGAAGGCTATCATCAGTATCATTCTGTTGAGGACAAAGAATTTGTTATTATCAATACTCTCTTTAAGCCTGAAATCATTGACAAGGTGCTGATACACTGCCACAGCTTTAAGGATTTAATCAATCATTATCTGATACGGTTTCATTACACCATGCTTGAAAAAAGCCCTACGGATTTTATATTCCATGATGATGACGGATCCGTTCTAGCATTGATTAAAAAGCTTCAGCATGAATTTGAGAAGAAGAATTCAGGATATCTAGAATTGATGAGATGCTATTTATTGGAGATTATCATCGGAACTATGAGGCGAATTAGCAAAAACACCCCCTGTGTTTCATACCATGATTGCAGTCGGTATATTTTGAACTATGTTGATCAGAATTATATGAAGCCGCTGACACTCACAGAAATAAGCAGGGAACTCAATTTCAGTCTACCTTACATTTGCAGGCGATTTAAGAATGAAGTCGGCATGTCCTTCGTCGAGTATCTGCAGAAGAAGAGAATCGAACAAAGCTGCAGATTGATTTTAAATACAGATAAAAAGATCGCCGATATTGCCGAGCTTGTTGGCTATACGGATACGAAGTTTTTTAACCAGATTTTCAAGAAGCATTTGAAGATGACACCCCGTGAATTCAAATCCATCAATAACCAAAGTTGATATATTCACTTAGTCAAGTAGATTCTGAAAAGAACAATGTCAAGAACGCATAAATTTCTGATTCCCTCTGCTTTCTGTGCTCTGCCGGGGATATACCAACACGTCTCCTCCATTATACCAACCTAATTGTTCGAGGCTAAGCTATAAATCAAGTCAGAGCCAATCATATATTTTAACTAATCTCATCTAGCCACGCCTGGCTGTCAGAAAGCTCTTGCGAAAAAATCCGCCCATTGTCTTTATCGGGGTCCTTCGCTTCGTGATATTTGAATAACATCTCTCCTGATGGAGCTTGACCCAGTATCTCGATTTTCCCCGTCGGGTGTGACATGCAGTAACGGAAGCTTTTACCGATACCATTCTGTAGCTTTTTCGCTCCTTCAACAATTTTCAGTCCGCGCTTAATTGGAACTTGGAAATGACTTTTTACCCCGGTAACGGGTCGACATTGAAAAACATAATATGGAAAAACACCTATGCTGGTAAGCTTTGCTAAAAGATCTCCTAAGACATCTGGGTCATCGTTGACGCCGGCAAGTAAGACAGTTTGGTTTTTGACCGGTATATTTCCTTCACTTAGTGCATCAATCGCCGCCTTTGCTTCCTCTGTAATTTCCTTCGGGTGGTTGAACTGTGTAACCACCATCAGTGGTTTCTTTTCATTATACTCTCTAAGTAGCTCAATCAGCTCCGGGTCATTGGTAATACGCTGCGGGTAGGTTACCGGAGTCCGTGTTGCAAAACGAATGAAATCCAAGTGCTCAATGGCTGTTAGTCTTTTCAAGTAGCGCTCGATTGTCTCATTTGAATTCATAAAGGCATCGCCACCAGAAATAAGAACATTACTAACTTCTTTGTGCTCCTCTATATATGAAAATATTGCATCCAAATGCTTGGCGATCTCTTCTGAGCTAAGGCCAACCAGGCGTTTCCGGAAGCAGTGGCGGCAATACATGGCACATTGATTTGTAGTCAAAATCATTGCTGTTTGTCTGTATTTATGCTGCAGACCGGAAATTTTCGTGTTGTACATCTCCCCACTTGTGTCAAAGCTCCCATTAGGGTCCCATTCCATTTTGGTCGGAATACTCATCTTCATAATGGGGTCATCGAGATCATCGAAATTAATCAATGAGTAATAGTAGTCCGGAATACGCATTGGGAACTCTTCGAGTAGCTTATTCATTTCCTCAATCCCCTGCTCGCACAAATTGAGATCTTTTGCGATATCCTCTGCTATCTCATATGTTTTCATTATAACTCCTTTCTTTACCTTGTTTTCTATTGCTGCCTCACTCCTGGTGTGGCCTCAACATGAATTCCTTTATCAAGGGTATCAAAAATAACTAGCGACTTCCTAATAAGAGAAGTAGGCTTAGAAAAAGTAAATTTTCCAATGATAAGTTAGCGATAAAGTATATCATTTTAAACTAATTCACATATCTATATGCCCTTTTCAAGGTAATCGGGCTGATTTCTTTTTGCCTGTTCAGTCTCTCTGTGCGAAGTCTTCTTGATCTTCTTCAGAAAATGATGAAGCAATATAAATGCGTTATCTCTGAGGTAGAAGAAAAATATCCTGTCATCCAGCGGGCGCAGCTCCCAGATGTCATTTCCAATGTGCTTGGCATAAGGTTCTCCACTCCCGTTCTATATTCCTACAGTACTCTGATATAATACTATAGTAACATATTCGTTACTAAGTTAAAATAGCATATTTGTTATTTCCTCGAACCTTCTTTAGCCATTTCTGTCGTTTTCATCTGCAAAAATCCATCGTGGTTACAGATTGGGGCACTGTAAAGCCCCTCTTAGTTACAATGAATTTTATAGTCTTGTCACGTGATAAGACGAAGTCAGACCAGCAGCCGATAGCCGGATAGAGACGAGCAGTGAGTATTCTGGACAAAAGCATTACATCTATTATCAAAAAGATTATAAGCCTGTTAAGGCCAGTATATGCGGGCCGGTTTCCTTGTCAAAGCCCCTAATTCAATAGCTGCACTGTATTTTTTAGAGGTACTACAATAAAATGCAGTACCTCGTTGTCAAAGCTCAATATATGGATTATGGAGGCGGCTACTTGCCGCCCTTTAATACTTTTAGCTCTATGTCCTGCTTTTCTATCTTCTGGGATATGCTGTCCACCTTTATTTCCAGAACTTCAAGTTTTTCATACGTCTGCTTGTATCCGCCAAATAAAGCCTTAACATCTGTCTTTAACTCATTTTCAAGCCTAATTACATGATGACCGACATTTTCAACTTTATCAGAGATTTGCTTCATCTGTTTCATTTCCTTGTGCCTTGCTCTTGTTATTGCCGCCCACATCGTCAATGCCGCTTTCCTGATGATTATCTGAAGGCCCGGCCTTTTTCACCTCAACACCGCATGAAGCAAAGGAAAGCGCTAACAGTATAATTAATATAATGGACAATAGTCTTTTTTTCATTATCGCACCTCATTATTTCCCGTTATGGTAATTTTGCATCTGCCTGTAAAATTATTCTGTGATGGTTACGCTGATATCTTCATCGATTGTCATCCCGGACGATAGTTCAAATTCGCTATCGCTGATCGAACCGCCGATAAAAAAGCCTAGCTGTCGGTATAAACAGTAGTCAGATTTCTCTTGATTTTTTCAGGTTGATAATTGCTTTGTGGGACGATTAATCAGATCTTAACATTTTTCGATATTCAGAAGGAGAAACGCCGGTATTATCTTTAAACACCCTGGAAGAATGCCCGTTATAGTCCATATTGCAGGCGGCATAAGCCTGTGTGATGGTAAGGTTTGTATCCAGCAGCTTTTCCTTCAGCTTACTTACTCTATAATTCGTATAATACTCATGGGGGGTTATTCCGGTTTGTTTCTTAAACTGCTTTGCGAAATGTGATTTGCTCAGACATGCTGCTTTTGCTGTTTTGGTGGCGTCATAAGGCTCCTTCCAATGAGCTTCTATGTATTGCTTGCCTAAATTAATTTCTTCTTTTCCCCAGTATATTTTTTTATGATAAAAACTGCAGCAAAGTATTCAAATACTCCGTCGGCGTTTTTTAAAGGGAAACAAGTAATATCTGAGCTTATGGTCTGAATATCCCTGTCTTCCATATTAAAATGTCGTTTTAAATCCTGATAGGGCACATTGAAATCTGTAAGGTATACAGTCTTTCCTTCCAATACCTGCCTGACCTGTTCTGTACAGCCAAGCCCTCTCACGATTGGATCCCTAAAAACATTATATATACCAACATGGGATTCGACGTCTCTGATGCCTATCATCTCAAGCGTCGCTTTGTTAATCATTCTTGCTATCCCATCAGTGGAGAAAATCTGAATTGGATAAGGAAAGAACTCGATTACTTTCGCAAGTAATTCATGCTCTCCAAAAAGTAGCTGAAAAGATTCATTTAAGCTACTTTGTGCATCTCCAATCCTATCTTTCATGACTTGCCCTCCAATTTCGACTTTTTTTTGCGATGTAGCATGTTTATGGAACAGCTATTTAATATGTTGCTCGTACACTACATTTTAGCTGAAATTCTTCGATACTCAGACCGTATTGCTCAGCAATTTTATCCAATGGAACTTTGATATCCGGATGAAAGACTGTTTCTCCCTGAAAGGCTTGTTTCACCAAATGAAACTGCCCAGTAGCGATAAAAGGAGGATCCATGAATATATTGTAATTGCCGATAATCATATCCGGGTCGGAAACATGATATTCAGTCAGCATTGCCTTATTCACCAGCACTGCTGTTCCGTCGGGAGCATAAACCTCAATCGGGTATGGGAAGCAATCGATGACTTTTGCAAGAAGTTCCTCATTCCCGTGGAACGATTGAAATTCTTCCATAATGTTATTTTGCGTGCCCTCAGCATTATTTCTCATCTTTCTCTCGTTTCCTTTATGCATAATTGCACAACCTGGGATTACATTATTGTATTTTATTATACTACAACTTAGTGTATTTTTCAGCATTTGGATACAATATTATGTAATCAATGTGAGGTGAGATAGCTGGAATGGTCTGATAGCGTGCAAAATGCCACATGCCATATCTCATTAATTATCTTTCAAGAGGCAAAGAATAAAAAGACAAAGAAACAATTTCACTGGACTAAGTTCATTAGCGGTGTTAAAAATCAATCAATATAAAAACCCGTGAGCAAGACGAGTAAGAATGATTCTAAAAACGTTAGGAGGTCTTTTTGGAGCTGGTGGTCGGAATTGAACCGACAACCTGCGGTTTACGATACCGCTGCTCTGCCATTGAGCCACACCAGCATATTTGCGAGGGCAGAACTCCGACCCTCGTTTTCGCTTTATTATAACCTATTTATACTANNACACATGACTATTTTAATACTGTACAAAGCTCATGTCAACCACTAATGAGCCGCATCGATGCCGCTGCCGCTTCATATTTTACTTTTTCCTCATCGATTGTTTTCAGCTCGCGTTTTTCCATCAAAATATTCCCATCAAGAATAACCGTATCCACATCTGCACCCTGAGCTGAATATACAACAGCTGAATATGGATCATTCAGCGGATTCAGGTGTGGCTTGTCCGTATCTATAAGGATAATATCCGCTTTCATCCCGGGCTTGATTACTCCTGTATCACTTCCGAAGCCAATTGCATTTGATCCATTCACAGTGGCCATTGCAAATGCCTGCCGGGCATTCACCAGCTCGGGATTCTGACCAAGACCCTTGTGCAAAAGTGCTGCCAGGTGCATTTCTTCAAACATGTTCAGGTTGTTGTTACTTGCCGCGCCATCGGTCCCGAGTGCAATATTGACTCCCGCATCAAGCATTGCCGGGATAGGTGCTATCCCGCTGCCCAGCTTGAGATTACTTG
>LSQX01374917.1_pt1 | contig 12109 bp, 10 predicted proteins | sample 654561 | NCBI WGS metagenome assembly LSQX01 (sample SAMN04489861, study PRJNA283612) | anaerobic digester metagenome | isolation source: 4 biogas reactors fed with cattle manure at either 37C or 55C with and... | place: Denmark: Kongens Lyngby | collected 2014 | reverse complement strand
CTTTTGGACAGCCTCATCCAACTCCAGAATATCGATGCCGTGAATCTCGCAGTCAGTGGTTTTGGGAGCTGGGCAAACGATTTCTGCAGCCGTTTGCTGGCCGGGCTCTTCATTGGCCGCATCTGGTGTATCCGCTGGGGCCATGCGTGTATCCGCCGGACCAGGTGGTGACACTTCACTTGCTCTTGTGGCACCAACCGGATTATTTGTTAACTTCATGGGGTATATCTTAACGAATAATGTGTCAGGATCTAGTTCTCTTGCTGATATTATATTTGATCCTGCGGCACCAGCAGGAGTAAAAGTTGACACTTCCCACCCGATTTTTTTGGCCAAGCTGATTTCCTGGTTTACATAATGCTGCCAGTTGTTTTTGACCATAGAGGCACAGTAAGCGATGGCTGAGCTTATGACCGGTGTGCCGGAAGCTCTGGAAATGATGCAGATGAGACGGTCAAAGTCCTCCCCTATCCCGGGACCGTAGCCAAAGCCTGTAGTCTCATACTGCCCGCCGCTGTTGAAGGCGGAAAAAAGCTTCATTAATATATTGCCGGTTAAGGAATCAGTGACACATACGTCAACCGTGCCAGCAATAATGTCATTTCCTCTTAAAACTGCCCCGCCGTCCTGTCTGGCCGAGCTTCCCCATGTAAACCGGTAGCCTTTCTCCTGCATTTGCCGCAGGTTCCTTTCCGCCTGTCGGGCTCCTTCCACGTTCAAAATGCCCACGGTGGGATCACTGATGCCTTCCGCCCGGGCAACGGCTATGCCGTAAACAGCGTTTTTGATCATGGCCTGCACCCGGTTGGTGTCCGCCGTTCCGGTGGTGGAGGCGATATACATCTCTTTACCTTTGGCGGGGGTAATAACCTTGCCGATGGTTGTCACACCTATGGGGAAAGGATAATGCATGGTAACCAGTCCCTGGATCTCACCGCTTTGCAGCAAGTGTTCGCTGGTCTGTCGTATCTCTTCTTCGGATTTTGCTTCATAAACGGTAAATTCCCTGCTGTCGCACTCTCCGATGATGACCACTTGAAGGTCCTGATCCCCTTTCATCGCCTGCCGGGCGCCGGCCAGCATATCCTCTAATCCCACTTCACTGCCGCCTACCGTTAAACCAATGGTGATAGTTTCATTTTCGGGTGCAGCAGCCTGATTGATTTCTCTTTTTACGGTCCCGGTCTCTAGGGCTGCTTCCCTTGGAACTTCTGCTTCTACAGCCCCTGCCTCTGGGGCTGTTTCTTTTACAGTTCCATCTTTTACAGTTCCTTTTCTCTCTGCGGGTTTCAGCCCCTGGTTTTTCTCAATGATAATGCTGATGCCGTCAAAAAGATCTGTCATGCGGCCCAAAAACAGGCTGCCCTTGCCGATGATCATGGCCCGTTTGATTTTTCCGGCTTTCATGCTTTCTATAACATGGCCTACGGCGGGCACTCCGGAGGGAATGTGGCCCTGAGTTGGGGCAAAGCCTTTTACCCCATGTTCCCGAACAAAGTCCAAAAGCTGGCTCTTTTCCATTTCCCCGCGCTTGACGGCCATGGCGCCGATCATCTTAAAGTTGGCCAGGGGTACGTCCCCTGCACCAGCCGGAACGGTGATTTCCGGGTTCTGCAGCTCCGGTGCGTAAAGTTCCACATCAGTGAGCTTAAGCCCATTGTTGATCAGCGGGTCCACCACGATGGCCTGCATCACCGCCTGGGGCGCGGAACCGGAGCCTATCTTATGTTTGCCGATGATATCAGTCCGTAAAACCGGGCTGACTCCGTCGTTTTCGCTGACCAAAAGGGCAAATCCCGCCAGCATGTCTTCCAGGACCGGGCTGCCCTTGGCAATATGATCTTTGCTGTTCATCCCCAGCTTGGCAGAAGAGCCTCCCGCCACGATCACCACATTTTTGAATATGCCAGACTGTACCAAAGATGCGGCATTTACCATCCCATGAGCCGGACCGGCGCAAAAGGCCCGCAGGTCGACTCCGCTGGCATTTATAAGCCCTGCTGCTTCGCCGATGGCTTTGGCCAGGTTGCCGCCTCCCCGCTGGTTCATGTCACCGATGGCTTCCTCTGAGGTTTCTATTATATAGTCGATCTGAGCGGGATCGATTTTATGCACCGTTAAAAGGTTTTTTAAAGCCAGCACTGCCGAAGCCTTGCTGACCAGGTTTTCCATCACCACATGGGCCTTTAAATTAGGATCGTGTTCATGGGCTTCGCGCACGCAGCCCACCAGGCTGCCCTTGCTATACAGGCCTTCTGCTTTGCCCAAGTTCACCAGATTTTTTATATCTTCAGCTTCCCAGCCTTTGTCCAGTAAGGCCAGTTCAGTTTCTGAAAATATGGCTTTGCTCTCCAGGCTTTTTTTCAGTTCTAAAGCAAATCCCGCTTCCAGTTCCACCAGGTTAAAACGGTCCACCAGCTTAAGCAAAGCGTAAAACTCCGATTGACCGATGATTTCGCCAAAATTTCCCTGAGCTGTGGCCTCAATCTCCTGATGGTACCAGGGGCGGGGAAGTTCCTCTAATAGCTCCGGGCTGTAGTTTCCTATATATACCTGGTTGGGCGGGTATTTCACCGCCTCGGCAAAGGAGCGCAGGTGTCCCGGCAGCTCTTTTAAATAAGGCGAATCCGGATTGGTTTTCCTTTCCATGGTGGGTGTGGTGCCATACCCCAGCAGAATATCCGGAGCGTGGACCATTACATAAGCGGCGGCTTTTATTACCGGAAACTCCATAATAACTCGACCTCCTTTTTAACGATAGTTCAGCGATTGTTAAACAATGGTTAAGCGGGAAGCTGATAGCTTCCCCTACAACGCATGAGCCAAGGCTTGACACGCCTCACTCCTCCCGCCTTTCCCCTTTCCAACTTTCCCCTAACCAACTAGCCAACTGTTCAAAACTTGATACCCCTCCGGGGCACAGGCATTCAGGGTACGTCCCCACTGTCATTAAAAGACGGTTTGTTCTGTGACTTCGGTGGTTAAGGCCGTAAGGGCCTTTTCTACCAGGCTGCGGCGCAGGGCCTTTTCTTCTTCAGGAGGCAAGGCCGGATTTCCCAAAGGATGGGGGATAGCCACTGCCGGGTCGATACGGTTGGCTCCTACCGTCAGGGATATAGGAACGATCGTGCAGATGTGGACCACCGGCACGTTGACTGTTTCTTCAAGTTCTTTTACCATCGTTGCCCCGCAACGTGTGCAGGTGCCTCAGGTGGAAGTAAGGATGATCCCGTCAATGTTTTCCCCCTTAAGCTCTTCCCCGATGGCATGGGCGTATTTCTTGGCATTGGCTACTGAAGTGCCGTTGCCCACTGTAGCATAATAAATATTATGCAGGCTGCCGATGACCCCTTCCTGTTCCAACTGCCGCAGCACATCGATGGGCAGGACCCGGTCGGCGTCCAGATTGGCGTAAACCGGATCATAACCGCCATGGGCAGTCTCATAGGTCTCTTCCGTCAGGTCCGTGACCCCGGTGATATCATAGCGCCCGAAATGGGAAGCGCTGGAGGCTTCTATCCGGTCCGGGTTGCCTTTGGGAACGATGCCTCCTGATGTCACCAGAGCGATCTTGGCGGTCTTCAGGTCCTTGATGGGCGGGCGGGGTGTGACCCGGTCAAAACTGGGCATGGGGTATTCCGTCTCATAAGCTTCGCCTTTCAGTTTCTTTAATAGCATATCTACCGCCCGGGCGGAGCCCCGCTTTTCATAGTGCAGGCTGTTGATCCGAAGGCCCTTGGCCATAAAGCCTTCTTCCGCCGGACTTAACAGTTCTTCTCCCCGAGCCAGTTTCAGGGCCAGCTTGCTCATGGCGGGAATGGCGCCCCGCATTTTGGCGGCCGAGTTCCCGGTTTTCACGATATACACTTGTTTCCGGTAAAGGTCAGCCCCGGGGTTTTCTTCAAACATGCCGGTGATCACCGGAATATCGAACTTCTGGGCTGCTGCAGCACACACTGCTCCGCAGGCCATGCCATATCTTCCTGCATTAAAGGCCGGCCCGGCTATGAGCAGCTGCGGCTCAAAAGAGGCGGCCATCTCCATGATTTCCTGGGTGGCGGCCTCGATATTTTCATTGAAATAGGTGTCTCCGCAAATGATGGTGCCCACAATCTGGATTTCACTGCCCATGACTTTCTGCAGGGCAGTACCCGGCCCCACCGGCCCTTCCTGTTTGAAAGGCTTGATATCAGCTTTTTCTTCGCCGCCAATCTGCCCGAAGAATTGATTGAGGTAGTGAACGGCTCTAACTGCCATAATACTCTTCTCCTCCTTTCATTAACCGGCCAGCTCTTCTCTGATCCTTACCATCTCGGCGATGATTTCGTCAACTTCCATGACCATTTCCATCATGCTGAGCTGTTCTTCGTAAACATCGGGATCGATGAGTTCCTTCAATTCAAAAATGTGATAACAAGGCAGGTTCAGGGCGATATTGGTCAGGGGTCCCGCATAGGTGGGATCCCCGGCAATGACGGTTTCCGCCGTGAGCCCTGCTGCTTCTGCCTCGGCTCCGCCCAATATGACAACTACCATATCACTGCCGTGTTTTTCCGCGGTTTCCTTGATTCGTGTCTGATTGGCCATGTCCATAGCCCCGGCTGCGGTTCAAACGAAGCATTCCGTGCTGGTAAAAAGGATCTCCCCGCCCACTGTCTTCATGCATTCGGCAATGGTAGGCCCGGGGATCCCGTCCCGGTCTCCTAGTATGCAAATTTTTTTATCGGCAAAAAAGCTTTTATCAATAGTCATATCTGTCACTCCTTGCAAATTATTATTTACCCACAGCACCCATGGGGTTGAAGCCCAGCTCATTGGTAGCACCGATGATGGACTGAAGCTCCACTTCCACAGAACCGTCTTCTTTCAAAGAATTGGCAAAGCCTCCGGCAATGATATTGGCTGCTTCGTCAAAGCCTATCACCTTCTCCATGGCTGGCAGGGTGATGAGCATATTGGCATTGCCGGCACTGACAACGGCATCAGCCAAGGGGTCAGAATCTGCCAGTGACTGGGAAGCTCCATCCTGGCCGGCATATTCGTCGGTGATCAAGACCGTCTTGATGCCCAACTGCTCAATTTTTTTACAGTTCATAATCAAATCGGTGTCAGGGTTGCCAAAGCCTTCTTCGGTGATAATGACCCCGTCAACACCCAGAGACTGCACCAGTTTGGCGCAGAAATTGGAGCTGCGCTCCTTTTCCGCCAATGTGACATTTTCATTGGTTACCACTACGCCGATAAAATTCAGGTCTTTGCCATGGCGGTCGTAGAGGTCGTAGATCACCGGGCTGTTTAAATGATGATAAGTAGTGTTTTTATCGCAGGCGGAAACGCAGTTGCCGCTTACGATAGCTCCGTCCATGACTTCAGTAGGGAAGAGGAAGGTAGGAAGGATCCTTTTCACATCCACTCCGTACAAATAGGTGTCATGTAAAAGCCCCTGGGTCTGCAGCATGTAAACATAGGCTACCTTGGGCAGGTCAGGAAATTCCTCATGCTGCCGGGGGACCGGTTTGGTTTCAAAGGTAAGTATTTCATCAGGGTCTGCCTTGCGCGCGGCTTCGGCTGCATAACGGGCAGCCTTGAGGCCTGCCATGCGTACTGCTTCTTCGTGTTCATGCTGTTTGATGCCGGTTGTTTTCTCCAGGTCCAGTACCAGGTTTATGGTCTGGGAAAAAGGGGTGTACTCCGCTCCGGGGCCGGTCATGTCAATGATGCCTTCCTGAAAGCCCACGATATTTCCCACGGTGATCACGGTCATACCTTTTAAAACATGGGTGCGCCCCTCGCCTACCATGGTCACATCGCCGGAAAAGCCCGGGAATACACTGCCGGGGCCTTCCACTTTCACCCTTGGTTCCAGAACATCCTTGACCGGACAGAGCCTCACGGACTGACCGGGTTTTACAATGTGAATGTCCCGGCATTTCAGGCGCTCATCAGCAATGACCTGGAGCAGTTCAGCCTTATTTACATAAACCGTGCCTTCCCTGACTTCGGTCTGGTCGCCAAACCTGACATCTTTTACAAATATGTTGCCCAGTTCCAGCTTCACAATGATCCCTCCTGTCTATATATGTTGTTTGACCTTGGCCTCTATATCTTCGATGGTTATTTCCTGGCCGGATATTTCATCGATCTTTTCCCCGCCCTTGAAAAACAGGATGGCGGGCAGGCCCAGTACCTGATAACTGATGGCCAGGCGGCGATTGCCGGAAACGTTGACCGAGCAGAATTTCATCTGTCCCTGGTATTTTACCGCCATTTCTTTGATGTCCGGCATCAGTTCCAGGCAGTGCTCACATTTAGGGCCCCACCAGTCCACCAATACTACCAGCTCTGATTCCAATACTTCCTGGGTGAAATTATCCTTGGTGACCTCCAACATTGACTCATCCTCCTTATAATCAACTAAGTAAAGCCTTAAGATTTTCTATATTGATCTGGTTTATGGCTGCGGTAACTTCTCCGTTTACAAAAAGCTGCACCAGGGGAAGCTCCTCTTCCTTGATTTGATAACGGGTTTTCACCAGCTCATTGCGGGTGGCATCCACTTTCACCAGGCTGAAACGACCCGGATTCTCCTCGATAAAACGGTCCACCAGCCCCGCCTTTTCCGTCCCTTCCATGTCAGTGGGATTGTAGTAAACCACCACTACCGGCTTTTCGGCTTTGAGGACTTCCCTATCCCATAATTCCCGGTCGTGGATGTACCGTTCTGCTGCTACTGCGGCAATGCTTCCGTCAGAAGCTGCGGTCACCACCTGGCGCAGGTATTTGTCCCTGATGTCCCCGGCGGCAAATACCCCTTCCACATTGGTGGCCATTTTCTCATCGGTGAACACATAACCGTGGGGGGTTAAGTCCAGGACTCCTTTGACCAATTCAGTTTTGGGGACGGTGCCGATATAGATGAAAACGCCGTTGACCGGAAGCTGGCTTTCTTCCCCGCTTTTGATGTTTTTCAAGGTAAGGGATTCTACGATCCCGTCGCCGTTTATTTTCTTTACGGTGCTGTTCCAGATCCACTTCAGCTTGGGCGACTTAAAGGCTCTTTCGGCTGAAACCTGATTGGCATCCACCTTGCCCTCTTCGTGAATAACTATCATGGTTACTGTTTCCGCAAACTTAGTCAGATATTCAGCTTCTTCGATGGCAGCATCGCCGCTGCCCACCACGGCAACATCCAGTTCCTCAAACAGGTCGGCATCACAGGTGGCACAGTAGCTGACCCCTTTGCCCCTGAATTTCCCCTCACCTTCCACATTAAGCAAGCGGGGTTCAGCCCCCAGAGCAAAGATCACTGCTTTGGCAAAGTATTCACCTTTTTTGCCGGTAATTTTCTTCGGGTTACCGGTAAGTTCCAGGGAAACGATGGTGTCTTTTATAAATTCAGCGCCAAATGATTCGGCATGGTCAGCCATGGCCTGGGTCAAGCCCGGCCCGGTAGTTCCCGGCCCGAAGCCCGGGTAGTTTTCCAGCTCCTCAGTGGTGGCTGCCTGGCCTCCCGGCCGGCCTTTTTCTATAATGGCCGTCTTCATTCTGGCCCTGGCTCCATACATTCCTGCTGCCAGGCCTGCCGGCCCGCCGCCCAGGATTAATAAATCATAACTATTTTCCATTACTCTCACCCACCTTCTTTTGTTGCTTTTGGGGTCAGGCACCATTTGTTGCCTTTATTAGCTGAAACGAGGACACCCCTCCGGTACACAAGCGGGAGAAGCGCCATCTTTTCCTCTTTCCAACCTTCCCCTTTCAAACTTTCTACTTTCCAACCAAGCGGACGTGTATCCTTTATGGCGCGTACCCTATAGGGCATAACCCTCCGGGTCACAGGCAGGCAAGCAATACGCGCGCCCGAAGAGGTACGTACCCGGTAATAGTGATCATATTTAATATAAGGAAGCGTACTCTTTCGCCTAACGCCTCACTCCTCACTAACCGAACTTGACAATCCGGGTACGTCCCCACTGTCCTATTTTTCCCTATTCCTGAAATCTAATTATAAAAATAAAAACAGAGAGCAAGATTACCCTTGTTCTCTGTTGCTTGACCTTAGAGTTTCGCACAGCTTGCCCCTTCGGTGTCATAAGACTTCCCAGAGAAAGGTTCGGGTACGAACCCTTTTACCTGAGAGTTTCACGTTTTACAGGGATACCTGAACAACATTTGCTCCTTCGGTGTGAGCTTCACTCATCTCTCGAACCCGTCATCCCTATATACTTTTCAATAACTGCCAGTTTATTCTATAACATATTCTAATATGAATTGCGCAAAAAGTATATAAATTTTCTTAGATCCGTCTTCCCTTGATGCTGCACTCTGAAAATTCCCGGGCAGAAGAACGGATATCAGTTCAAATAACTGCTCCCCCTTTTACGTGCCAGCGGCAGCATGGCAATCAGCCGGGCAGTTGACCCAGCAGCAGCGAAAGAACTGCAGTCCCTTTCAAATCTTTAACCACTGCCTTCACAGCAATTTTTTCCCTGCACAACAGCCTGAAAACAGCAGGAATATTCCTGGCAGTCACGAAATGTTATGTATTCAGCAAAGGATAGATTAAATATAGAAAATGGAGTTTTATGAGCAATAAATTTATCGTAAATTTCACCCCTACCGGAATGATCCCTACAAAAAGGGAGAATCCTTATGTCCCCATCGTTCCGGATGAGATCATAGCCGATGTGAAAAGAGCATGGGAATGCGGCATCACCATGGTGCATCTTCATGTCCGGGATGGGGTCACACAATCCCCCTGCTATAAAAAAGAGACCTATGCAGAGATCATCGGCGGGATCCGGGAGTTTGCCCCGGAGCTGATCATCTGTGTTTCCACCAGCGGCCGCACCTTCAATGAACTGGAAAAAAGGGCTGATGTTTTGCAGCTTAAGGGTGATCTGAAACCGGATATGGCCAGCCTTACCCTAAGTTCCCTGAATTTCAACAAACAGGCCAGCATCAATGAGCCTGCCATGATCATGGCCCTGGCCAAAAATATGCTTGATCAAGGCATCAAACCGGAGCTGGAAGTATTTGATGCGGGCATGATCAATTATGCCAAGTATCTGATCTCCAAAAATATACTTCAACCGCCTTATTATTTCACCCTGGTCCTGGGCAATATCGCCTGTGCCCAGGCTGATCTGCTGCACATCGGCATCATGATCAGGGATCTGCCTGAGCAGTCTGTTTTTTCATTGGGCGGGGTGGGAGACCATCAGCTGCCGGTAAATTCCCTGGCGGTTTCCATGGGCTACGGAGTAAGAGTGGGCCTGGAAGACAACCTGTGGTATGACCGGGAGCGGACCAAACTGGCATCAAATATCGAACTCTTGCAGCGGATCAAAGAAATCGGCATCGCCAACCAGCGGGAAATCATGCCCCCCGGCGAACTTCGCTCCATACTGAGCCTATGAAGCAGCGAAGCAAGGGGACGTCAAACTGTGTGACGTCTCCTTGCTTCATTATAAAACCTTCCTACTCTACTTGAACTGATTTGGTGAGGCCTCGGGGTTTATCAACATCATTACCGCGGAACACTGCCATGTAGTAGGCAAATAACTGCAGGGGCAATACCGACAGCAATGGTGTAATATCAGAGTTTACATTGGGAATGGTTATTATTTCTTCAAATTCCCCGCATAAGGAGACCAGCTTTTCGCTGCAGACAGCGATTATGTGGCCGCCATTTTTTCTGATTTCCTGCAGGTTGGCAATTGATTTATCGGCTGTCTTTTCCTGTGTAACCAATGCAACAGCCGGCATTCCCGGGGTGATGACTGCAATTGGCCCGTGTTTTAATTCCCCGGTGGCATAGGCCTCTGAGTGTATATAGGATGTTTCTTTCAGTTTAAGAGCCCCTTCCATGGCAACCGCTGCATCCAGCCCGCGGCCCAGGTAAAAGGTGTCCTCAATATGACGATACCGCCAGGCGATATTCATGATTTTCTCTTCCTGGGCAAATACTTTTTCAATAGCGGCATCAATGCCCATCAGCTCATGGCCGATTTCTTTCAGCTCGGCTTTATCATAAGTGCCCTTTTTATCGGCCAAATACAAAGCCAATAGATACATTACCACCAGTTGGCTGGTATAGGCTTTGGTAGAAGCAATGGCCAGTTCCGGGCCGGGTTTGATGACCATAAATCTGTCAGCTTCGCGGTTCATAGTGCAATCCTGGGCATTAGTAATTGCTAAAACGGGTACGCCGTGCTTTTTGGCTTCTCTTAAGGCCATAAGAGTGTCTGATGTTTCTCCGGATTGACTGATTACCACCATCAATTGGTTTTTACGCCAGGGGATATGGCGGTAGCCAAATTCGGAAGCGATATCGCTTTCAACTGGAATGCCGGCCAGCTTTTCGATCAGGGTGCGGCCTACCAGCCCTGCATGATAAGCAGTTCCACATCCAATCAAATAAATCTTCTCTGCACTGAGTAAAATATCATCAATACCCAGTGAGGACAGGTCTGCTAAACCGTCCTTGATATAATCGGCCAGTTCCAGAGAAATAGTCTTTTCCTGCTGGTGAATTTCTTTTATCATAATATGGTTATAAATACCTTTTTCATACTCGGGTAATTGGCTCATAACTGACATAAGCAGTCTCTCCCATCGTTTTTATGATTATTTTCTCAATCCTTCTGACTGTTTCGAACCGCATATGAACAATTCTGTCCCGTTCATTGCTGAGCGGTTTTGTATGTTCACTAACGATGGCAGCACACCGGGGGGCACCCGCCGAATTTTCGATAAACCCCCACCTCGTCACCCACACTGGATTTGAAGTCCAGTGGGTCAGGCGCTTTTGGTTTTTTGTGTTTTCTGTACTCCCTCCCTTTCAGTCACATACGGGTCGACAGGGTCGTCGCCCCCTACAAAGCTTGGAGCTGTGGTCGCCTAACGCCACACACTTCACGCTTATTCCACTTTCTGCTTTCCAACCAGCCGACGCGTACACTTTATGGCGCATACCCATAGGGCATACCCATTCTGGGCATAACCCTCCGGGTCATACCCTTCTAGGGCACAGGCAGGCAGGCAGGCACTACGCGCGCCGCTACAACGACATGGAGCCAAGGATTGACACTCCTCACTCCTCACACCTCACTAACCAAAACTTGACAATCAGGGTACGTCCCCACTGTCATATGCTTTCTACTGCTTTTCTTATATTACTGATCACCTCTTCCAGTAGATTTTGGTCCGGGCCCTGGGCCATTATGCGCACCAGTGGTTCAGTACCTGACGGTCTTACCACCAGCTTTCCCTGTTTACCAAGCTTCTCCTCAGCTTCCTTGAGGACTTGTTTTATATAAGGCAGTGCCAGGACTTCATCTTTATTTTCCATTCTTACATTGACCAGTATCTGGGGCTGTTTTCCCATTTGTCCGGCCAGTTCGCTTAATTTCTTTCCGGTATGCTTTAACACTTCCGCCACTTTAAGTGAGGTCAAAAGGCCGTCTCCGGTGGTAGCATGATCAAGAAATATGATATGCCCCGATTGTTCGCCGCCGATCTTACCGCCGGTTTCCTGCATTTTTTCCAGCACATAGCGGTCGCCCACTTTGCAGCTAACTACCTGTATATTTTCTTTCTGCAGGGCAATATCCAGCCCGATGTTGCTCATAACAGTCGCCACTACTCTGGCCGGGTCCAATTTGCCCAGGCGCTGCATTTCAAGTGCACATATCACCAGCTGATAATCGCCGTCCAGCTCATTTCCCAGTTCATCTACGATGATACAGCGGTCGGCATCTCCGTCATAGGCTATGCCAATATCAGCCTGGTTATCAACTACGGCTCTTTTTAAACTTTCGGTATGGGTGGAACCGCAGCAGTCGTTAATATTTATCCCATTGGGCACATTGTTTATGGGAATCACTTTGGCCCCTAACTGCTGCCACAGCTGAGGCGCCACTTCATAGGACGCGCCATTGGCACAGTCCAGGACAATGGTATAGCCGCTCATTCCATCCTGGAGGTCAATGCATCCTAACAGGTAATCAATATAATTCCTTTTAGCTTCTTCAATGGTATAGGCTCTTCCTACCTCCGGTCCCTGGGGACGGATCAGGTCAGAGGTGCCTTTAAGCACCAGTTCTTC
>LSQX01145407.1_pt1 | contig 12110 bp, 7 predicted proteins | sample 654561 | NCBI WGS metagenome assembly LSQX01 (sample SAMN04489861, study PRJNA283612) | anaerobic digester metagenome | isolation source: 4 biogas reactors fed with cattle manure at either 37C or 55C with and... | place: Denmark: Kongens Lyngby | collected 2014 | reverse complement strand
GTTAACGCAAATTACCTACATAGGCACTTTGTATGTCGTTTTATTATTGACTTATAAATTAAACAGTTTTATTATTGACTTATAAATTAAACAAATGAAAGAAAATGTATTTTTATTTAAATTCTGGCGTCTTAAAGGGTTTAAAACATGTGTTTGTTTACCTTTTTTATTCGTCATACTGAATGTTTTTTCAGGCTATGCCGAAAGCAAGAAAACAGATTCTCTCCTTGCTGACCATGAACGCTCAGTTACTGGTATTCATAAAAAGGCCGCGACTATCGAGCAACAGCAAATGACTATCCAGGGAAAGGTGACGGATGAAATCGGGGAACCACTTCCCGGGGTTACCATTATCGTGGAGGGTACTACCCGCGGGGTGATCACCGACGTGGATGGAACCTACTCTATTGAAGCCAAACCGGATGACAAGTTGATATTTTCATACATCGGTATGGAAAATCAAACGATAGAGGTAAACAATAAAAGGAGAATTGATGTGGTTTTGACCGAAAAGATCGATGAATTGGAAGAAGTTACCATCGTTGCTTTTGGTAAACAAAAAAAAGAGAGTGTTATCTCATCCATCGAGACGGTCAGGGTCGATGACCTGCGCGTTCCTTCGAGCAACCTGACCACCTCGTTCGCAGGGAGAATGGCAGGGTTGATCTCCTATCAGACCTCGGGAGAGCCGGGACAGGACAACGCTGAATTTTTCATTCGGGGAGTTGCCTCGTTTGGAACCGGGAAAGTCGATCCATTGATTCTCGTGGATAACGTGGAGATGACCGCGAATGATCTTTCGCGTTTGCACCCCGATGACATTGCCAGTTTCTCCATCCTGAAAGATGCTACTGGTACCGCACTCTACGGAGCACGCGCGGCGAACGGTGTCATTCTGGTCACCACCAAGGAGGGTAAAGAGGGACGTATCAAGGTTTCATTTCGCCTGGAAAATGCCCTATCATCACCGACACAGGAGATCAAAACGGCGGATCCAATAACCTATATGCGGATGGCCAATGAAGCTGCCAAAACGCGTGATCCGTTAGCCGCCGATATCTACAGTCAGGATAAGATAGAGAATACGATCCTGGGAACCAACCCCATGGTATATCCGACAACCGACTGGATGAACATGCTTTTCAAAAATGTGACGACCAACCAAAAAGCTAACCTCAACATTTCAGGGGGTGGTAAGGTGGCACAATATTACATCGCCGCGTCGTTCACCCAGGACAACGGGATCATGAAGGTTGACAAACGAAACAATTTCAACAACAACATCGACCTGAAGAAATATCTGATCCGTTCAAACATCACGTTGAACTTGACCAATTCTACGAAGGCGAAGGTGCGCGTTCACGGGACATTTGAAGATTACAGCGGTCCTATCCCAGGTGGCAGCGGCCTGTACAAAAATGCACTGAATGTCAGTCCTGTTCGCTTCCCGGCTTACTATGAAGCAGACGAGACATACGCTGTAGAGGAGCATATCCTCTTTGGCAACCAAGAGGGTGAATACATGAATCCCTATGCTGAAATGGTGAAGGGCTATCGCCAGGAAAGCGAATCGGTAATGCTGGCGCAATTCGAACTGGAGCAGGATTTCTCAAAATGGGTAGAGGGATTAAGTGGCCGTGCCCTCATGAGTACAACACGCACCTCATCGTTCGATCTCTCCCGGTCGTACAATCCATTCTATTACCAGATTGGCTCTTACAATCGACTGACAGATGTATATTCTCTTTTTGAGACCAACACCGATTCAGGTACGGAGTATCTCTCCTATAATCCGGGATCCAAATATGTAAACACAATCTCCTATGGGGAAGCTGCCTTGAATTACAATCGCAGCTTTGGAATCCATGATGTGAGCGGAATGCTGGTCTATATAGCACGTAACGAACAAACAGGGAACGCTTCCACACTGTCTCAATCGCTCCCAGAAAGAAACCTCGGATTATCAGGACGATTCACCTACTCATATGACAACAGGTATCTGGGAGAGTTCAATTTTGGATACAATGGTTCCGAGAAATTTGACAAAGGCCATCGATGGGGTTTCTTCCCATCCATAGGATTGGGTTGGCAGTTATCCAACGAATCCTTCTGGAAAGGGATCGCGCATGTCATTCCCAAGATGAAAATCAAGGGTACCTATGGATTGGTGGGTAATGACAACATTGGCTCGCAACGTTTCTTCTATCTCTCGGATGTGATTATCGGGGGTGGAAACAGTTATACCACCGGCTACAATTTCGACAAATCGAGAAGCGGGGTCCACATCAACAGCTACTCGAACCCACAAGTTACCTGGGAACTAGCCTACAAAACCAATCTCGGACTCGAGGTGGAGCTATTCAATGGAATCGAGATACTGGCAGACGTTTTCCATGAGCGGCGAACCAATATCTTACAGACACGAACAGATATATCAGATGAAATGGGATTGTGGAGCATCCCCCAAGCTAACGTGGGAGAGGCAATTAGCAAGGGGATTGACCTTTCTTTGGATTACAGGCATAGTTTCAACAAAGACCTCTGGATGATAGGACGGGGCACATTCACCTATGCGAGATCCACCTTTTCATACTATGAAGAACCGGACTACAGTGATTATCCCTGGTTATCAAGAATTGGACACCCTATCAAACAAACCTGGGGCTACATTGCAGAGCGACTGTTCATCGACGAAGCAGATATCGCGAGTTCAGCCCGTCAGGATTTCGGCGAATATCTACCGGGAGATATCAAATACAGGGATGTGAATGAAGATGGAGTTATCAATGAAGTGGACAAGGTACCGATTGGGTATCCCACTACTCCTGAGGTCAATTATGGTTTCGGATTGTCTCTTGGCTACAAGGATCTTGATTTCAGCTTTTTCTTTCAGGGATCTGCCAGATCGTCATTCTGGATCGATGCCTCTGCAATGAGTCCCTTCGTTCGAAGTGGTAGAACAGAAACCGGATTGGCACAGTTTATTGCGGATGACTACTGGTCGGAAACATCCCAGAATCCATACGCCTATTGGCCCAGGCTTTCCACATACCGTATCAGCAACAACAACCAGACAAGTACCCGTTTCATGGAAGATGGCGATTTCCTTCGTTTAAAGAGTGCTGAGATCGGATACACGCTGCCTGGTGAAACATTGAAAAAGCTGCACCTGGATCGTTTGCGCTTTTATGTGAGTGGCACCAACCTGCTGCTATTCAGCAAATTCAAGCTGTGGGATATTGAGATGGGTGGTAATGGCCTGGGATATCCCCTTCAACGCGTCTTCAACGCAGGTATAAATATTTCATTTTAAGAACTATGAAACGAGCAAATAAACTGTTTCACACAAGCAGATGATTATTGCGAGTTCCATACACCATAATGAGAAAAATAAAATAAACGTATGAAAACAAAAAGATTTCAAAATATTTGCATCACAGCCATTCTCGCGTTGTCTGTGTTGCTCCATTTTTCCTGTTCCGATTTCCTGGACATTGTTCCAGACAATACGCCAACAGTCGATCACGCGTTTAAAAAAAGGGTACAGGCGGAACAATACCTGTATGGCATTTATGGATTTTTACCCAGATTTGCCCATCCGGCCAACAACCCGGCCTTTCTGGCGGGCGAAGAATCATGGCTGTTCAACGAATTTACAAATTTCGGCATCAATGCCTGGAAAATTGCAGCGGGTGAACAGGGAACCCAATCGCCTCTCATGAATTACTGGGGGTCTGAAAGCAGCAATTATAGCCTTAACGGGGGGCAACCTATATTTACCGGTATTCGCGATTGCAACATTTTCCTGGAAAACATCGAAAAGACAATCGATTTGGATGATTTTGAGAAAACGCAATGGATCGCAGAGGTGAAGGTGTTGAAAGCAATTTTTCATGCCTGGTTGCTTAACATGTATGGACCCATCCCGATTATTGACGTAAATATAGGAGTGGATGCTTCAACCAATGAAACAATGTACTACCGCGAACCAGTAGAAGATGTTGTGGAGTACATTGTATCTTTGATCGATGAGGCGGCACCGGAGCTACCATTGAATGTGATGGATGTCACACAGGATCTGGGACGGATGACCCGCCCGATAGCCCTGGCAGTGAAAGCCAAGGTGTTGACATATGCAGCCAGCCCCCTGTTCAACGGGAATCCTGAATATGTTGATGTAGTGGATAAACGCGGCGTACACCTCTTCCCTCAGTCATATGATGCGGGGAAATGGAAAGTTGCGGAAACAGCTCTTAAAGAAGCGATCGAAGTCAGCCACGAAGCGGGCCACACCCTCTTCGATTTGAACACGGTTTCTGAAATTGCCACCTTGGTGAGCCCCGAGACACTTGTTTCGTTACAGGCAAAAGGAGCTGCAACCGAACTCTGGAATACAGAAATAATCTGGGGAGATGCCAGGGACAACACACACGATCTTCAACGTTTCGGCCTGCCGGCTTTTATCTACTGGAACACCAATGTTAACAATACATTTCGCAGCTGGGCCCCGACATTGAACACGGTGAAACAGTTTTACACCAAGAACGGTGTACCCATTGAGGAAGATAAAGAGTGGGTCGATAGAGATCTTTACGCTTTACGGAAAGGTGACGATGCACACAGGTATTACATTGAACCCAACTTTTCAACAATAAATCTACACTTTGACAGAGAGCCCCGCTTTTATGGAGCAATCGCATTCGATGGTGGAAAAATGTATGGGTTGGGGACACTTGCTGATACTGAAATGCACACCATCCCGCTGCTTTACGGTGGGGGAAATCTGGCATGGTTTGTCGACAAACATTCGATTACCGGTTATCTGGCAAAGAAGATGGTTCATCGGTTGACCAGTTTGAGCATGACCAGCAACTCCACCTCCCGCTACCGCTATGCATTTCCGGTGATCAGGCTTGCGGATTTGTACCTGATGTACGCGGAAGTGCTGAACGAGATTGGAGAAGCATCTGATGATGCGATATTCTCGTACGTGGACCCAATCAGGGAACGAAGCGGACTGGAGGGAGTGATAGAGAGTTGGGCGAATTATTCCACCAATCCAAGTAAACCTTCAACCCAAGAGGGACGCAGAGAAATCATCCAGCGGGAACGAATGATCGAACTGGCATTTGAAGGACAACGCTACTGGGATCTGAGGCGTTGGAAGCTCCTAGAGGATTACATGCGTAAACCGATTGAAGGCTGGGATGTCTATGGCCGGGAACCAGAAGAGTTTTACCAGGTTCAAACATTGGCCACCCCCAAGTTTGAAGAAAAAGACTATCTATACCCCATACGTCAGGGTAATCTCATGAAAAATAAAAATTTGATTCAGAATCCCGGATGGTAAACATTTAAACACAAAGTTATGAAAAAGATAATCTATTATTTTACCGCAATTGTTGCAGTCCTGCTTCTGAACATGCAGTGCGATGAAGCACCGAATTGGGACAACGAGATTACCGATGCGGTCCCTCCCGGACCTGTATCAAATGTAAATGTAGAGAACATCAACGGGGGCGCGATTATCACCTATTCGCTTCCTTCGGATAATGACCTGATGGCCGTGAAAGCAATCTACACTTTCAGGGAGGGGGGTGAGATCATGGAGTCATACTCATCCGCTGCTACTGATAGCATCAAACTGGTAGGATTTCCCGACACCCAGGAGCGTACAATTCAATTAGTGGCTATTGATAAAAGCAAAAATGAATCTGAACCGGTTACCACTACCATTAAACCACTTACCATTCCCGTAGAGATCATACGCAACTCTCTGATTGTAAATGAGACATTTAGCGGTGTTTTCGTAAAATGGGATAACCCAGCCAGGGCCGATATTGGTGTTTCGTTGTACGTGAAAGACTCATTGGGTTTTTACAACTTGGATTATACCTATTTCACAAGGGAGTCGGGCCAATACTCTTTCCGTGGCTATGAAAACGAGGAGAGGGAGTTTAGAGTGGTTGTGCGGGACCGTTGGAACAACACGACAACGCCAATTGATGTCAAGTTGACACCCTTGTTCGAGGAGGATGTGGTAGCAAGAGACCCTGGTGGCACAACCACCTGGATATGGTATGGCAATGCAGATAAGACAACCTTATGGAGAGGAGATTTTGTTCAACACCGTAGCAGCAATGTTTTCGAAAGGATGTTTGATGGTTCGACGTCTAAACATTTTACCCCTGGAAGGGATGATGACTATAAACTTGGTGCTTTTACAGGTAACCCGGAGCATAAAGAGATAAATAAAAAACCTACGCATTTAACCATTGATATGTTACGGGAGGCCAAACTAAGTCGGCTTAAAATATTTTACCGGTCAGGTAGTATCAATGCCAACGATCCATACCATGTGACAGTGTGGGCAACGAATGATACCCCAAAAGGTCCGGAAGACTTCTCCGATCAGATGGAAAGCCTTGCTTACTGGACAGACTGGGAAGAGGTGAATGGTACGGCAGCCTGGAGAAATGACTGGACAATGCTGGCAGACATCTATGTGATTCCTCCCTCCGGGGCAACGGAACAACACCAATGGACTAGTGAAGACCTTGTCTGGGCTCAATCGGGTATTGATATTGATTTTCCTGATGAGCATACCAATACACCCTTCCGCTACTTGAGAATAGAAGCCTGGGACAATTTGAAAAGAACCGTATTGATACACTTCACGGAGTGGGAATTTTATGGCCAAATCGTAAATGAATAACAGTCGAAAGGAAATCCAATAACCAAAATCACGCTCTACAAGAGCGATTACGGTTCCTTTGGTCAATATCGACTAAAGGAACCGTAACTCTTTGGTGCAAAAGGTATGCAATTATGATTGTTCACATTTATTGATACCTGGACAAGCATTGCAATTGCTTAACCGTGAACAACAACGTTTGTTATAAGTCCAATTAGTCGACCTTAAAAGAATTCAATCGTTTATAATACAGTATATTAGCAGATATGTTTCTTGGTTAATTTTGCAAGTTTTCGTATATTTGAGATATAAATCTTGCAGAAAATCATGCTGGCAAAACTACAAGATCGGTCACCACACTCATTGTTCTTTTCACTGGAAAGCACATTGAATCATAAGCACCCTCTATTCATTCCGGCCAATAAAATAGATTGGGATATGTTTGAAAGAGAGTTTTCACCCCTGTATTGTCCCGATAACGGACGTCCGGCGAAACCTATTCGCCTGATGGTGGATTTATTCCCTACGCGAGGTGGATGTGCAATGCATCGGCAAGGGAAAAGAGCATGAACAGTAAGAGTTTGGGGAAAAGTATCCATCACACGAACCGGTACCGGTGTAATTGTAGGTGCACTGAGTTTTAGAAATGAATTTGACGGGCACACCTTGGACAAGGCTATTGAGCAAGTGGAGAAGTTGACGGGAAGAAAACCCCGAAACGGTATCTGCGACAGAGGGTACAGGGGAAGAAGTAAAGTCATGGATACACTCATGTCGGAGATGAGATCAACGTGATGCTCACAGCTGCAGGATTCAACTTCAAAAGGATGATGAAGAAATGGAAGTCATCTTTTTGGCTCTTCCTGGAAAAGGTAATTTTGTTCCTGAACAGGCAATTTGACCCAATCAGGACAGGTATAATTGTACAAACCAGAGAAAAATGGATTTTTTATGGCTCGACTAGTTAATAAATGCAAATATGTACGAATTGATTTTTATTGCTTATTTTTTATGAATATATTTGTATGTATCAAATACATTCATTCATAAAAACACGTTTAATGTGATACAAATGAACAACCCGGAGAGCAAATTTAAATCTCCCACGAAGCGAAAACAACTTATTCTAAATTTGTTGAAGGATGCTGAATATGTCTCTTGCAAACAGATACTGGAATACTGCGGGGTATCGGATGTCACAATCCGACGTGATCTGGCAGCAATGGAGAAGGAGGGAATGCTGATCCGAACACATGGAGGTGCAAAAAAAAGAAAATCGATCGATTACCTGTTTAGTTACGATGACAAGATGAACCTGAACAAAGAGAAAAAGGAACATATTGGTCGTGTGGCAGGCAGCCTGGTCAAACCGCATGACATCATCTTCATTGATTGTGGCTCCACGGTATCCTTCTTAACAAGGCATCTGACTAAAATCACCCCATTGACGGTCATTACCAACTCCTTACCCATCATATCAGAGTTGATCAGTTATGAAAATATCAAGATTATCCTTATCGGGGGTGAGATCAACAACAAGCGCAAAGCTGTTCACGGTTATTCTGCCATGCAAAACATTTCACAATACAATGCCACGAAAGCTTTTATAGGTGCTGATGCGATTTCCCTCTCGAATGGCCTTACCTCGCTCAATGAACGAATAGCTTCAATAACGCTCAAAATGGCAGAAAATTCCGATCAGGTATATCTGCTCTGCGACTCTACAAAAATTGAGATGGACTCTTTGGTGAAGTTTGCACCACTCTCTATTGTCAGCGCGGTGGTTACTGATAACAACGTGCGCCAGGATATAGTGAGGAAATACCAAGATCGCGGCATTCCCTTTATTTGTGAAGCATTACCCTAAGGAAAATATTTAGCTAATAATAAACAGTAACAAAAAAAACAAAATGAAAAAGAATCAATTACTGGATCGGAGGAATTTCTTAAAAATTACCGGAATAGGTATCGGAGCCGGAATGTTGGGCATGCAACAATCGTGTGGTGCAGGAAAGAAACTTGCACAACCCGCGATACAGGGATTTGAAGACAAAGGTGTTCAGACCTCGGCTAAGATATGGACACCTGTTTCCGACCGGAAAGTGAAAGTTGGGATTGTGGGATATGGCGTCTCACGATTTGGTGCTGCCTTCGGATTTCAAAATCACCCCAATGTCGAGGTGGTCGCAGTCAGCGACCTATTCCCCGATCGATGTGAAAAACTGGCAGAGGCAACCGGTTGCAAGACAACCTACCCTTCCCTGGAAGAGTTGATTAAGGACAAAAACGTCGAGGCGGTCTTCGTGGCTACTGATGCACCCAGCCATGCTCGTCACAGCATTGCATGCTTGAAGCATGGAAAGCATGTGGCAAGTGCCGTTCCGGCAATATTTGGATCACTTGAAGAAGCGCATGAGCTTTTTGAAACGGTCAAATCTTCTGGACTTAAATACATGATGTTCGAGACATCCATGTTTCGTGCAAACCTATATGCAATGCGGCAACTTTATCAAGCTGGCGCATTGGGGAAGGTGGTTTATGCCGAGGGAGAATATTGGCATTATTCTGAAAAGGGCATTGGCTCTCACAACAACTGGCGTCACGGTATGCCACCACAATGGTATCCCACCCACTCGGATGCCTATTACGTGGGGGTGACCAATGGCTCTTTCACCGAGGTTTCCGGCCTGGGAATACCCAGTGAGATGGAGCGGTATCACAACAACCAGTATAACAACCCATTTGCAACCGAGATCTCGTTTTACAAAACCAGTGAGGGTGGAATCGCAAGGACGGCTCGAAGCGCAGATACGCGCGGACGTGGGTATGGTTCCGAGACCGGCAGGGTACGCGGCACCAAAGGCTCATACTACGAGAAATATGAGGGCATTGTAACGGAACTACCCGACTTGGAGCGTCCTCCACTCCCTCCCAATGTACCGGGAGGTGGTCATGGCGGATCGCACGGAAGATTGACCGATGAGTTTATCAGCTCGATCCTGCAGGATCGCACGCCACTCGTAGATATCGCGATGTCACTCAATATGACAGTTGGTGGTGTAGTTGCACACCAATCGGCCATGAAAGATGGGGAATGGCTTAAGATCCCACAATTCAAGCTGTAACCGAACAGCGTTTCCCCTGAAGCTGCAGCATTGAGATACAATGAATAGATTCATGAACCTGATGAGACTTCAAATTTCCTTACATGCGATGATGCCCTATCAGCGATGGATGGTAATGATATTGCTGTTGAATGCTTTCTACTCTTGCAGGCACGCCGAGAATGAAACAAGGGATCGTGGCGATAGGGAGGCTACAGCTATTGATATTGTATCACAGCATAGATTGAAAAATGAAAGAGGATTGGAAGTGAGAATAATCAACCATGGAGCGACAATAACAAACATCCTGTTCCCGGACAGGAGAGGAGATATTGATGACATAGTGCTGGGTTTTGACGCAGTGGATGATTATTTGAGCACTTCCAATCCCTTCATGGGTTGTATTGTGGGAAGATACGCCAATCGAATTGCAAAAGCAAGATTTGTACTGGAGGGAGATACCGTACAGCTGACTGCCAAAAACATCCATTCAGTCCACGGGGGAATTGAGGGGTTTGACAAAAAAACATGGGAGGTTCAATCCTGTTCCGACTCCACGCTGGTACTCTACTACCTGAGTGTAGATGGTGAAGAGGGATTCCCGGGCAACCTGAGAACATGGGTTACCTACACGCTCACTTCATCCAATGAGTTGCAAATTGATTACCTGGCCATGACCGATAAACCAACCCCCGTGAATTTAACCAATCACACCTATTTCAACCTGTCGGGGAGGGCTGAATCAACCATCCTCAATCACCAGCTTTTCATCAATGCGGATTACTTCACGGAAGTGGGAGAAACACTTATTCCAACAGGATCAATAGGCAATGTTGAAGGCGGAGCACTCGATTTCACTGTTAGCAAAGAAATTGGAAGAGATATTTTTGCGCTTGAAAATGGCTACGACCACAACTGGGTTCTCAACAAAACAGGGGGACGTCTCTCCCTGGCGGCTATTGCTTACGATCCCTCCTCAGGAAGGGGGGTAGAGGTGAGAACCACTCAACCAGGGTTACAATTTTACACGGGCAACTATCTCAGTGATTCTCTAGTTGGCAAGCAGAACATCCCATTTCATAAACATGCCGGTTTTTGTTTGGAGACCCAACATTATCCTGATTCTCCCAACCATTCCTCTTTCCCGTCAACAATACTCTATCCTGGAGATGTGTATTATGAAACCACTGTGTATACATTTTTTACCAAATAATTGAAATGAATATGATGAGACACCCTTTCGCTTTCAACCACCCCCATCGTAGCTTGTTTCTTATTGTGTTTTTTGTCTCTTCGGTGCACTTACTGCCCGTGGGGTGCACTTCCGATTCTCGGGACAAGGTCTTTCCGGGAAAAGAATGGGATATTATTACTCCGGAAAAAGCAGGACTCAACGAGGCAGCACTCACACGTATTGACTCTCTGATGAAAAAAGCGAATGCCAATGGCGTGCTTATACACAACGGATATCTCGTTACCGAATGGTGCTATGGTGGGGCAAAAGAGACACACTTCGAAGTGCAATCGATCACCAAATCGATCACAAGCTCAGTATTGGGATTAGCTCTACATGATGGTTTAATTCCTTCCCTCGATGCAAAGGTGAAGGATTACTACCCCGGTCTTCAGGTAGGCCCTTATACCGATGAGATAACGTTCCGCCATCTTGTTACAGCCAGTTCCGGCATCAAATCAACAATAACCGAAGGCAGGTATTTTGATCCTGACAATATGAAGCCGGGAATAGAAAGCCGTTATCACAATGATCATTTTCACCAGTTGGCCGCCGCATTGACCTATATCTACTGCCAGGAATTAGGAGAAGTGTTCAGCAACAGAGTCCTTCAGCCCATAATGGCACAAGATTCCATGCGCTGGGGATATCACCGGTCTTCAGAAGTAACATGCGGCAACGGCAGGCAAACCAAAGTGGTGGGTGGGTATGCATTCACCCACTGGTCAGCACGTGATTTGGCACGTGTGGGATACCTTTACCTGAATGAAGGGAACTGGGATGGCAGACAACTACTGCCTGCCGCCTTCACCAGGGAAGCAAGGAGAGCGATACCGATACCTGTCATGGATATGACCCCCGACGCATCTCCCGACAAAAGATCCAAGGCCAAGTACGGTTTTGGCTGGAGAGGGAAAACATCAAGAAATGGGAAGGAACTATGGTACATGAGTGGCAATGGTGGACAATTTTGTATTGTCATCCCTGAACTCAACCTGGTGATGACCAAGATAAACAGTTACAAAGAGAAGCCATACACCGGTATTGACCGGTTTGAAGAGCATATCTGGAATCTATT
>LSQX01040629.1_pt3 | contig 12111 bp, 14 predicted proteins | sample 654561 | NCBI WGS metagenome assembly LSQX01 (sample SAMN04489861, study PRJNA283612) | anaerobic digester metagenome | isolation source: 4 biogas reactors fed with cattle manure at either 37C or 55C with and... | place: Denmark: Kongens Lyngby | collected 2014 | reverse complement strand
CCTGCAGGCCCTTCTGGCCCTGCACTACCTCGAACGACACCTGCTGGCCTTCCTGCAGGCTCTTGAAGCCAGTGGCCTGGATCGAGTTGAAGTGCACGAACAGGTCAGGGCCGCTTTCCGGGGTGATGAACCCGAAGCCCTTGGCGTCGTTGAACCACTTCACTGTGCCGTATTGCATGACTCTTCCTACCTCGTCTGGGTGCGATTGCGCGGCCGGCCTGCAAGGAGCCGGGCACACGCCCCCCGAGTATGCAAAGGCTCAGGTTGCGGTGCAATCGCCGGCCACGAAGGCTTCGAGCAGCGCAGGCAGGCCGGAAGTGGCGGCTTCGACGTTGGCCAGCACCTCTTCGAGCGTGATCACTTCGTCCACCTGCGGCCCCGCACCGGCGGCCCAGTTGGCGACGATGGCCAGGCAGGCGTAGTCGAGGCCGAGTTCGCGCGCGAGCCCGGCCTCCGGCATGCCGGTCATGCCGACGAGGTCGCAGCCGTCGCGGCGCATGCGCGCGATCTCCGCGCGGGTCTCGAGCCGCGGCCCCTGGGTCGCGCCGTAGCAGCCACCGTCCACGACCTCAACGCCCGCGCTCGCGGCGGCCGCCATCACCTCCCGGCGCAGCGACGGCGTGTACGGATCGCCGAAGTCGACGTGCAGCACGTCGCTGCCGGGCTCCTCGCAGTAGGTCGACACCCGCCCCCAGGTGTAGTCGATCAGCTGGTCCGGGCAGGCCAGCACGCGCGGGCCGAAGCGGCCGGTGATGCCGCCGACGGTGTTCAGCGCCAGCACCCGCGTCGCCCCCAGGGCGTGCAGCGCCGCGATGTTGGCCCGGTAGTTCACCTGGTGCGGCGGCACTGAATGGCCTTCGCCATGGCGGGCGAGGAAGGCCACCCGGCGGCCGGCCAGGCGGCCCACCCGGACCGGGCCGGACGGCGCGCCGTAGCGCGTCACGGGCTGGTGCGCCTCCTCGTCCTCGAGGCCGGCCAGCCGGTACACGCCGGTGCCGCCGATCACCGCCAGGGCGAGGGGTCCATCGTTGGTCTGCGGTGCCACTGCGGTTCTCCGGTGCGGGCAGGCTCAGTCGGCCAGCGCGTAGATCGCGGGCAGGTTGCGGCCCTGCTCGTTGTAGTCCATGCCGTAGCCGAAGACATAGCGGTCGGGCACGTCCACGCCGGACCAATCGGCGCAGACGCCGTCGACGCAGCGGTCGTGGACCTTGGTCGCCAGCACCGCGACGCGCACGTCGGCGGCGCCCTCGTCCTCGCACCAGTGGGTGACGGCCTTGAGCGTGTGGCCCTCGTCGAGGATGTCGTCGACCAGGAGCACGCGGCGGCCGCGCATCGGCGTCGCCGGACGGTGCAGCCAGGCGAGGCGGGAGCCGCTGGTGCTGCCGCGGTAGCGGGTGGCGTGCAGGTAGTCGAATTCGACGTCGAGGCCGCGCTCCCCAAGCGCGAAGGCGAGCTGGGCCGCGAAGGGCATGCCGCCGTGCATGATGGTCACGAACAGCGGCGGGCGCTCGTCGTCGGCGTACTCGGCGTGGATGGCGTCGGCCATGTCCTCGATCGCGTCCTCGAGCACCTCGCGGTCGTGGACGAGGTCGGCCGTGGCCAGCACGGCGGCGAGCGTGGGCGCGCTCATGCCACCGCCCCGCCGCCCTGGCGCGCCGCCGCCGCGCCGTGGCGCGCATCGGCGAGCAGCCCGTCCCAGCCCAGCGCGCCGCGGCCGAGCAGGCCGGCGAGCGCCATGGTGTCGAGGCTGCGCCCTTCAACCGCCGCCAGCGATTCCTCGACCAGCTCCGGATGGCAGACCAGCACCACGTCGCAGCCGGCGTCGAGGTGCGCATCGACGCGCGCCCTGATCCCGCCCACGCCGTGCGCGGCGGCCATGCCTATGTCGTCGGAGAACACGACGCCGCGGAAGCCCATCTCCCCGCGCAGGATGTCCCCGATCCAGCGCGGCGAGTAGCCGGCCGGCTCCGGGGCGACCCGCGGATAGACCACGTGGGCAAGCATCACCGCGTCTGCGCCGGCCTCGATGCCGGCGGCAATGGGGACCAGGTCCTCGGCGCGGATGCGCTCCAGCGGGCGGTCGTCGACGGCGTCGTCGAAATGCGTGTCCTCCAGCACCGAGCCGTGGCCGGGGAAGTGCTTGAGGGTCGCGGCCATGCCGGCCTCGTGCATGCCTTCCACGTAGGCTCGCGCCAGCGCGGCGACCACGGCGGGATCGGCCGAGAAGGCGCGGTCGCCGATGGCCAGGTTGCCGCGGCCCAGGTCGACCACGGGCGCGAAGCTGAGGTCCACTCCCGAGGCGCGGATCTCGCTGGCCATCAGCCAGGCGTGCTCGCGGGCGCGGGCCAGCGCGCCCTCGCGGTCGCGCGCGTAGTCGCGGCCGAACACCTCCAGCGGGGGGAGCGCGCTGTAGCCCTCGCGGAAGCGCTGCACGCGGCCGCCCTCCTGGTCGACGCAGACCAGCTGCGGCCGCGGCGCGGCTTCGCGGATCGCCGCGGACAGCTCGGCCACCTGCGCGCGCGAGGCGAAGTTGCGGGTGAACAGGATCACGCCGGCGCAGGCATCGTGCTGCAGCCAGTCGCGTTCGCGGGCGGTGAGTTCGGTACCGGCGATGCCGATGACGAGCATGGACTTCCTCCTCAGGCTGCCGGCCCCGCCCGTTCCGACCCGCTCCACTGCGAGTACGGCCGCGCGGCCAGCGCCAGATTGTAGTAGCGCGGGCAATCAGTGGCCTCCACGCCGAGCCAGCCGGGCCGATCGAAGGCCTCGTCGGCGCTCGCCAGCTCGATCTCGGCGACGACCAGGCCGGCATTGTCGCCCAGGAACTCGTCGACCTCCCACAGGTGCGCGCCGTGGTGCACCAGGTGCCGGCGCTTCTCGACCAGTCCACCCACGCACAGCGCCAGCAGCGCACGGGCCTCGTCCACCGGCAGCGGATACTCGAATTCCTGCCGGGTGTGGCCGAGCTCGCGCGACTTGATGTTGAGGAAGGCGGCGTCGCCCTCCAGGCGCACGCGCACCGAAGCGCGCTGTCGTCCCTCGTCCAGCGAGCGCTGGTCGTTGAGGTAGCCCTGGGCCATCGGCACCACCGCGTGCGCGGCATCGCGCCAGCCCTCGCCGGCCACCAGGAACTTCCGCTCGATCTCGATGCCCATCCGCCACCCGCCGTGAAGCCGTGGGAGCGGCCATGGCCGCGACCCGGCCCGCCAGCATAGCGCGGCCATGGCCGCTCCCACGGGAACCCGCGCTTCAGGCCGGCTCGAACACCGCGATGGATTCCACGTGCGCGGTGTGCGGGAACATGTCCATCACGCCCGCGGCGCGCATCCGCCAGCCGCGCTCATTGACCAGGTGGGCCGCATCGCGTGCCAGGGTCTCCGGATTGCAGCTCACGTAGACGATGCGCTTCAGCACGTCGAGGCGCAGCTGCCGCAGCACCTCCAGTGCGCCCGCGCGCGCCGGGTCGAGCAGCAGGCGGTCGAAGCCGGCGCCCATCCACGGTTCGGCCGAAAGATCGGTGGCGAGGTCGGCGACATGGAACTGGACGTGCCCCATGCCGTTGCGCGCCGCGTTCGCCCGCGCGCGCGCCACCAGCCCGGCATCGCCCTCCACGCCCACGACTTCGGATGCGGTCCGCCCCAGCGGAAGGCTGAAGTTGCCCAGGCCGCAGAACAGGTCGAGCACGCGCTCGCCCGGTTGCACCTCCAGCAGGTCCAGGGCGTGCGCGATCATCCGTTCATTGAGTCCGGCGTTGACCTGGATGAAGTCCAGCGGCTCGAACGCCAGCTCCACGTCCCAGGGCGCGAGCCGGAAGGAGAGCGCCGGCGCCGGTGGCCAGAGCGGCACCACCGAATCGACGCCACCGGGCTGCAGGTACACGGCGACGCGGTGTTCGCGCGCGAAGGCCTCCAGCTTCGCGCGGTCCGCCGCGCCCAGGGGCTCGAGGTGCCGGAAGACGAGTGCCAGGCCGGCATCGCCGGCGGCGAACTCGATCTGCGGGATGGCGGCGCGGGCGTCCAGGCCGTCGACCAGGGCCGCGAGGGCCTCGATCCGGGTGCCCAGCGCAGGCACGACGGTGTGGCATTCGCGCAGCTCGGCGACGAAGCGCGGGTCGCGCTCGCGGAAGCCGACGAGGGTCCGGCCCTTCTTCTCCACGCGCCGCACCGAAAGCCGGCCCTTGCGGCGATACCCCCACGCGGGGCCCTCCAGCGGGGGCAGCCAGGCGTCGGGTCGGAGCGGGCCGGCGTCCTCGAACTCCTGCGCCAGCACGCGCGCCCTGGCGGCCACCTGGCGGTCCGGTGCGAGGTGCTGGAGGCTGCAGCCGCCGCAGGTGCCGAAGTGCGGGCAGCGCGGTTGCACGCGCCCGGGCGACGCCTCCAGCACCTCGACCACCTCGGCCTGGTCATGCCCGCGCGAGCGCCCGGTCTGCCGCGCCATCACGCGTTCGCCCGGCAGCGCGCCGGCGACGAGCACGGTCCTGCCCGCGTGCGGGTGGCCCTCGGGCCGAAGCGCGACGCCGCGGCCGTCAGGGCCGAGCTCGAGGATCCGGAGCTCGAACGGAGCCTGGTCGATGCGTGCCAACGGTGGCGTGCCCTACTTCTGCTTCCAGCTGCCGCCCTGCTGGTACCACCAGCCCGGGCGCGCGCTCGCGACCCACTGCCGGGCGAAGACCTCGCGGATCTGCTGCTCCCATTCAGGATGGCCGTTGGCCACCGCGATTTCCCGGTACACGGCGTTGCGGTCGCGGTTGTCGTCGGCCACGGCGGAGTTCACCGCGACCCGGTCCTTGAGCGGCAGCTTCGACGCGTCGCGGACCACGACCAGGCCGTCGCCGGTGAAGCCGAGCGCGCCGCTGTCGAAGTGCTCCCGCAGGGTCGATGCGAAGCGCGACTCCATCCGCTGCTGGATCGCCTGGATCGCCGGGGTGCGGATCGTGATGTCCGGCGACTGCGCGTGCGCGGGCGCGATGCCCAGCAGGATCCACGGATCGAAACCCATGCGCGGCCCGCGGTCGGGCGCCAGCGCCATGCCGCCGGGGATGGCGTCCCGCGGCTCGTCGCGCGCAGGCGCACCGGCCTCCTCGCCGATGACGTTCTCCACGAACTCGCGCGCCGCCTCGCGCGCCTCGGCGGCCGGGAAGTACACGTTGATGGTGACGCAGGCGGTGAGCGCCAGCGCGGCGACGAAGGGAAGTCCGGTCAAGCGCATGCAGTCCTCCTGGGACGGGTCAATCGAACACCGGCGCGACGTCGCCGGATCCCACCGCGGCCAGGCGCTCGACCAGGGTTTCCCAGTCGACGCGCCGGTTGAATCCGACGATGTCCAGCCGGGGGATCCCGGCACCTTCGACGATAACAAACCCGTCGTCGCGAGGCTGGAGCCCGGCCATCGTGCAGACGCCGTTGGCCAGCCGGCACGAGATCCCGATGCGGCGGTAGCCGAAGTCGTCGAAGAGCGCCAGCAGGCGGCCCTGCAGGCTGGCGGTGAACCCGGCGTCGCCGACGCTGGAGATGTTCTGCACCGCACGCTGGCTGATCCGTTGGCGCACGCCCCGGCGCGGCACGGTCCGCAGCGCGGCGTCGAAGGCCACCGCCTCCCAGTCCACCAGCCGCAGGCCGTCGATGCGGCCGTCCAGGCGACCGGTGATGCTGCCGAACTCGAACACGCCGGTCAGCGCCAGCAGGTCGAGGTCGTGCAGGGCGATGTCCGCCAGCAGCGTCGGCGCGACGCCGAAGGGCCGCTCCATGGCCAGCGACGACACCCTGACCTCGCCGTCGAAGGCCTGCACCACCAGGCCGCCGTCGAAGTCGAGGCGCTCGCCCACGTAGCGGGCGCTCGGGATGCTGCCCGACAGCGAGCCCGGGAACGGCGGCAGCCCGAGTGCGTCGGCAAGCCGGGCCATGTCCAGCTCCTCGACCGCCAGCGCGCCCTCGACGAGCAGTGGACCGTCGCCCGGCGGGCGCAGCCGCAGCTCCGGAACGAGCAGGCGGCCTTCCAGGAGCGGGATCGCCACCGGTTCCCTCAGTTGCAACGCGCCGCCGCTGCTGCGCCAGGGCAGCAGGGTCGGTCCGAACGGGATCGCGCCGATCGCGCCGCCGCTCCAGCGCAGCTCGCTGTCCGCGCTGCCCTCGGCGACCAGGCGCGCGCGGCCATCGAGTCCGTCGAAGCGGAAGCGTCCGCCCGGCGCGGCCACGTCGAGTGCGCGGGGCCGCAGGTCGATCACGGTGAGCGCGCCGTCCGCCATCGCCAGGTCGACCTCGAGCCCGCCCGAGAGCGCCAGGCCGCCGAGGCCGGCAACGCCGAGCCAGCCGGACAGGTAGCGCGCCGGCAGCGGCGCGGCGTCCGCGCTGCGCAGCGACAGCTCCAGCTGCCGGAGCGTGGTGCCGCCGAACGCGGCGCTGCCGTGCAGCTCCAGCACGCCCGCGTCGCTGGCCGAGAACGCAGGCAGGGTCCATCCCCCGGGACCGGCCTGCGCGCGCAGCCGGACCGGGATGGCATGCGCCGGCAGCTGCACGTAGGCGCTGCCCGACAGCAGTTCGCCGCCGCGGAGCTCGCCGTCGAGGTCGATCCGCGGCCCGTCGTCCAGGGCCAGCCAGTCGAGCGCCAGCCGAGCGCCGAGGCCGGCGCCGGCGTGCCGGCCATCGGGGGTGTCGAAGCTGCCGTCGGCCAGCCGCAGTTCGCCGTCGATGCGCATCGGCGCGCCCTCGGGGACATGCACGCGCAGCGCTCCGTCCAGCGTGCCCTCCCCCAGCCGGAGGTCGGCCCATGCCCCTTCCGCCAGCGCCTGCGCCCAGGCCACCGGCACCCGCCTGAGGTCGATCGCGAACAGGTCCGGCGCGGCGTCGCCGTGCGCCAGCCCGAGCCGGGCGCCGCGGCCGTCGGAGAGCGCGGCCCTGGTTCCTCCGCGCGGCAGCGCGAGCGCCAGCCGAAGCGGGGCCTTGCGCCCCTCGCGCAGCTCGCCGTCGCAGGCCCAGCCGCCGTCGCCGTCGCGGAGCAGCGCGCAGTCCCAGGCCAGGGAGTCGAAGCGGTAGCCAAGGCCGGGCGCCTGCGCGCGCCGCGCGGTGATGCGCAGCGCTCCCCGTGGCGCTCCCGCCGGCCACTCCAGCCGCACCTCGACCTGCTCGAGGGTCGCCACGGGCGTCGACACGCGGTCCATGCGCGCCACCAGCGTGCGCGCCTCGGAGGCGGCGGCGGGCAGCATTGCAAGCAGCCCGAGCAGGGTTAAGATCCACGCTGGCATAGCTGCCAGAATAGCGACAGGAGCGTTCGCGCCGATGAAGCCCCGCATCCTGCTGGTCGAGGACGACCACACCACCGCCGCCTTCCTCGCCGCCGCGGCCGAGGCGCTGCCGGCCACGGTCGACACGGTCGGCTCGCGCGCCGCCGCCCGCGCGCAGGCGGCCAACATCGCGTACTCGCTGTGGCTGGTCGACGCCCACCTGCCCGACGGCGACGGCGCCAGCCTGCTCGCGGAACTCCGCGGCCTGGGCCTGTCGACGCCGGCGATCGCGCACACGGCCGCGCGCGAGGGCGAAGTGCACCAGGTGCTGCACGACGCCGGCTTCGATGCGGTGCTTGTGAAGCCGCTGGCCGCGTCCGCGCTCCGCAGCGCCGTCGCCGCCGCCCTGGCGCGGCCCCGGCCTCCGCGCGTGGCCGAACCGCGTTCGCCACACGGGAACGGCCCGGTCCGCGCCGCCAGCGCGCTGGCCTGGGACGACGCCTCGGCGCTCCGGGCGCTGAGCGGCGAGCGCGCCCACGTCGACGCGCTGCGCGAACTGTTCCTGTCCGAGCTGCCGACCATGCGCGCGGTCGTGGCGGCGGCGGCGCGCAGCGGCGACCGGGCCGCCCTGCGCGACGCGCTGCACCGGCTGCGAGCCAGCTGCGGCTTCGTCGGCGCGGCGCGCCTCGAGCTGGCGGTGGCGGCGCTGCAGAACGCGCCGGATCCGCTGCAGGCGCTGTCGCGCTTCGACGAAGCGGCTCAGGAACTGCTGCCGCCTTCCTGAGGCGCGGCCGGCGCGCCCAGCCGCCCGAGCTCGCCCAGCAGCTGCCACGAGGCCAGCGGACGGCCGCCGAGGTGGGATTCCAGCACCTCACGCAGCACCCGGCGCAGTCCACCCAAGTCCTCGGCCGGCGGCGCGCGGTCGGCCGCGAGCGCCAGCAGGGCGCGCCCGGTCGCGGTGCGTCCGCGCTCGCCGCCGCGCTCGCCGCGCACGCGCACCGGACCCAGCCCCGGATCGAGGCGGTAGCGCGCGGCGGGATCCAGCGGCTCGCCCTCGCCTTCGTGGCCGTAGTCCAGTCCGACGCCGAGCGCGTCCAGCAGGTCGCGCTCGAAGCGGCGCAGCGACCAGGCCAGCGCGCCGCCCGCGCCCAGGCGTGCGCGCAGCTCGCCGTAGGCCGCGTAGAGCGCCGGCTGCGGATCCTCGCGCGGCGCGAGCCGCAGGACCAGTTCGTTCGCGTAGAAGCCCGCCAGCATGGCCTCGCCGTGCAGGCGCGGCGCCGCGTCCAGGGCCTCGGCGGAGTTGAGGTGGGCAAGCTCCCCGCGCAGCACGGCGTCGATACGGATGTGCTGCAGCGGCTGCAGCGCGGCCTTCAGCGCCTGTCGTTTCGGCCCGCGGACCCCGCGTGCCACCAGGCCCAGGCGCCCGTGTTCCGCGCACAGCACTTCGACCAGCAGGCTGGTCTCGCGCCAGGGCCGGGAGTGGAGCACGAACGCAGGCTCATCCGAAATCCGCATCCCGGCATTCTGCCGCCCACGGGCGGGAGCAGCCATGGCCGCTCCCGCGGTCGATCACTCGTCGTAGCCGAAGCTGCGCAGGGCGGCCTCGTCGTCGGACCACCCGGCGCGCACGCGCACGAAGGTCTCCAGGAACACCTTGCAGCCGAACAGCCGCTCCATCGACATCCGCGCCCGGGTCCCGATCTCGCGCAGGCGCGCGCCGCCCTTGCCGATCACGATCGCCTTCTGGCCGTCGCGTTCGACCCAGACCACGGCGCCGATGCGGACCATCGGCCCGGACCGGGTCGACTCCTCGGTGAAGGATTCGATCTCGACCGTGGTCGAGTACGGGAGCTCCGCGCCCAGCTGGCGCATCAGCTGCTCGCGCAGCAGTTCGCCGGCCAGGAAGCGCTGGCTCTTGTCGGTGATCTCGTCCTCGCCGAAGGCCGGCTCGCCTTCGGGCACCAGCGCCAGCAGCTCGGCGACCAGCGCGTCCAGCCCGGTGCGCTTCAGCGCCGACACCGGATGCACGCCGGCGAAGTCGCGGCCCTCGGTGGCCTTCTGCAGGTAGGGCAGCAGGCTGGCCTTGTCCTTGATCCGGTCGACCTGGTTCACCACCAGCACCACCGGCACTTTCGCTTCGCGCAGGGCCTCGTAGGCCAGGGTGTCCTCCTCGTCCCAGCGGCCGGCCTCGACCACCAGCACCGCCGCGTCCACGCCCTCCAGGGCACCGCGCGCCGCGCGGTTCATCATCCGGTGCATGGCCGTGGCCGACTGCTTGCCCTGTCCGCGGTGGACGCCGGGGGTGTCGACCAGCTGCAGCTGGCCGCCGGGGAAGGTGGCGATGCCGAGCAGCCGGTGGCGCGTGGTCTGCGGGCGGTTGGAGACGATGCTCACCTTGGCGCCCACCAGGGCGTTGACCAGGGTGGACTTGCCGACGTTGGGCCGGCCGACGACGGCGACGGCGCCGCTTCGGCTGGCGGTCTGTGTGCTCATGGCTGGCCTGCTTCGATCTGTTCGAGGACCGCCGCGGCGGCGGCCTGTTCGGCGGCGCGGCGGGAGCTGCCGCTGCCCTCGGCCCCGAGGGCGGGATCGGCGAGGATGCAGCGCACGAGGAAGACGCGCGCGTGCTCCTCGCCCCCCTCGTCCAGCAGTTCGTAGGCCGGCAGCGGCCGCTGGCGCGCCTGCAGCCATTCCTGCAGGCGGGTCTTGGGGTCCTTGCCGATGCCGCCGGTGGGCAGGTCGGCGACCAGGGGTTCGAACCAGGGCAGCACCGCCGCGCGGCAGCCGTCGAAGCCGGCGTCGAGGTAGATCGCGCCGACCACGGCCTCCAGCGCGTCGGACAGGATCGAGTCGCGGCGGTGGCCGCCGGTCTTCATCTCGCCTGGCCCCAGGGTGATGCGCGGGCCGAGGTCGAGCGCGCGCGCGATCCGCGCCAGCGAGGACTCGCGGACCAGCTCCGCGCGCGCGCGGGTCATCGCACCCTCGTCGGCCTTCGGCCAGCGCCGGTACAGCGCCTCGGCGACGATCAGTCCGACGAGGGCGTCGCCGAGGAACTCCAGGCGCTCGTTGTGCGGGGCACCGGCGCTGCGGTGCGTCAGCGCCTGCGCGAGCAGCGCCGGATCACGGAACGCATGCCCGGCGAAGCGCGCGGCGGCGGCGTCACTCGGCCGCACCGGTCCTGGTCAGCATCTGCGTGGACTCGAACCGGCCCACGACGTCCAGGTTGGCGATCAGCGGCTTGCGGACCTCGTACTTGACGTCCATCTGCCAGCCGGCGCCGACGCGCTTGAACTTCACGTGCTCGGGCTTGACGCTGCTCGAGTAGTCGATCTTGAGCCTGCGGAAGAACAGGTCCTGGATCTTGCGCGGGTCGGTATTGGCGATGCCCGGCTCGTTGGCCAGGCCCTTCATCGCCGAGCGCACGCTGTAGTACTCGGTGTACATCGGGAACAGCTTCATGCCGACGTAGGCGAACAGGCCCACGACGCCCAGTACGACGATGAATCCAAGCAGCGTGATGCCGCCCTGTGAATTCCTCATAGCCCTCTCCCCTCGGTCCGCGATGCAGTGGTCGGTTTGCGCCGGCCGGCCCGGCCTCAGAGGCGCGTGCCGATGCGGCTGAAGTCGACGCCGCCGGCGCTGCCGTCGAAGTTCATCCACACCAGGAACGCCTTGCCCCGGAGCCGGGACTCCGGCAGGGTGCCCCAGAAGCGGCTGTCGTCGCTTCTATCACGATTGTCGCCCATCACGAAATACTCGCCCTCGGGCACCGTCCAGTCGCCCACGCCGTGGCTGGCGTACAGCGGGCTGTCGATCTCCAGCACCTCGTGCCGGGTCCCGCCGAGGTCCTCGACCAGCAGGGCCGCACCCGACATTTCGGCGCCCCGGCCCTTGCCCACGTACCGGCCGACGGGCTGGTAGCGCGACGGCTCGCCGTTCACGTAGAGGACGTTGTCGCGGTACGCGATGCGGTCGCCCGGCAGGCCGACCACGCGCTTGATCCAGTCCTGGTCGGGATGCGCCTCGGGGCGGAAGACGACGACGTCGCCGCGCTCCGGCAGGCCGATCTCGACCACCTTGTGGTTGTTCACCGGCAGGCGCAGGCCGTAGGCGAACTTGTTGACCAGGATGAAGTCCCCGATCAGCAGCGTGGGCATCATCGAACTCGACGGGATCCGGAACGGCTCGGCCACGAAGCTGCGCAGGACCAGCACCACCGCCAGGATCGGGAAGAAGGCGCGCGCATAGTCGACCACGACCGGCTCGCGGTCCTCGTCGAGCAGCCCGGCGCGGGCCCTGCGCGCCTTGGCGAAGAACAGCCGGTCGACCAGCCAGATGATGCCCGAGGCGAAGGTCAGGACGACCAGGCCCAGTTCGAACCACTTCATCATGCGCGCACCCTGCCCTCGGCGCGCCGCGGGGCCGCCGTCACTTGTTGTCCACCTGGAGCACCGCGAGGAAGGCTTCCTGCGGGATCTCGACGCGACCCACCTGCTTCATCCTCTTCTTGCCTTCCTTCTGCTTCTCGAGGAGCTTCTTCTTGCGCGAAATGTCGCCACCATAGCACTTGGCCAGCACGTTCTTGCGCAGCGCCTTGACCGTGGTCCGGGCGATGATCTGGGAGCCGATCGCGGCCTGGATGGCGACGTCGAACTGCTGCCTCGGGATCAGCTCCCGCATCTTCTCGGTCAGCTCGCGGCCGCGCCGGTCGGCGTGGCTGCGGTGGACGATGATCGACAGGGCATCCACCTTGTCGCCGTTGATCAGGGTGTCCACGCGCACGAAGGGGCCGGCGTCGAAGCGCACGAAATGGTAGTCCAGCGACGCATAGCCGCGCGAGACCGACTTCAGGCGGTCGAAGAAGTCGAGCACCACCTCGGCCATCGGCAGCT
>LSQX01001696.1_pt1 | contig 12111 bp, 7 predicted proteins | sample 654561 | NCBI WGS metagenome assembly LSQX01 (sample SAMN04489861, study PRJNA283612) | anaerobic digester metagenome | isolation source: 4 biogas reactors fed with cattle manure at either 37C or 55C with and... | place: Denmark: Kongens Lyngby | collected 2014 | reverse complement strand
CAGGATCGCGTCTGTGCCGAGCGCGATGACGAGACAGGAGGCAAGCGATCCGATGCAGACACATGAAAGGACCTGGGCCTCGTCCATCCCGAGCAGCCGGCCAAGGATCGACCCGTTCATCGTCCCGGTCCCCTGGAACGGGAAGAAGACAAAGAGGATGAGCCCGACCGCCGAGAGCCGCCGGAGCAGGGGCTGGGTCTCGATGTAGTTCCGGGCCACCGTCATCCCGCCCTCGAGCAGCCGGCCGATGAGCGGAATCTTCAGCGCCAGATCAAAGTTCCAGACCACAAAGAGAGCGACAGCAACATCGATCAGGAAGATCACGAGCGTGATAAGCCACCAGGGATACCCCATCATGATCGCGATCGGGATGATCGACTCCTTCCCGGCCGGGGGGATAAAGTAGGCAACGGCAAGCCCGGAGAGGGTCAAAAAATCCTCGTAGGGTACGATCAGGTAGAGAGGGACAAACACCGCCAGGACGATGGCAAACGGGAGGACAAACTTGATAGAGCCGAGAACGTAGGGGTTTGCCGTGACGGCCTTCCACCAGCAAGCCTTCTGGATAGCGGTATCTGGATCGGAGGTCATGGGTTGATCATCCACGCTACGGGAAGTTAGTAGTCCTGGTTTGGCGTCCCTGAAGAATACGGTATCGGAGCAGCGCACCAGGAGACCTTCTACCGATTCTGGCATCTGAGGTGATCGGCGATGCAGACGGTGGTCAAGCCATCGCCGGCTTAAAAAACACAGACCTCGGCGCCGCGATCTGAGGAAAACCGCACGCGAAGCGTACGAAGGATGGGGCAGGGAACAGGCAAACCTCGCGCACCGCTGCGTGAGGTAACCCCGCGTGCAGACAGTAGTGACACGATCGCCCCCGGTGTCAGGAGTATCAGGTATTCTGGAGCAGACCCCCGGCAGATTCAAATCCATGCAGTGTAAGGATAGGAACATGGTTCAGATTCCTATCACAAGGCCGCCAAGGACCCTCCCCGCCGTCGATATCGGCACCCGGGAGAACGCGCTCTGCACGATCGCAAACGTCGGCACCGCCCTCGCCACCCTCCGCGAGGTGAGAAAGAACGTCCGCGGCGACCACAAGCGCCGCCTCGACGACGTCGCCGTGATCCTCCGGGTGATCGCACTCGAAGCCCAGGCTACCTTTGCGATCACCGACGAAGAGGCACTGGCATTCATCAAAGAATGCCGCCAGGGTCAGCCCGCACCGCGCGGCCGGTGAGGACCCGGACGAGGAGTCTCGCCAGGCACGCTCTCAGGGAATCCCGACGTGATTCCCGCACAGGGATGGGTAGCACTCGTTCAAGGCCGCCGGGGTAGATAGGCCAGAGAACGCCATTGGCCAAACCCCGGGCAGCGCCCCGCAAAGGCACCGCACCAGAGGAGGGTTTAACCGCCTCTACCGCCAATCTCTGGTACGATGAACGAATCGCTCCGGCAGATCGTCCACCTCGTCTTCGGCCTCGGGATTGCAGGGTTTGTCCTCGCATTCGACCGCGACATCACCATCTCTGTCCTCCTGCTCGCGCTCTTTGTGGGGTTCATCCTCTCCGATGCCATCACCCGGGGCTACACCATCCCGATCGTCTCGACGATCATCGAGACCCTAGAGCGACGGGAAGCTGTTCCCGGCAAGGGAGCGCTCTTCTTCGCGCTCGGAGCCCTTTTTTGTCTCACTTTCTTCGAGCAGGAGGTCACCTTCCTCGGGCTCGTGGTCCTCTCGCTCCTCGACAGCATCACTACCATCGCCGGCATCCGGTTCGGAAAGACCCGGATCTACAACCACAAATCCCTCGAGGGCACGCTCGCCGGGATCGCGGTGACTGCGGCCGTCCTCTGCCTCCTCGTCCAGCCATCGACCGCCCTCGCCACCGCCGCGGTCACGGGGCTTGCCGAACTCATAAGCCCCGTGGACGACAACCTCATCATCCCGGTCGTGGCATGCCTCGTCCTCACGGCGCTCCTCTGACGCCGCCCCGGTGGGTCCAACAAATCCTTACCGCTCCGTCTCCGATCCCTCGCGAGGCGTCAGGCCGGCGCACTCGGGGCAGGTGGCAGAGATCCCGCAGGCGAAACAGTCCTCGCCGGTGCAGGGCTGCACCCTGACGGTGACGCTCGTCCGGGGGAACTCCCCCCTGACGTCGGCCTCCACGTGCCTCACGATACCATAGGCCTCCTCGAGGGTCGCGGTCTTCGGGACGACCAGATGGAGGTCCACGAACCGGTTCGGTCCTGACCGGCGGGTCCGGAGCCGGTGGAAACCGATGACCGCCGTGCAGTGCTCGTTGATGATCTCCTGGATCCGGGCCTCCTCGTCGGGGGGCAGGCTCTGGTCGACGAGATCCTCAAACGACCGCCGGATCAGGCCAAACGCTGCCCAGAGGATGATGACTGCGACCCCGAGCGCGATGAGAGAGTCAAGCATCGTGATCCCGGTGAACCAGATCAGGAGAAGCCCAACCGCGACCCCCGCTGAGGTGTAGACATCGGTGCGTAGGTGCCAGGCATCGCTCTCAAGCGCGATCGACTCGGTCTCCTTCGCCACCGCCATCAGCCGGGAGGAGACGTAGAGGTTCACCCCGGCCGAGAGCAGCATGACAGTGATACCCAGTCCCAGCGCATCGACGTTCAGCGGCTCCTCGCCGATGAGGAGGTTTCTTGCGGCCTCGTTGATGATCAGGACGGCGGCCACGAGGATCAGGACCGCCTCAAAAAGCCCGGAGATACTCTCGTACTTCCCGTGTCCGAAGGCATGGCACTCGTCGGGGGGCCGGGCCGACTGCCGGACCGAGAAATAGGCGACGACCGCAGCTATCAGATCGATTCCGGAGTGGATCGCCTCAGATAGGATACCAACCGAGCCGATGGCAATCCCGACGGCCAGTTTCGTCGCGACGAGAAAAGTGTTCGATGCGACCGAGAGGCGGGCGGTCTTCTCTTTGAGCGCGGCGGCCCCCATAACCAGTAGGTTCGATCTCAGGGGAGATAGGGTTTTTGTCCCCCGCGATCGTCCCCTTACTCCACCGTCAGGATGATGAGTGAATCGGTCCCCACGCGCCCGGGAGATATCCCCTCGGTCAGCACCACGCGCTCCCCTGGCTCAATCAACCCACAATCCCGGATCAAGTCCAGGATCGCTCCATGCCAGTACTCCTTCTCGCTCCGGATCAGGAACGGGTAGACCCCGTAGGAGAAAGCCAGGAACTTGAGGGTGGCGAGGTTGCGGGTGAACGCAAGGATCCAGGCCTCAGGCTTGAACCGCGATATGCTCCTGGGGGTGTTTCCGGAACGGGTGGGCGTCAGCACGTACCTGATGCCGAGCGCGTCCATCGACTCGATGACGTTGAGGGAGACCACGTCGTTGACGGTGATCCCCTCCCGACCCTTCCCTTTCCTGAAGTAGTCGACCAGATTGCACCCCACTCCTACGGTTGAACGCTTCTCCTCGGTCGAGCGCGCGATCTTTGCCATCATCGCGACTGCCTCGATCGGGTACTTCCCGATGGACGTCTCCTCAGAGAGCATGAGAGCATCGGTCCCGTCGAGTATGGCGTTTGCGACGTCGGTCACCTCGGCCCGGGTAGGGCGGATGTTATCGGTCATCGAGACAAGCATCTGCGTCGCGGTGATCGCTGGCCGCCCCAGGATATTCGCCTTCTGGATGATCCGCTTCTGCACGATCGGGACATCCTCGATCGGGATCTGGACCCCGAGGTCGCCCCGGGCGATCATCACCCCGTCGGTCTCCTGGAGGATCTCGTCGATGTTTGCAAGCGCCTCCTGTCGCTCGATCTTTGCTATCACCCGGATGCTCTTTCCTGCCCGGGCCGCATGATCCCGGGCCCTCCTGATATCATCCGCCCGCTCGATGAACGATATCCCGAAGGTATCAACCCCCTCGGTAAGCCCGAAATCGATGCACGCAAGATCCCGGTCGGTCACGGCGCTGAGCGCAACGTTCCCGCCGCCGACAAGGCTCACGCCCTTGCGCGAGAGCAGCGTGCCTCCAGCGACCACCGTCGCCCTGACATACCTCCCGGAGACCTCACCTACCTCGAGCTGGAGGAACCCGTCGTTGATGAAGATGGTGCTCCCCTCAGAGACCAGGTCAGGAAACTGCTCGAAATCAACCGGGATCAGGGAAGGATCGTCCGACGACCCGGCGGTGATGAAGGTGACGGTCTCGCCTTTCTGGAGTTCCACGGGCTCCACCGCGAGGTCGCCGAGCCGGATCTTCGGCCCGGGGAGGTCGATCAAGATCGTGACCGGCAGATCAGCGTCCTCGGCCGCCATCCTGATGTTTCGAATGTTCTCCCGGTGCTCCTCGAACGTCCCGTGGGAGAGATTGAGCCGGGCGACGTTCATACCGGCCCTGATCAGGTCGGCAAGCACCTCCCGGGAGTCCGACGCCGGCCCGATGGTGCAGACAATCTTGGTTTTATGGTCGGGCAGGCTCAACCGCTTCCGTTTTGCCTGTTCTGATATCCGCTGTAGAGCCTCCTCAAGCATCATGTAGTAACCTCCGGTGTGACACCCAATTAACCTTCTCACCGGGGTTTCATACCCGCGTCCACAGGAAGACGATCACGTCTTGAAATAAGTGACTGCTCCCCAAACTGAAGTAGGGGGCATCCTAGGATATCATCCCTGAGATTGCAGTCTCAATCTCATAATGTTGGTCGCCGCGTTCTGGTCGCGATCCATCACTAACTAGCCCGCAGTGTGGACAGGAGTGGGCCCGATCAGAAAGCGTCTTTTTGACGATCATACCGCACCTGGAACATTGCTGAGACGTGATCCACCGGGATTCACCAGGATCACGCGAGAACCAGCCTCTTCCGCTTTGCTCTCTGTGATCGTGATGAACTGATTCCAGGAGCCCAAACTCCTCACGTATTAGGGAATATCTCCAGTCCACGTCTCTCTGCGATCTTCCGTACCTGCTCCGGCACCTCGGTGATCACCCTCTCCTCCCCGCTCCCCATCGCATAGACCTTTGAGAGCTTCAGGAGTAGCCCGTGCGGCGAGAGGTGGGCGGTCACTCCCGCTTTCTTGATCCGGTTCAGGATCCTGCAGTAGAGGTAAAGACAGAGGAACCCCACAAAGACGTGGCCGAAGACCGCCGTTGCATCCCGAAGGTAGAGTTTATCCGCCTGGATCAGGTTCTTAAACGCTGAAAAATGTTCTTCCACCAGGTTCCGGGACCTGTAGAGGTCGTAGACCACCCGTGGCTCCACTGTAAGCGAGGAGACCACCAGGATCCTGCCGACGCGTTTCAGCCGCCGGTTAAGTGTCTTCCGATCGATCTTTCCCTCTTCCAGCAACCGATATAGCATCTTCTCCTCTTCCGCCGCCAGGTCGAGATCCTCGTAGAGGTAGAGCGTCACCCCGTCAGCCTCACGTCTCCCCGCATGGATCGGCCGTTTGTGGTAGAAGAAGTGGTCGGTGAGGTGGATCCGGGTCTCATGCCTTGTGCTGTTCCGGCGCTCTGGCAGGACAAACTGGATCCCTGACTCCCGCAGCAGGTTCTCGTTTGCCTCTGAGACAAAACCCCGGTCAAGGACGAGGGTCGCGCCGGTGGTATCGATCTCCTGGAGTGACCGGAGAAGGGCGGCAACGTCCCGGACAGAGCCTGGCAGGCCCCGGATCATCACCGGAAGTCCGGTATCGGTCGCGCTGAAGAGCGCGATGTTGACCTGGGGGAGCCAGATATCATCGGCGTTGTAGCCGAACTCGGCCAGGTTCACGGTATCGGAGCAGGAGAAGACAAACGAGAGGTCATAGACGAGGTGCTGTGCACGGGAGGAGAGGTGCTGGAAAACCATCTGTTGAGCGGCGCGGTCACCGCCGACCGCTGTGAGTACCCGGGAGAGCGTTCTTGGGTCACAGTCCGGATTGATATCGAGGATGTTGTTGAGTTTCTCCCAGGCGTCTAAAACCCGTGAGAGCGGTGTGTAACCGGTGACCCGGGTGAAGGTGAGAGCAACGAGTTCCTGCCAGCAGTCCGGGAAAGCGTCCTGGAGAACCGGTAACAGGTCAGCGAACTCCTCTGCCATGAGAGCCGGCGGTTCCGTACTCCCCGACAGTCCTGGGCGAGGGGAGGGGACGGCTACCGCGTGATCCTTTCGGGATGAGACCGGCGTCTTTCGTGAGACAGCCGAGGTATGTGCTCACTTTCTTTGGCGATCTGGTGATCTTGTCGTAGACGCTCGTTGAGCGGTAGACGTAGGGTTTGTTCTGGATATATTTGATCTCCAGGCACTTCTCACCCTTCCGGCGCTGCTCTTCCAGCCATGCTCAAACCCGGTCTTCCATAGGGTGTTATGTTAGGGATTACATCTATAGAGATCTTGCGGTTTGCAAGAGGGGATTGGGAAAAGAAGGGCGGGATGAAGAGTACAGTCCCTAATTCATGCGGTGTTTGGGATCGAAGGTGTAGAACGATTTCACCCGCCCGTTCATGAAGTCCTCGATGATCGCGTTTTCGCGGAGGCAGACGGTGACGATGGTATCGGGGGCGACGATGATCCCGAGTGGCATCGTCGTGTAGAGGATCGTCTGCTCAGGGTAGGGCACCGGGATATCGATGACGATCAGGGTGACGCCGTCCTCGCTCTCGGTTCGCGGGCGCTCCTCCTCGTCGAGCGCCGCCCTGAGGTAACCCCCGGGAATGGAGAGCCGGATTGAGACCTCCCTGATCTCGTCTGCAGTGGGGTTGATCAGAGAGACCCATGAACCCGGCTCAAACTCTCCTGTCTCCTCCGTCCGCGACGCCGGGGTTGTTTCAACCGTGTGGTAGATATGGAGCAACCTGACTCTCTCCTTCGTCTGCAGAGATGAAATTCCTGTAATAAGGATCTACCGGTTCAGCGTGATGAATCCTCTGTTCGGCTCCGCTCTTTCTTATTCTTATGCAGCCGTTGCGGAGATTCTGAAAAAGAGGGGGGTTCTTTACCGCCGCTTAAACCAGAATCCGGCACTTATTGAGGCGATGACAAGGAGGACCAGCACGATGGCGATGAGAGGCGTGCTGGTCGTCGAGCCGGCAGCCGCGTCCTGCACCTCCTGCATCACGTGACCGCTCACTTCCTCTCCGGTCTTCGCCATATCACCGGCAACCTTATCGGCAGTCTCCCCGACCCCCGACGCATCCGTCGTGTTGGTGGCCTGGTCCCCCGTGCCGGAAGAAACCGGTGTGACTGCAGGACGTGCCGACGATGATCCAGAGGAACGAGAGGAGGAACTCCCGCCGCTGCTGCCTGTATCAGGCGCCTGGGGAGAGGGAGTCTGGCTCTGGATGTAGGCCTCCAGCTGGAGGTTGCCACAGGTGTGGTGGCAGCACGTTACGCCGTGGAGTTCGACCGACTGCTGGAACTCCTGGGCGAGGTGCTGCAGGACCTCACTATCCGCGTCCCAGTATCCCATTCTGGCAGCATCCAGCATCCTTGCGGTGATCGACTGGTATACGTAGGGGTTGTGTGTGCTGAAGAATTCGTTCAGGCCGAGGTCGTACTGGTCTTTCGCGTATGTCTCGTAGACACTGTTCCACATCTCCTCGGTGATCAGGTCCGGCATCGCGACGTCCCAGAGCCACATGTTCTCTACAAACTCCGCCATATAGCGGGCTCCGTCGTAGCCGTGTTCCATCATCCCGCCTATCCATTCGGGATTGAGGTACCGGGAACGGAGATCACGACTGAGAAACCGCTCCAGCGTCTCCAGTTTCTGGTTCTGTGCGTCCCGCTGGTTGTTGATGTACATGTCAGGGGAGGTTCCGGAGATACTCTTTACCGCCAGGTTCAGCCCTCCAAAGTAGGCCGCAACCATCGGGTGCTCCAGCGTCCCGTAGAGGTTGGATGTCCTGGAGAAGACGGCGGTATCCACCTCACCCAGGTTTGCACGGAAGACGTCGGCATACTGCTCCCCCCAGATCGTACTCCCGTAGATATGCCCCATCCGGTTGATGTAGAGCTCGGCGAGTTCTTCGGGGTTGCTCCAGGTGTCGGTGGCCCCGGTGGCGATCTGTATCCCGGGACCGTAGGAGTCCGGCGGGTCGCAGAAGATACGGGAAACTGCAAGTTCGCGTGCTGTCTCCTTATCGTAACCTCTGTCGATGAGGTCCTGGTAGATCGCCGTAGTATGCTCTTTTACGTAGTTAGGCGTTGCGCCATCGTCGGCCGCGGCGGCAAGCCGCACTGCTTTGTCGATCAGGAGTAACTTGCTGGCATACATGTCCCGGTATAGGCCTGACGTGACGACGAGGACGTCGATACGGGGACGGCCGAGCTCCGCGGACGGGATGAGTTCCACATCATCCACGCGGCCGTATTTGCTCCAAACAGGCGTCACGCCGAGGAGATGGAAGATCTCGGCCTCCATGGTTCCCTGGTGGCGTGACGTCTCGACCGACCAGAGCAGGAAGGCCACTTTGTCGGGATAGGCCCCGTGTGCTGCCTTGTGCGCCGCAAGCAGGTCATCCCCAAGCCTCTGTCCGACCGTCCAGGCGGCTTTTGTGGGGATGATCCGGTCGTCGAAGGTGTGGAGGTTTCTGCCGGTCGGAAGCGCGTCCGGGTTGCGTATCGGGTCGCCGTTCGGGCCTGGGGGAATGTACTTCGCCTCAAGGGCGTCCAGGATGCGGGGTATCTCAATGGTACAGCCTTCGATCCGGTTCCTGTAGTCCAGCGCAAGGTTAAGATCACTGGTGACATCCGCATGGGCGGCGCCAAGGTGCATCACCTGCGCATCCGCCGGTGATACACCGTTGAGGATCACTTCGGCGAGGAGTGCCAGGCGGGTCTCATCGCCGTTTCCGGTTGCGGCGACATGGTCGGCAAATGATTCCCCCAGCATCCCGTCTATCATGGCGACGAGCTGTTCGCCGGCAGGGACTTCGCTGAGCGTGTGGGAGCCGTAAGGCATGAACGTGGTCTTGAGTTCTGTTAAGTATCCGTCCAGGTCATCAACAAAGGCATCAAACGCGGCATCATCGCTCTCCAGTGTTTGGAGGTCGACCCCGAGATCGGTGGCGAGATCAAGATCCCTGACGGCGGTGATGATCTCTGACCTGTACTCGGCCTTTACCGCCTCGTCAACGACCGTCCGATAGTTCGCGACAGTATCATCAAGGTCGGCGAGCGGGCCGTAGAGGCCGGACGGAACGATGGTCGGGGTCAGGAAGTCGACGATCGCCATGTTTGCGCGGCGCCGGTCAAAGATTCCTTCCGCATCCACCGGAAGAACATGGATGTGCGGCATGTCGCCCATCAGCAGGGCGCCCCAATCGTCGGCGGCAAGTCCGGATTCTTTTCCGGGCATCAAGGCGATGTTGCTGAATATAGAGAAGATTGCATCGGCCTCGTACACCCGGTCCATGTAATAGTAGAAGGCCAGATACTGGTGCGTCGGGGGGACCGATCCGTCGTGGTACATCACACCTGTATTCTGGTCCCAGCCCCACATGGGGTGAGGCGCCAGAAGAACATTACCGAACCGGATTGTCGGTATAACGAGCGAACGTGTCCCGCCGTTTTCATAGACCATAATCTCACCCGGGGGCTCGCCCCAGATATCGACCATCTCCTGGCGCTTTGTAGCCGGTAGTTCATTGAACCATGCACGGTACTGGTCTTCCGGGATAAGGATCACGTCGCCGGCCTCAACGCGGCGGTTCAGTTCCTCCTGTGCCCAGGTCCCGATGTTGTAGCCCTTTGTAGCCATCAGTTCTGCAAGTTCATCCCGGTTGGGGAGCGGTTCGGAGCCGAGATCGTAGCCACGCTCTTTCATCGCACCCAGCAGTGCCGAGAGACTTGCCTGTGCATCAAGGTAATAATCGATATCCGCACCGACCATGGCTTTCCCGGCCTCTTCACTGTAATAGGGAATAACGATCTTCTTCTCTGCATTGCCGGTCCGGTGCAGGTTTGCCCACCCGAGGGTGCGCTTCGTCAGCCATGCCACCTGGTCGTCGAGCGGCTTTCTATAGAGCTCGCCGGTGACGGAATCAGATTCCGTGCCTGCGATGACGATGGGTTCGATGATGCCGTCGAGTTCCGCCATAAGCAACTGGTATGTCTGCTCCGGCCCGACACCGTGAGGACTCTCCCTCCAGGTCGTCTCATTGACATCGTAAAAGAGCCTGACGGCGTTGAGCACGGGGACGTTGAGGTACTGCAGGTTTTCGATTCCCCGCTCCGGATCTGTGTGATCAAGTCGGCCTCCCTTCGAGATAAGCACGGCCGCATCGATGAGTACCTTGCCGTTATCGAGGAAATACCCGATCCGAACCGGGTCATTATAGTGATAGGTAGCCACGATGACGTTGACGCCCTTGTCCTCAAATGATCGAACCAAAGCATCGATCATCGGACCATCCCGGGCCATGTACTTGTACTCGCTGGTGATGATGCCGACGGTCGGGCGTGCCGCGTCGTATCTGCCGGAGACAGTGTACCAGTCCAGATACTCCACCGACGTGGCAAAGATCCGGGGCGCATCAGGGTGATAGATGCCGTACACCGGCCGCTTTTGGGGAGGCGCCACGTCTGTCGTAATGTTGCAGTAGGTAACCCCAATGTAGCGTGCAAGGTTGCCGAAGTTCACATCTGAAGGATATTCCAGGTATTCGGCAATCTCAGTTACAGCCGGATCGGACGGATCGACGGTATGCAGGTTGTAACTCTGCACGAGCGGGCCGCAGGCGATAACCACGCTTCCGTTAGCCTTTGCATCCTGTACAGTATCGCGGATGGCCTCGACGACCGGTGCAGCCAGGTCTGAGAGGAAGACGATGACGTCGTTTCCATCGAGACTGAATGAAAGATCTAAGTCTGATCTGCCGCGATACACAGAGATATCCATTATAGACTGGATTGCAGGATCCCTGGAGATTGGCGCCATGGCTGTGGCCTCGGAATCGATGAGAACGTACGCAATCCTCGGTCTGCCGGGCGGCGGGACGGGGTCTGCAAGGTCGTGGCCGGCCCCGTAGACCCGGTTGTCCAGGGCCAGGAGGAGCTGTTCGAGGTTTGCCTCCCCGCCGTAGAGCCAGTACCTTTCGAGAACTTCGTCTGCGGGGGCGCCGAAGGCCATACCTTCGGGGAGGTCGTAGGTGATCACCGTGGCGTTCGGATTCAGCGTGCTGTTGATACGTTCAGCGGTCTCATTGCCGATAGACGCTGCAAAAATGAGCGGGTCGCTGGAGAAATCGTGCGAGATCGCTTCTTCTTCAGGGAAGAGGGAGACGTTCAGCGGGACGTTCCCGGTTACGTTTGTGATCGCCGCCCGTCTCTGGGTGTCGCTTGTGACGATCGCGATCCTCTTCTCCGGGGCGTTCTCCTGCAGAGAACCGGTCATGTTCCCTTCACCAGCGGGAGTTCCGGGCCCCTCCAACGTGATCGGCGCCGGGGTCACCGTCGCGTTCCCGGCTTCAGGCGGTGCGGAATGCGATTCCCCGTCATCAGGGGGCGGTGTTTCTTCCTCCTCCGGAGCCGCAGATGTGCTATCACTCTGGTTGCTTGTTCCGCCGAAGGCAGGTTCCCCTGTTCCGGCTGCTTCCGGCGTTGACTGATTTTCAACCGGAACATGAGTATCCGGCCCGTTCGTCTCCTCCAGGGGCAGATCGCCGGCAGTTGTCGCCGGGGTCACCGTTGTGTTGACCTGATCACCCTCTCCTCCGTCCCCGGATTTGGAAGGTGCGGACCGTGCATCCTCTCCCTCAGGAAGCGGCGTCTTCTCCCCCTCTCCCGGGACCGCGGACGTGCCATCATTCCGGTCGCATGCTCCACCAGAGACAGCCTCCGTTTCCGATACTCCGGGCTTTGACGGATCCTCAACCAGGTTCCGGGCATTCAGACTGTTTGTTTCGTTCAGTGCTGCTCCGCCCCCGACCAAATCTGCGATCTCTCCACCTGCCGCAGGTGCGACCAGGAGGAGAACAATCATAATCAGTGCACACAGACCGTATAACTGACTTTTTCGTTTAATTCCCATATTTCAGCCTCTTTTCTTCCCGGCACCGACTCCTTCGGTCCGGTGCTTACTAAAATTATTTTTCAATAGATCAAGTGAACTTGCCAACTGATATGCGTTACG
>LSQX01286400.1_pt2 | contig 12112 bp, 12 predicted proteins | sample 654561 | NCBI WGS metagenome assembly LSQX01 (sample SAMN04489861, study PRJNA283612) | anaerobic digester metagenome | isolation source: 4 biogas reactors fed with cattle manure at either 37C or 55C with and... | place: Denmark: Kongens Lyngby | collected 2014 | reverse complement strand
GAGGGAGGGCGCATAATTATTTTAGTATTTAAATTTTTTTTCAACACCCTTTTGGCATTTTTTGAAAATTTAAACTCTAGGGCGTTTACTCTTAAACTAAGACATTCATTGCATCCATCACACTTTGGAATGGAGTAGTACTCTCCAAAGCGCCTCCAACCTCTATGAGTTAATGAGTCATTTGTAAATGAAGTAGGACTTAAGATATATTTATATCTCATCCTAGCTCTTTCATCTTTTAAGTATGCACACTTTGTTTCCAAAGTACAAAAATCTACACTCGAATTTAAAAACACTTCTTTACTTTTTTTCTACGCCACTATTTTTCATATAGTCTAAAAATTCATTTTTTAGCCTTACTTCTCTATCTTTTTTATCTTCTATTTTTTTAGTAGATTTCTCTTCTTTTACCAATTTTGACTTAATCACTTTTAACTCTTCAAATGCATCGTGCATCATCTTCCTTTATGACTATTTATATTTAACTCTTCAGCAACTTTTGCAGCCTCTTTTAATCTATCGCTATCAAAATGTGTGTAGATTCTAGATGTATTTAAGCTAGCATGTCCCAAAGCTTCTTGAACTAGAATTATATCTTTTCGCTTGCGGTAAAGCAAAGTTGCAAAGGTGTGCCTTAGCATATGAGCACCATTTTTTGATTTTCTAATGCCTGCTTGAAACAAAATCTGCTCAACAAGCCTGCTTACATAAGCTTGAGAAATCATTTCACCAAATCTATTGCAAAATAAAAGCCCATCTTTACAGTAACTCTCTCTTAAAAGCTCACTTAAATGCTCTCTTATTAAGTGTTGTTTTATCATGACTATTCTATGTCTATTTCCTTTTGCAAGAATTCTAATAGAAAAACAGTCATCTTCTTGGACTATATCTTTAACCTTCACACTTAAAGCTTCCGAAACTCTAATTCCAGTATATAAAATGAGTTTTATTATAAGTTTGTTTCTATTTCCATTTGTTTTAAATTTAGCCTCATCAATTGCCTTTAAAAACCTCTCAAGCTCATCTTCATTCATATATTCTGGCAATTTTTCACCACCTTTGCCTGTTACACCTCCCCAATTTTTAAGCTCTATATTAAATAGGTGCGCTTTTCCATCCTCTTCATTATGCTTATCTAAAAAACCAAACAAAGAGAGTAGGGCAATGCGATAATTTTTCTTAGTCGCATCGCTAAGCCCGCCAGTCGCACTTGCCAAAAAATCAGCCAAAAGCTCTTCATTTATCTGGGTTAGGGAGTGAAGATTGTAAAAACTTATAAACTCTACAAATTTTTTCAAAGGGTTAAAATAAGTATTTATCCCGCTCATTCCAGCGTTTCTTGCTCTTTTAACTAAAGTATCAAGCTCATCTAAAGAGTTAACCCCTTTAGTAAGAGCAAAAGTAACCTGTGAGAGCATTTTTGGATCTTTTAAAGATCTATTTGATAAAGAGTTTAGTTTAAATCTTATAAACCTACTCATCCAATAAAGAAGTGATTCATTTGGGTTAAGTTCACAATCAATTGGCCGTTTCATTATGACTCCAAGTTTTTTAAAGATTATATCATTTTTGAAAACTATGAATTTAACTAAAATTTTAACTTTTCACTAAAAAGCTATATATAGGGCTTTGCAAAAGGTAAAATACAAAGAATAATCATATTTTGTATTGAAAACTGTAATTTTCAAACTATTAAATCAAACCCATCTCCTCCCAACTCTTTCTCATTTTCAAATGGCGAAATCTAGCTCTTTTGATTAGAGTTTACCTTTTGAAAACTCTAAAATTATCCATATGTAAATGTGTATTTAAATATAAACTATTTTACTAATGGTAAATATGGATGAAATCTATCTTGAGTATTTAATATTAAAGGAGTTTAAGTTTTTGTAGTTTTGTAGCTAGGTTTTCTTTAAATGCTTTTTTGGATAATCAAAAAATAGAAGCTTTGCGCACCCCTCCCCTATTTGGGAGTAACTGCTACAATTAAGCTTAACAGCTGCTATGCCTGAGGTTGGAATGGTTCCTAGTATGAGATCTGTTAAATATTCGCAAACTAAGGTAATCTCTGGATTGTGAGCTATGATGAAGATGGTTTCATGCTTATCTGGAATATTTGATATAAGCTCTAAATAGCCCTCAAGAGAGCTTTGATATAGATCTTCAACTAATATATACTCTTTTTCTAATATTTTTGAGATAATTTTTGCAGTTTTTTGCGCCCTAATAGCAGGTGAAGTTAAAATCATATCTGGCTTTATACCAAACTCTTTTAATCTATTTGCGATTAAAAACGCATCTTTTCGACCTCTTTTATTTAAAGGCCTATCAAAGTCATCTGTTTGGCTATTTTTCCAACTAGCTTTTGCATGTCTTATAAAAAAAACTTTTTTCATTCCCCTATCATATCACATAAAAGTTTAATCAAAAAGCTAGTTTGATGCCAAAGATGATAGTGCTTTTAACTCTTTTACCAACTCTTTTTGCCTTGAGTGAATATATTGTAAAAGGTTAGAATCATATGGCTTTTTTAAGTCAATTGTTAAGACTATTTTGCTCTCCATTTTATTTAATTTTTCTGTAAAAATAATCTTGCCAAGCCCTTTTACTAAGCTAAAACCATCGTCCATTCTCTCATTTGGCAAATGAAAAGAGAAATTTACTATCCTATCTTCTTTTAAACTATCTATTTTTATCCTAGTTGTGATGGCTAGGGCATGAAAAGATAGATCTAAGATTTCACCATGGATTTGTACCTTTCCTTGAGTAATGAAGATCGGTGTTCTTGTCTTTGTTTGGACTCTTGAGTGACGCCTTTCATTTGTACTATGTTTTAAGTAACAAAAATCATCTATATAAACTATCCCCTTTTCATTGTCTATAAGTTTAACGCTAGCTTGTACATCTTTTTCAAAAATATCACTAATAATTACCACACTTTGGCTCTCTTTCATGGCATAAGCTTGTATGGATTGTGATTTTAAGTAAAGCATCCCCTCTTCCTCTCCAAGCACTAGAGAGTTTGTATTTATGCACATTCCTTTATATATATTTTGAAGCTTTATCTCTTGTTTTGAAATCATGGCATCTTTAAGGATTTGATGTATTCTCTCTCCTTCACTTAAGAGTGCTTCTTGCGAAGAGTTTACTTTAATATGATAAATCTCCTCTTTTTGCATATATTGCGGATCTAAACTCAAACCATTTATAAGCTCCATCGCCTCTTTAGTGCTTGAGGCTTGATTTTTCCAAAAATAACTCTTGAGTGATGGAGCAATGCTCTCATTAAGCTCTTCTAGCTTTTCAAACACTGCTTTAGCGCCATTTGGAGTCTTTTTTGTGTAACAAAACAGATAGTGCTCTTCATCCCATTTTGCTACAAAATCAAATGGAGGTACTGTTTTTAAAAGAAGAGTAAAAATACTTTTTCTCCATTTATAAAAATCATACGCTAAAAGGCTCTTTTGTGCATAGTTTTTATTTTCTATACAAAATAAAAAAAAGTGTAAATTTAAAACATCTCCCTCTAGCTCAAACCTATCTCTTATCCACTCAATGGCTTCATATCGGTGTTTAATCCCATACTCTTTTTTTGAAGTTTGAGAATAAAAGATAAAAGTTTCAAAATCTTTTTGGGTAACACTTCCTTTAAAACTTTTCTCCCCACTAGATAACTCTTTGTTTTTTAAAAAATACTCTATTGAAGGCGTGGGGCAAGTAATTATGCTTGGGAAAATTTTTTGAAATAGTTCATTAAAATAGATATTATCCTCTTTTTTATGGTATAAAAAAGGTATATTTTTATCTAAAAAATTAGATATTTTAGATAATTTATCTTTCCTTATCTCATTTTTAGCTAAATCCAAAACATTCTCAACCAAAGACTGTGCTTCTTGCCTATTTTTAGGAACATTAAGTATAGAGATAGCTTTAGTTTTATATGCAAAATTATAGATAATTGAGTTTGCTTGAATTTCATTTAAAAAGATAAAAACAGTGGAATTTTGCAACTGTTTAGATAGGCTTGTCAAAAAAACTAAATCTTTTGACTCAATCTTGTCAAACTCTATTAAGCAGATGGAAGGTTCTAAAATTTTAACCTTTTTTACATCTATGTTTTTTATATCTTTACTTTCATTTTCTTTTTTAAAAAAAGGATACAATAAAGATGAGTTTAATCCCACATAATACCACTTCATAAGCCTTGCCCCCGCTACTTAATTTTCCAAAACCACCCTATAATAAATCCAAAAAGATGAGCATACCACGCAATATTTACTCCTAGCATTAAAGGAGCAAAAGATATTAAAAGTATCGCAATAATTAACCCTTTTCTATTAAAAACATCATGTCTAGCAACAAGCCCAATTAATACCGATATAGCGCCAGAAGCTCCAACTAAAAGATGGTTTAAATTAAAAATATAAAGAAATAGTACGCTTAAAATCCCAGTTAAAAAACCACCAATTATAAAAAGCTTAGTAAAATTTTTTGTACCTAAATTTCTTTCTAAAAGTGAGCCAAATTGATACAAAACAGCCATATTCATGGCTAAATGCATTAAATTACCATGCATAAACATAGAGCTTAAAGGTTGCCAAAGATATAAATTTTTAAAAAAATATAGGTTTAAACCAAAGTAAAAAGCAGTACTTGGATAGAGTTGCTGAAGTATAAAAACAGCTATACAAAAAATTATAAATATCTTAGTGGCTTTCAATTCTCTGCCTTTAAAAACTCTCAAATAATAATACTACCTAATTAATATAAAAGGAAAATTATTTTTACAAAGAAGCTTCTAATTAAAATCTTATTATAATCTTTTCTAATTTTATAAAAGGATTCTGTGAAATGGATTTATTGCAAATTGAGGGCGGTCATAAGTTAAGTGGAAGTGTTCAAATTTCTGGAGCAAAAAATGCCGCCCTACCCCTTTTGGCTCTCTCTATCCTCTCATCTCTCCCCATTAAAATATCAAATGTTCCAAATGTAGCTGATATTAGAACCTTTGCTACGCTTCTTTCAAATTTAGGGGCAACTACAAAGTTTGAAAACAAAACTATGTATTTAGATAGTACAAAAATCAACTCTACATGTGCGAATTATGATATTGTTAGAAAAATGCGTGCATCCATTCTTGTTTTAGGCCCTTTACTTGCTCGCTTTGGACAGTGTGAAGTTTCCCTGCCAGGAGGTTGCGCCATAGGGCAAAGACCGATAGATTTGCACCTTAAAGCGCTTGAACAGATGGGGGCAACCATAGAGATAAAACAAGGATATGTTGTAGCAAAGGCGCAAAATGGGCTAAAAGGAGCTACCATTGTTTTTGATAAAATCACTGTTACTGGAAGTGAAAATATCATTATGGCAGCAGCCCTAGCTCATGGAACAACCACGCTTATTAATGTTGCAAAAGAGCCTGAGGTTGTACAACTTTGTGAAGTTTTAGCTAACTCTGGTGTTCATATTGAAGGTATTGGAGGAGATGAATTAATCATAAAAGGCTCTTCAATGAAGCTTTTGCCAATTGAAAATATAGAAGTTATCCCAGATAGAATTGAAGCTGGAACCTATCTTTGTGCAGGAGCTATTACTAATAGTCAAATTACTTTAACCTCCATTATTCCTGAGCATTTAACAGCTATTACTAGAAAACTTGTTAAAATGGGATTTGAAATTGAAGAAAAGAAAAGAGAAATTACATTAAAACCTGCAAAACAGATTCAACCTTTTGATGTTGAAACTACTGAATATCCAGGTTTTCCAACAGATATGCAAGCCCAGTTCATGGCTTTAGCCACTCAAGCTAATGGAACAAGTGTTATTGATGAGAGACTTTTTGAGAATAGATTTATGCATGTGAGTGAACTTGTTAGAATGGGTGCAAAGATAAAGCTCAAAGGTCATAGCGCAACTGTATTTGGTAGATCGAAATTAACCGCAGCAGAAGTTATGGCAACAGATTTAAGAGCAAGCTCAGCTCTAGTTTTAGCTGCTTTAGTTGCAAAGGGAAAGAGTAGAATTCATAGAATCTATCATTTAGATAGAGGGTATGAGGATTTGGAAGGAAAATTGGCTAAACTAGGTGCTAAAATAGAAAGATTAAGGAGTGAGAGTTGAATTTTGAAATAGCTTTAAAAAAGAGTTTAGAAGCAGTAGAGATAAGAGATAAGATTTCAATAGTTCCACTTGAAGAGGCTTTAGGCAAGGTTGTAGCAAAAGATATCGTATGTCAAAAAAATCTCCCTTCATTTAATAATGCTGCTTTAGATGGCTTTGCTTTTTCATATAAAGAGGGTTTAAAAACTTTAAAAATTAAAAAAACTATATTTGCTGGAGATAATGTTGTGCCATCTTTAGGCGAAAATGAGTGCTATAAAATAATGACTGGTGCTAAAGTGCCAGATGATGCTGATACCATTTTAGCATTTGAAGATGCGCTTTTTTTTGATGAAAATGAAGTAAAAATGCCAGCTAAGATAAAAAAGGGAAATGCGTTTAGATTTAAGGGTGAAGAGCAGAAAAAAGGCTCTGTTTTAATTAAAAAAGGGGAGATTTTATCACCTTCTTTTATTGCAATGTTAGCAGCTCAGGGCATTACTCATTTGCCTATTTGCGCGGATCTTTTGGTAGTGATTGTTTCAACTGGAGATGAGCTTAAAGAGCCATGGGAGGAAAGCAGTGAAGATGAGATATATAATTGCAATGGATATGCCATAAAAGCGATTTTAGAAAGCTATGGTTTTAAAGCTAATTATGCTGGAGTCATCCCAGATGATAAAGATAGCTCAAGAGAGTTTATCGGAGGGTTAAAAGATTATGATTTCATCATCACAAGCGGTGGGATTAGCATGGGTGAGGCTGATTTTATAAAAGATAGTTTTACTTTTCATGGATTAAAAGAGATTTTTCATGGAGTAAATTTAAAGCCAGGAAGGCCAACCATGGTTGGAAAGATAGGAAAAAGTAGTGTCATATCCTTGCCAGGCAATCCAATGGCTGCGTATTTAAATACTATTCTTTTTGCTATCCCTGCCCTATTTAAGGCTTTAGGCATAGAAAAAGGGGTTAATAAAAAGTTTAAAGCATTAAATAAAAAAGCATTTAAATGTAAAGGTGGCAGAACTGAGCTAGTGCTAGGCAGGTATGAAGATGGTTTTTTTCATGTAACTAGAGACAATAGGTATGGCTCAGGTATGCTAACCCCTTTACTAGAGAGTAATGCTCTTTTTATTAGCAAAGAAGATGAGAGTTTAATTGAAGAAGAAAAAGAGATTGAAATCATTTTACTGCCCTAAACTAGGAGATTTAAGTGGTGAAAATATTGACAATATATAAAATATTTGTTAAGATTTCACCCTACTTTCGCGGGAATAGCTCAGTGGTAGAGCACAACCTTGCCAAGGTTGGGGTCGCGAGTTCGAACCTCGTTTCCCGCTCCATTTTTATACTTTTAACCTTTTTTATAACACTTCAAGCAGATAAGATTAAATTAAAAGAGCACTACTGTATTAATGGGGATTTTTTAATGCTTTTAGATTTAAAAAAAGATGTCAAAGCAGATATGAAAATCTTAGAAATCCCTAATGTTTCCAAATTTCAAATTCCTTCTATTAAATTAAAAGAGATTTTAAATACTAAGGGATTTAAGGTAGAAAATTTTAGTGAAAACATTATCTCCATTACAAAAAACTGTACAACAAATAGCAATTTAAAAGTTTTAGAAAATGCTTTAAAAAGTGCTTATGAAGAGGCTTATGAAGAGATTGAATTTAAAGATTTTTTACTTTTAGCTCAAAACTCTTTACCAAAAGATGATAACTATATTTTCAAAGAGTTAAATATAAATGATGCAAATTTAAAAAAAAATAGAGGCAGCTTTTCCGCAATTTTTTTAGATGAGAGAGGACTTAGCAAAAGAGTTTTTTTCAAATATGAGATAAAGGCTTTCATTAGTGGAGTTAAAGCAAAAAATAATCTCTCAAAGGGTACAATCCTAACCCCTTATATGGTTGAAAAGACTAAATTTGAGTTGAGTAATTTAAGCGATTATCCTCTTTTAAGCATAGAAGATAATGAGTGGAAAATAAGGCATTTTGTAAAAGAGGGGACGCTTTTATTAAGAAGGCATATAGATAAAAAACCTCTTTTATTAAAGCAAGAGTTTGTTCATGCTGTGATAAAAGATGGAGGATTGGAGCTCTCTATTCCTGCCACAGCTTTAACAAGTGGTGATAAGGGAGATAGGATTAGAGTAAGATCAAGTGATGGAAAAATTTATAATGCCACCGTTATTTCAAGTAAAAAGGTATTGATAGTAGAATGAGAAGGATTATTTTAGGCGTTAGTGGCGCAAGCGGAGTTCATTTGGCAGCAAAATTTAAAAAAAATTTGCCAAAAGATTATGAAATTTACTCAATTTACTCTGATGGCGCAAAAGAGGTTGAGAGAAAAGAGTTAAATGAGATAGTTTTAGATGATTTAAATAGTGGCGGAGTGAGTGCTTCAGGATCATTTTTAAATGATGGTATGGTGATAATCCCTTGTAGTATGAACACTTTAGCAAAAATAGCAAATGGAATTAGCGACAATCTTTTAACTAGAACTGCTTCAGTTATGCTAAAAGAACAAAGAAAACTTCTTTTAGCTCCAAGAGAGATGCCCTTTAGCGCAATTGCGCTTGAGAATATGCTTAAACTCTCAAGACTTGGAGTTTGTATCTCACCTCCAGTATTAGCATACTATTCAAATGCGCAAACTTTAGATGAAATGGAAGATTTTTTAATTGGGAAATGGTTTGATTTTTTAAATATCCCTCACAATCTTTTTAAAAGGTGGGAAGATGAGCTTCATTGATAAAGCGGTATATCCAGGCACTTTTGATCCTATTACTAATGGGCATATTGACATCATTAAAAGAGCGACAAGAGTTTTTGAAGAGGTTATTGTAGCAGTTGCAATCTCTAGTGAAAAAAGTCCGCTTTATAGCATTGAAACTAGGGTAAAAATGGCTAAAGAAGCAACAAAAGAGTTTGAAACAGTAAAAGTTGTACCTTTTGATACGCTATTAGTTGATTTTGCAAAAGAAAATAACGCAATGATGATCATTAGAGGTTTAAGAGCAGTAAGTGACTTTGAGTATGAGTTGCAAATTGGTTATGCAAACTCATCTTTATGGGAAGAGCTTGAGACAATGTATCTAATGCCTAGCCTAGAAAATGCCTTCATTAGCTCATCTATTGTTAGATCCATTTTAAAATATAATGGCTGTGTTAGCCACTTAGTTCCATCTTCAATTTTAAAATACCTCAAGGAGAGTTAATTGGTTGTATGGTTTGAAGGGGTTGATACTACTGGCAAATCAACGCAGATAAATATGATAAAAAACAGTTTTCCAAATGCCATCATCACGAAAGAGCCAGGTGGTACGCAGCTTGGCGTTAGCTTAAGAGAGCTTATTTTAGGGCAAAAAAAACCACTATCAAGCAAAAGTGAGCTATTTTTATTTTTAGCTGATAGAGCTCAGCACTATGAAGAAGTTATATATCCAAATAAAAACTCTTTAATCTTAAGTGATAGAGGGTTCATTTCTGGCATCTCTTACGCACTTGCTAATGAGATAGAGGTAGATTTAGGAACTTTGTTTTTATTAAATAGATTAGCTCTTGGTGGAAGCTTTGAGGGAAAGATTATCTTTTTTGAAACCACTACTAGCTTAATTAAAAAGAGGCTTCAAGAAAAAGAGCTAGATGCAATTGAGCTTAGAGGGGTTGATTATTTAATGAAAGTTCAAGAGAAGATGAAGAGTGTTTTAAAAAGGGTAGAACTTCCTATTTTACACATAGATGCTTCTCGTAACATTGAGAGTATTGCAAAAAGTATTGAAGGATTTATAAAATGATAAAAGCTTTAAAAGGGATGAAAGATCTATTTGAGCCAGAAAATAAAAGATATGAATTTGTTATCCAAACTTCTACAAATATTGCTAAAAAATATGGATTTGAATTAGTTCAAACTCCTATTTTAGAAGAGAGTTCACTATTTTTAAGAAGCGTTGGCGAGAGTAGCGATATTGTTGGAAAAGAGATGTATAGATTTGTAGATAAAGGTGGAAATGATGTCTGCTTAAGGCCTGAGGGAACTGCTGGGGTGGTTAGAGCTTTCATAGAGCATAAAATGGATAGAGCTGGGGTAAAAAAACGGTACTTTTATCATGGCCCAATGTATAGGTACGAAAGGCCACAAAAAGGCAGATTTAGGCAGTTTCATCAATTTGGAGTTGAATCTTTTGGGATTGATGATCCTAAAGAAGACGCATTTATTATAGCGATGCTAAAAGAGATTTTGGATAATTTAGGAGTTAAAGCAACGCTAAAATTAAACTCTTTAGGCTGCCCTGAGTGTATGCCAAAATATAGAGAAAAATTAATAGAGTTTTTAAATAAAATTCCAAATCTTTGTGAAGATTGCTTAAGAAGAAAAGAGTTAAATCCAATTAGAGTGTTAGATTGTAAAAATAGCAATTGTCAAATGCAGCTAAAAGATGCGCCTTTGGTAACAGATCATTTGTGCTCTTCTTGTAGTGAGGATTTTAAAAATCTTCAAGAGTTTTTGACTATTTTAAAGATTGATTTTAGTTTAGATCCTTGGTTAGTTCGAGGACTTGATTATTATACTAAGAGTGCATTTGAATTTATCAGTGATGAGATAGGTGCTCAAAGTGCCGTTGCTGGCGGAGGTAGATATGATAGACTTGTTGAATTTTTAGGTGGAAAACCAACAAAAGGCATTGGTTTTGCAATGGGCATTGAAAGACTTTTAGAGTTAGCCAAACCACCATTAGAGCCTAGAAGTGGAGTATATTTGGGAGTTTTAAGTGAAAGTGCAACAAAAAAAGCTTTAAAAGCTACATATGAGCTTAGAAAAAAAATAAAAACAGTTTATGAGTATGAGTTAAAAAGTTTAAAATCTCACCTAAAACAAGCTGATAAAAGTGAGTGTTTATGGTGTGCTTGCATTGGTGAAAATGAGTTAATAGATGATACAGTTTGGGTAAAAAATTTGGAAAACAAAGAGGAGAGAACTGTCCCCTACTCTACTTTTAAGGATGGATCATGGCTAACTATGGATTAAATATTTGGGGAAATAATAACTTTATTATTGAAAATGGAAAAGTTTGTGTAAATAAAGGAATCAAGCCAGCCCTTTATGACATAGTAGAAGAGATAAGAGAAGATGGAATAAGAGGCCCAATTCTTTTAAGATTCCCTCATCTAATTAAAAAACAGATTGATCTTATTTACAATAGTTTTAGAAAAGCAAAAGTCGAGTTTCATTACGAGGGTAGTTTTAATGCTGTATATCCATTAAAAGTTAACCAATATCCAGGTTTTGTAAAAAACTTAGTTGAAGTTGGAAAACCTTATGGATACGGGCTTGAAGCTGGCTCAAAAGCTGAGCTTTTGCTAGCAATGAGTTACAATAATGATGGAGCACCCATAACTGTAAATGGATTTAAAGATAAAGAGATGATAAATATTGGCTTTATTGCAGCTGAAATGGGGCACAATATAACTCTTACAATTGAAGGGTTAAATGAGCTTGAGAGCATCATTGAGACTGTAAATGAGAGATTTAAACCAAAACCAAACATAGGACTTAGGATTAGACTTCATAGCTCAGGGATTGGAATTTGGGCAAAAAGCGGAGGAATAAACTCTAAATTTGGACTTACTTCAACTGAGCTTATAAAAGCTATTAATATGCTAAAAGAAGCCAATCTTTTAGATAGTTTTACAATGATTCATTTTCATATTGGCTCTCAAATAACAGATATAAACCCTTTGAAAAAAGCCTTAAGAGAGGCTGGAAATATATATGCAGAACTTCGTAAAATGGGTGCTAAAAACTTAAGAGCTATAAATTTAGGCGGAGGTTTAGCGATTGAGTATTCTCAATATAAAAACACTCCAAGTAGAAACTATACTTTAGCTGAATATGCAAATGACGTTGTTTTCTTGCTTAAAACTATTGCAAATCAAAAACAAGAGATAGAACCTGATATTTTTATTGAATCTGGAAGGTATATTGCCGCTAGTCACGCAGTTTTAGT
>LSQX01239841.1_pt1 | contig 12113 bp, 12 predicted proteins | sample 654561 | NCBI WGS metagenome assembly LSQX01 (sample SAMN04489861, study PRJNA283612) | anaerobic digester metagenome | isolation source: 4 biogas reactors fed with cattle manure at either 37C or 55C with and... | place: Denmark: Kongens Lyngby | collected 2014 | reverse complement strand
CTATAGTGGCTTGACACGATCGTATTATGCAGTATGGTTGACGATCCGGCTTTATAAATGATATCATTATTACGTTGTTGAACAATATTTCACATGGCAAATGCGAGCAAACAACAAAGAGGGTTAAGGAGTGATAATTAAAATGACTGAAGCCAACAACTTACAAAAGGAAAGAAATCAATTGTATATTGATATTTGCAACAAGAAAAGACCGGCGAGAGTGCCGATTACTGCCGATATCAGCGTGGAAGCTGCTTTAGAAAAATTGGGTTATTCTCTATTACGGGAATTATATAGCCCGGAAAAGGTTTATGAAGCCGCGGAAGAAATGGCACGTCTTTTCGACACAGATAACTTGCCGACTATACCTTTTACCCAGGCGGCAGTTTATCGTTATGTTGATCAAAAGTTTATGCAGCCCGGAGCGGACGGTTTTTTCCAACATCCCAACATTGCTCCCATGGAATTTGATGAATATCCGGAATTTATCAAAGATCCCTTTGAGTTTATCGTTAACAAGATTCAGCCGCGAGTCTTTGGCATCCTGCAAGATGACCCCGTGCTGGGTCATGTTAAGCTTAAAATAGCCAGGGATGTGGTTGCTTCAAAGTTTGCCGGGATGAGAGAAAGGCTGGTGCAAAAATATCAACGGGCAGATGCGCTGGCACCCTGTAATTTGCTCTGGGCGCCCTTTGATTTTATCGCCGACTATATTCGCAGTTTCTCCACGATTTTAGTGGATATGAAGAGAAGGCCGCAATGGGTCTTGGATGCTTGTGATGCGGTCCTGGAGTATGAAATCAGGCAAATCAAAAATACACCGCGTCGTGGGAAGATTCCCGTTATTGCTTTCCCATTGCATATGCCGCCCTTTATGCGACCCGCTGAAATGGAAAAATTCTGGTGGCCCAGTTTTAAAAAGCTGATCATTGCTACCCAGGAAGCCGGCTTCATGCCTTCCATCTACTGTGAGCAAAACTGGGATAATTATCTGGACATGTTAAATGATTTACCCGGTACAGTTATAATTGGTTTTGAGGCATCAAACCTAAAGCTGGTTGCCAAAAAGGTTACTACGCGTCACATCTTTACCAACGGTTTTCCCTCTATTTTGTTAAAGACGGGTACTAAAGAGGAATGTGTCGACGCAGCAAAAAGAGTTATTGATGATATAGCAGGTGGCGGCAATTATATTTTCGCAATCAATAAGCCTGCTATTCGCGGCAACGATTTTCAGGTGGAAAATTTACAAGCCGTTATTGAGTGCCTGAAAGAGTACGGCAAATATTAAATCACAACAAAAAGGAAAGGAAGAAGAAAATGGACAGAAAATATGGAAGTGTTCTTTCGCGCGAAGAGTTGATTGAAAAATATAACCTGTCCGCAGATGATCAAGTATATTTACTGGAAATTTTTGAAGATATTGAGAAAGAAATTTTTAGATTTTTATCCGCCCATCTTTAATTTTCACTTTCAATTAAAAGTAAGTTTGGTTACGCCAGCTTAAACGGATACATTGCAGTGAAAAGGCAAGGCTGTTGCAGATGCGCTATGCAACAGCCTTTTTGCTTCTGTTGGACAATTAGGGTGCCACTTCCCATAAGCGCAGGGTGTAGTCGAAAGAGCCCGACGCCAGGTAAGCACCGTCCGGAGAAAAACTGACGCTGTTTATATCACCCCGGTATTCTTCCAGGGTGCGGACAAGTGTACCATCGGCTACTTGCCACAGGCATATCGTTCCAGCGATAGAGCCTGATGCCAGGTAAGCACCGTCCGGAGAAAAACTAACGCTGTTTACCTGGTCCGTGTGCCCCCCCAATGTGCGTACAAGCGTCCCATCGAACACTCTCCGTAGGTGAACACTGTCACTGGAAGCCGAGGCCAGGTATGAACCATCCGGAGAAAAACTGATGCCATATGTAGAGCCGGCGTGATCATCCAGGGTGCGTAATAGCGTACCATCGGACACCTGCCACAAGCGAACGCCGTCATCAGAACCCGAGGCCAGAAAAGCACCGTCGGGAGAAAAACTGACGCTATTTACAGGCATATAAGCAGTATGACCCTCCAATGCTTGCGCAAGGGTACCGTCGGATACCCGCCACAGGCGAAGAATGCTGTCATCAGAGCATGAGGCTAGGTAAGCTCCGTCGGGTGAAAATCTAACTGCAAACGCATCACACTCCAATTTATGGACAAGCGTGCCGTCTGAGACTCTCCATAGGTGTACATTGCCGTCTCTAGAGTACGAGGTTAAGGCGGAGGCCAGGTAAGCACCGTCCGGAGAAAAACTAATGCTATTTACATATTCTTGGTGCCCCTCTAGGGTGCGGACAAGCGTGCCATCGGGAAATCGCCATAGTAGAATGGTACCGTCTAAAGAGCTCGCGGCCAAATATGCGCCGTCTGGTGAAAAACTGACGCTTGTTACAGATTGCATTTTCTCCAAGGTATGCACAAGTGTGCCGTCGGACACTCTCCATAAGCGAACGCCGCCGCCATGGCTATAAGTGCCCGTAGCCAGGTAGGCCCCATCCGGTGAAAAACTAACGCCGCTTACTCCTTGGCCCATATGCTCCAAAGTATGCACAAGTGTACCGTCGGACACTCGCCAAATGTGCGCGGTGCTTTCTATAGAACCAGTGGCCAGGTAAGCTCCGTCCGGTGAAAAGCTGATTCCAAATAATAAAGAGCCGGTGTCAAGAAAACTTACTTCCTGAAGTGTTTCGGGGTCATAGAGATAAATACCACAAGTTGTCGCTGCAGCCAATAATTTGCCGTCCGGAGAAAAATCCACCCCGGTGATTCCACCCTTTCCAAAGTAGCCCAATTGGGAAACGGTGGGTGAGCTTAATAAGCCGAAAGAAATCAGGGCGACAGCCGTGCCACCGGCCAGGAGAAGGAAAACAAACAGAATTACAGCTGACTTCGGAATGCGTTTGCGCAAAGGCTTTTCTTGAGGCATGGCAGGTAAAGCAAGCGGCTGCCCGCAAGAGCTGCAAAAACGATCCTGCTTTTCTACTGCCGCGCCGCAGTTGCTGCAGTAGGGCATAAAAAAGCCTCCTTTATTACAGGGTATGGTTAACTAAAGCTATGCAATATGATTATCACAGGTATTAGATTACATCAGTTCTCCCATTACCTCCCCTGTCTGAGCGTTGATGATAACACAGAAGAAATCGATCGGGCCGCCGAGCTCTCCGCTTACCTCGAAGTAGACTTCCCAGACCAGTAGCTGCACACCGTCAAAGATTGAAACGGCCAGGACCGTTTCATCGAGCTGCAGCCGGGGCGAATCTTCTGCAAGTGCCGCAAGTGCGATCTCAACCGCCTCGTCGGAAGTAATTGAGGGAACCGTGGCGATATATACCTCCCCGCCGTCAACGGCATGAAAGTAGCTCACCCGACCGCTCTCCGGATGTATGCAAATTTCTATCTTTCGCGGCAAAACGGCACTGGTTTCGCGATCAACAGCAGACCAGAAAAAATAGAAATAGCTTTCCCCGTCGGGGCCGGTATCAACCAGCTCCGCTTCCTGCAGTATCAAATCCGTGTCGTTGTAGAAGGGGACCTGCGTCGCGTACTGTACAGCAATATTTTTGGCCTGTTGCAGGGTAAGATTATGCTTGCGGGCCGGCGGAAGCGAAACCCAAAAACCTTGTATGGCCCCGCGCGGTAAATAGTCATAAAGTTGCCTGATTCATCATAAGCTGCATACTCGTCTATCATTCCGCCGGGATATTCCCATGAATCAACCAATTTTTCGCCGAAGTATTTGCCAAGAAGCGGGTCTTCACTTTCTGCAAGCCCATAGGTGGATGGTGGCTGTATACTTTGACCGATAAGATGTCCGTAGTGTTCATAAAGCAGGTAGACGATCCCGGCGATAATAAAAAGTGCCAGAAAGATTATTGCCGTTACCCGCCAAGGGAAAACCGGTTTCGGGGCGGGCTCCCAGGGTGCGCCGCAATTGGAGCAAAACCTTTCATAATTGAGAAGTGAACTGCCACAGCGTTTGCAGTATTTCATACCCCGGTTCTCCTTTCCAAGGTCCGGCTCTGTGCCAGCCGCGGCAATAATACAAGTGCTGCCAAGACGGCGGCCGCCAGGATCAACAGGAACTCAAGCGCCCCATCTTTTTTGGCAATGATATCCCCGGTGGAAGCGATGACATAATAGCTGGTTTCACCGCTAGGCACATCCTTGCCGTAGAGCTCCACCGACCACTCACCGGCACGCGGTTTTTCCAAAACTACGTAGGCCGGCCTCTCCGTACGCCACAGCTTAACTCCCCGGTATTGAGGGGTCAGCAAGTTTCCCTGCGGGTCGTAAATTCTGAGCTCCACTTCACTTCCGGGCCAATTCAAAGCCACTCGCAGTTCCGACTCACCCCGCCCCAGGTTAAACTTGCCGGCCAAGACATTTTCCCCCAGGCGGATTTTGCCTTTATATTCAGCCCGAACCCGGCCTGTGCCCATGTACTGTGCTTTAAGGAAAATGTTGGAGAGTTCAAAACCTCCCCCGCCGTAAAAGTACTCTCCCCCTGTGGTATTGGCGATCGATTTAAGCAGCTCTTCGTCCAAATCTCCCGGATCACCAAAACCGATGGTATAAATGCGAAGCTGTTCCGTATCTTCAGGTTGGGAAGCGGAATTGTATTTTAGGTCATTCAAAGTAGTCTTGCGGGCAACTTCAGCAGGGTATGCCACATAGAGCTTTCTTCTTAAGCCCTTGGACCACCTGGTTTTTAATGATCCTTTCCAGGTGCCGGCCAGACCGGCTTCGTAACAGTCAAGCCGTGGTTAACCAGCTTATCCCAGAAGATATTGCTCCATTCAGCGGAACTGTTGAAAGTAATTGTTTCCCTAAACCCAATACCTACCTTGGCTCCGGAATCTATAAACGACCTTAAAATATTACTCTTATGCGAGACGTTTGCCGCTGTTAAACACCCGTTCAATACAACCAGGTGCAAGTCACGTAAATCAAAATTATGTAAGTTAGAGCCTGCAAGAAAAGTGACATTGCCTTTATCATCATGAAAAGCCAATAATTCTGAATTGGCATGACCGTTAAAATAAAAGATTGAGTCTGACGGTAATCTGTTAACAACTGTCTGAGTGTTTTCATGAATCCCGACAAAGCTGTTATAGCCGGCCTCTCGAAGTAGGCCGCCTGCAAATTGAGCACTGTCAATGGCACCAAAGTAATCAAAAAGTATGAGTTGCTTTGCTTTGTAGGCGTACTGCGAGGCTTGTCTACTTCCGCTCTTTGTAGTTATGGCAATAATGTTTTGGTTGCCAAGCCAGGAGATAATCTCCTCGCCGGAACGGCCCACATTTGTCATGCCGTCGGAAAGCAAGATGATGAAGGCCCGTTCATAGTCAGCGGTATCCAGTTGCTGCAGTGCTTTTTCCAAACCGTCGCCCAGGTTTGTGCGTCCATCAGGCCAGAGTTTTTCGACTCCCCGCCTCAGGAGGTCAAAATCGGATGTAAGCGGCTGAACCACTGAAGCTTTGTCTTCAAACTTTACCAATGCAGCCTGGTAACTTTGTCCTTCCAGGCTATGGTGCGCTTCCAGCATGTCCAGCATTTGCAGAGCGGCATTGCGAGCGGATTCCATTTTAATGCCGTCGCCCCAGTAGCCGGACATGCTGCCTGAAATATCAAGCACAAGTATAACGGCAATGTTATATTCATCATCTACACTCAAACCTGCCTGTTCTTCTTCCTGGCAAAAAACAACGCCTGTTATGACGGCCTGCAGTAGAAAGGCGGTCATGAGTGTTAGAAAAATGCAGCGCAGCACGATATTTTTTTTCATAACACATTCCCTCACATGCTCCCGGAACTTGTAGCTCCGGTATCTTGCCAGGAGCAAGATCAGTTTGACAGTTAGTTGCAGTCTGGCGGGAGCAGCAAAAAGTGGGAAGGCAAAGCGCCGCCCCACTTAAGATAAACGGTAAGATTATTCTTGTTTTTGGGCTGTGCCACAAAACGGGCAAAATTGCACACCGGGCCTTATTTCTGCTTTGCAGGAGATACAGGTAGGTGTCTGGTAAGACACGGTTTCTTCCGGAGCATCCCCAGCAGCTTTATTTTCCGCCGACTCCCCTACTTTCCAGCCGCAGGCATAACAAAACTTGGCGTCCGGTTCAAGCAGTGTGCCGCAACTGCTGCATTTTACTGGCCGGGGGAGTTCAGCCCCACAAAAAGAGCAGAAACGTGAATCGTGAAAATTTTTTTCGCCACATTTGCCGCAAACTATATTTGCTGCAACAGAGGGTTTTTCTTGGATATACCGGCCGGATATAACTGCCGTTAATTCTTCTATGTTGTTGTAAATAGAATAACCCAATATGCCCAGATATGCCAGGAAAACAACGAGGAAAAGCAAATGATAGATCCAATCATAGTTTTTCAAGTATGGTACAACCAGGGGACGAAAAGCAAAATATACGATTAAAACGGCGATAAGATAAACAAGCTGTTTAAGCATGGTTCCGCCCTGGGGGAACGATTTGACTAAGTAGGCCAGGCGTAGTTCCATGCGCACCCCGAAGTTGCACAGTATTACAACTATTGCTGTTAAAATGGCCGCCCCTAAGAGATCAGTTAATGTAAAATCCAGGGGTAGGGCTATCGCATTGAGCATCGGCAGATTGTTGACAACCAGCCAGATAATTAATAAAAGAATCACGCCTACACCTGTTTGCATCAACAACGGCAGCAACTGGCTTATTGTATTTTTGGTTTTTGGCTCTGCCTGCACGAAAAATCACCCCGCAAAGTATTAATAATAAATAATGTCTGTACTGCGATGCCAACCGCCTCTAAACAGCGACCTTTGCCGTGCTGTAACATTATCTCAAAAATTGGTTTATTAGGAACATTCTACGAGATTATCCAAATCCTTTTTTCCCCGCCCCTTCCGGCAGCAAATTTGCCGGCTGCCCGGTTGCAGGCAAGAATCCATCCGGACGACGGGGAAAAAATGCTGAAAGACAAGTTTTGCCGGGACGGAACGCGGGCCGGGAGGGTAATGGCACCTTTACATATAAGATAGACATCGGCGGACAGAATAAAGAAAAGAAATGAAACGCCGCAAATAAACGGCGTGCCGAGAGGACCGGTGACATGAAAGGTAAAGTAATTGTTGTTCTCCTGTTATTGTTGCTGTCAGCTGTACTTCTCTATAATTTGACGGGACAGGAGCCGTCAAAAGATTTGCCGCCTGACGGGGAGAATGAACAGCCTGCCCCTCCTCCGGAAGATTTTATTGCAGAAACGATGAAGGGGATGACACTGGAAGAAAAAATCGGCCAGCTGTTTATGCCTTCATTTCAGTTTGACAGTGAGGGAAAGCCGGTAAAAGCTGTCAATAAAGAAATTCGCGAGCTGCTGGAACAATTCCCGGTGGGCGGTGTGATTCTTTTTGCCCCCAATATTGAATCTGTTGAGCAGACTCGTTCCCTGATTGCCGAACTGCAGGCACTAAGTAAAATCCCCCTCTTTATCGCCGTTGATGAAGAGGGGGGAAGAGTCAGCCGCCTCAATCATGCAGGCTCACGGATAGGGGCCACAAAACTGCCCGGTAATGCGGCGCTTGGCAAAACTAAAGACCCTGAACTGGCCTATCAGGTAGGGAGGTTGCTGGGGAGAGAGTTGTTTGTTTTAGGTTTTAACATGAATATGGCACCTGTAGCCGATGTAAATACAAATCCGAACAACCCGGTAATCGGGGAACGTGCTTTTGGCGGCGATCCCCATGAAGTTGCGCGGATGGTCGCCCGCATGGTGCAAGGGCTGCAAAGTGAAAATGTCAGTTCGGTACTAAAACATTTTCCCGGCCATGGGGACACCGCCCAGGATACGCATAAAGGGACGGTTGTGCTTGATCACGACAGGGAACGCCTGGAGAAAGTGGAATGGGTGCCGTTTAGACAGGGCATTGCGGCAGGTGCGGATGCTATTATGGTGGCTCACCTTATTGTCCCGCAAGTGTCGGGCAGCGAGCTGCCGGCTTCATTATCGGCCGAAATGCTGACAGGTATTTTACGGGAAGAAATGCAATACACAGGCCTGATCATTACAGACGCCCTGGATATGGACGCCATTACAGACCATTTTTCACCCGGCGAAGCCGCGGTCCTGGCGGCGGCTGCGGGAGCTGATATCCTGTTGATGCCGGAATCGCTCCCCGCAGGCTATCAGGCGCTGCTTGCCGCCGTAAAGGAGGGCCGGATCAGCAACGAGCAGCTTGACGCCTCCGTACGCAGAATCCTGCAAACAAAAAAGAAAAGGGGGATCTTGAACGGTGTTACAGCCCGTCCCGATCCTTCTGCCGTGCTCGGTTCGGAAGCGCACCGGAAAATTGTCGAAGAAATCCTTGTAAGACAAATGTAATGATTTCGGTTTGATTTTATTTTACCATTATAAAAAATTACAGGTTGTGAGAGAAGGAACACCATGTTTGCAGCAGCACAAGTTGCTTAATTGCCGGGGAAACCGGCAATTTGCCATGTTTTTTAATATCTAAGATGCAAAAGGGAACCGGCAAAGGAGTGGATTATGGACATGCATTTACATATAAGAGGAAAATTGGTATTGTCTTTCCTGTTGCTTGCAGTGGTAGCTGCTGTTGTAGGGGCTGTGGGGACAAGATACATAATAAAGATGCAGGCACTGGATGCCGACCTCTATGAGCGCTTTACTGCTACGATGAATGATATGTCGGCCATTTCGGACGGGTTTTATAAGCAGAAAATACTGCTCCGGGAACTGTATTTAAATGCCCTTCGGCCCGATGCAAACCGCGCCGCTTTGGTATCTGATGCAAAGCAGGAGATGGCCGGGTTGGAAGAAGGCCTGATCATGAGTCATGCCACGGTTGAGGCTGCTGTAGACGATGCAGGGACACTTGAAATCCTGTCCGACATGCGCGCAGCCATAGACCGGTTTGGTACGGAAGTGGGGGAAGAGGTTGTTAATTTAATTGCAGCCGGCAATATGGAGGCTGCTTATGACATTTTAACCGGCACAAAAGCGGTGGAAATTGAAAACAAAATTGCAGAAGCAATTAACCTTTTGTTTGCCCGGAGGGAAATGAGTGCCCAGAAACAGGCAGAGACAAATGCCAGGTTGGCTGCCGCTGCTACTGCCACGATGAATGTTATCATAGCGGCGGGATTTATTGTTGCCGTCATGCTGGGGCTTTTGCTCTCACGTTTCATCAGCAAGCCGGTGAAGGAAATGGTGGTGGCTGCAAAACAGTTTGCCACCGGCGACCTGAATGTTGAGTTGACCACAAAATCAAAAGATGAAATTGGTTTGCTGGCAGAAGCACTGAGAACTGTTTCCGACAATATGACTGAAGTGCTTTCCGAGATCCGGAAGGCTGCCGACCAGGTGGCTGCAGGGGCGGCACAGCTGGCGGCTACGAGCACTTCCCTTTCTGCGGGTGCCATGCAGCAGGCGGGTTCCATTGAAGAAATAACCGCAGCGCTGCGGCAAATTGAAGTAAAAACGGGGCAGAATGCAGAAAATGCCAACACTGCCGGCGACCTGGCGGAAATTGTGAGCATCAATGCGACCAAAGGCACCGGCTGCATGCAGAAGATGCTCCGTGCAATGGATGAAATTAATGTTTCCGCGGCGGACATTGCGAATATTGTTAAATTAATAGATGATATTTCTTACCAGACAAATCTGCTTGCCCTTAATGCTGCGGTGGAAGCGGCAAGAGCCGGTCAGCACGGTAAAGGTTTCGCCGTGGTGGCGGAAGAAGTAAGGAATTTGGCAAACAGATCGTCAAAAGCGGCAAAAAATACAACAGAACTGATCGGCAGGCACTGCAGAAAATAGAAGATGGCATCAGGACGGCAGGGGAAACAGCAGAGGCTTTGCAGGATATTGTCAAAAGTATAGAAAGCCTGACCGCCATCATAAACGATTTTGTTGTGGCTTCCAATGAACAGGCGGCCGGTATCGAACAAATTACGAAGGCTATTGTCCAGGTTTCGGAAGTTGTCCAGGCAACTTCCGCCGCCGCCGAGCAGGGGGCCGCCGCCAGTGAAGAGCTTTCCGGACAGGCCGACTTGCTAAAAGAAATGGTGGGACGGTTTAAACTGAAAAAAAAGATCCCGCTTAACGCAGGAGTGGAAGAGCCGTTGCAAATCGGCCACACGGAAGAGCAACCGATGGATGCCGTTCTTGAAATCTAATCTCCCGGCCTCTGTGGCTCAAGCAGGGTAATGCTTCTGGCATTATAATCAATCAAACCGTCTGTACGCATTCTGGCCAGTTCGCGTGATAAAGATGTACGCCGCACTCCGAACTTTTCAGCGAGCTCCTTTTTGGTGCACGGAAGTATAATCTGTCTGGAATGCTGGCGTCGGCTTTCATATTCCAGATAACTTAAAACTTTTTCGCGGATGGTTTTTCTGGATCCAGCATTTTCCCGAGGCTGTGATGATGAAGGGGACATATTTCCTGCCAGTAATATTCTCTGCATAAAAATCACCCGTTAGTTGCGGTGGTAGCGATTTTGTTTATATTTATTAATGTATGGTAATTATATGATAATAAAGCAAAGGTAAGGTCTCCAGAATAACGGATACTGGAACTGATTGTGGTCAATGCTCCGGCCGGTAACGAAAACCGGCGGAAAAGCTGCTGATTGCGGATGACATCCGCTTGTGGCAGCTTTTCTATTTTTCTGGAGGCAAGCGAAAAAGTCAGATACACAACAATATTGAACTATGCTATAATTATAAAAAAGTATTTTCTACCACCCTGAATGACCGGTCAGTCAGGAGGATGACAGTGGAACACAATTCCCAAAACGGTGATGCAAAAGAAAGAATAATTCATTCCGCTTTGAGCCTGTTTGCACAAAAAGGTTTTGATGCAACCCGCGTGAGTGAAATTGCCAAAAAAGCAGGCGTTACTAAGGCGCTGATTTATTATTACTTTACCGGCAAAGATGAGATTTTGTCACATCTTATTCACTCTTTGCTGGAAAAAGCCGCCTCCATCACCCTGGATTTTATTCATACCGGTATAATGCGGCTGGTTAAAGAAGGGTTGCCGGAAGTGCAACCGGACAGATTGCATTTTGTAGATGAGGGGGGAACAAAGAAATTTCTTAAAAGCTTGCATGATTATTATGAGCGCGTCGTAGATTTTGTGATAGAGAACCGCCAGATTTTGCGTATTTTTCTGGCAGAGTCTCTGAAAAGCAAAAAGGGTAAAAACGGTTTGTCTCAGTTGCTGGACTATATCCGCTTTGGTAAAGATAAGTCTTCCGCCTGCGGATCCGATTTCCGGTACACTGATGACATGGTACTCTTTAAGCTGTTTTTCTCTGTCATTCCCTTGCTTACTTTTGCGGCGTATTTTGATGATTATAAAATAATCAGCAGTCTGCCGGCTTCTGCTTTACGTGCTTCCTTTTTACAATCGCTTCAGGTCATTACCTTGTCGCTCTTTTCAGGCAGAGATATTTTACTGCGCAATAACGCGGAAAGAGGCACATAAAACTGCAGAATGTACATCCTTAACACTTAAATAGTACATGCCCGGCCGTTTTGACCGGAGAGAATAAAAGCTATTTAAGAAGGAGGAAGGCAGATGTTAAGTTTTCAGAGGGCTGCAGTAAAAGTGCTGCTCAATTATTTGTCTGACAAACCAATAGAGAAACTGCCGAGAATGTTCTGGATAGCTGAAAAACTGGACAGAAAGGGTTTGCACAGGCCACAGATACGCAGCATGCGTGATGTGCTAATTGATCCAAACAGCAACTGGCGTAAGTTTATGGAGAAAATATTCCGGGAAGTGGATCTAAGGCTGATCAAAAAATTTACTGAATGTTTTCTGATCAATGCAAGTCTAACGAACACTGAAAAAAACCGCAAAATTGCCGAACAATATGGCTGCAATGTTCCCTGGGCCATTTTGATGGACCCGACCAGTGCATGCAACTTGAACTGCACAGGTTGCTGGGCTGCGCAATACGGCCACAATCACAGCCTGTCTTATGAAACACTGGACTCTATCTGCCGGCAGGGAAAAGAATTGGGGATTTATTTTTATATCTTTTCCGGCGGCGAACC